>JACCDX010816189.1_pt1 | contig 11576 bp, 9 predicted proteins | sample 7449681 | NCBI WGS metagenome assembly JACCDX01 (sample SAMN15323450, study PRJNA562643) | freshwater metagenome | isolation source: river surface water | place: USA:Blue River Watershed | collected 2017-08-18 | reverse complement strand
GGTGAAGACTGCAGATCGTGTTCCGATAACCAACTTTGCGGTACCTGCACGAGCTTTCAGAAAGTTCAGAAAGTTCTCTGATTTGGGCAGATGTGAACCGATCTCTACGAATTCGATACCTGCTCTCTCAAACTCATCTGCGAGTAACCGAATCTCACGTGCATCTGGAAGAACGACGAGAACTGGACCACTTTTCAACAACTGCAATATTTTCTGTGACAGTAGAACCGAACGTGGAGATACCGGAGGCAACTGAAGGTAGGAACGTGTTGGAGCATCCAGAGAGGGACTCTGATTTATTAAGGGATAGCGAAAAGCGCGTTCTACCCCAGCAACGCGATCTGGAATTGCAGAGCGAATGATGTCAAAGGGATGGCATGCATAACGCTGACAGGCGCTGCGAATTAAGGAGATGGTCTTCTCGGGGAGAAGTGGGATAGTGCCGATCACTTTAGAGATGCTCTTTAGTCCTGTCTTTCCCTCGCGTCCGGAGAGGGCTACCACGACGCCAGTTAACTCTCGGCCATGAAATGGGACCACAACAAAGGAACCAATCGTTACTAAAGAAGAGAGATCACCCGGAATCAGGTAGGAGAATTCGCTATCTAAATGATAGACAGAGGCATCCACCCATATTTCGGCAACAACCAAGTCGCCGATGGGATTAATCGGAGTACTGGAAGCTACCTCTCGCTTGAGCTTGAGACCGCCCTTAACCATTGAAGATTTCTAGAGGTCCCCTAGTTACTTCACAGCCGCTTGGAGTTCTGCAACGCGATTGGTGGCTTCCCATGTGAAATCAGGAAGTTCGCGACCGAAGTGTCCATATGAAGCGGTTTGCGAGTAAATAGGGCGCAAGAGGTTGAGATCCCGGATGATTGCTGCAGGTCGAAGATCGAATGTAGCGATGACTGCATCTTGAATCTTAGAAATTGCCACGGTCTCTGTGCCGAAAGTTTCTACGAAGACGCCAACTGGTTGCGCCTTTCCGATTGCATATGCAACTTGAACCTCGCAGCGGCGTGCTAGACCTGCCGCGACAACATTCTTTGCAACCCAGCGCATTGCATACGCTGCCGAACGATCAACCTTTGACGGATCTTTTCCGGAGAACGCTCCGCCGCCGTGGCGAGCCATTCCACCATAAGTATCAACGATGATTTTGCGACCGGTAAGACCAGCATCACCCATTGGGCCACCGATAACGAAACGCCCAGTTGGATTGATCAATGTGCGTAGATTGTGGCGCGGTAAATCAATTTTCTCGAGAATTGGATCAATCACATACTTGATAATTTCTGGCGTGAGCTGCTTTGCAACATCTATCTCTTCAGCATGCTGACTTGAAATTACGACGGTGTCGAGAGCAACTGCGCGATCTCCGTCATACTCAATGGTGACTTGAGTCTTGCCATCGGGGCGAAGATATGGGAGTTGGCCAGACTTGCGAACAAGTGAGAGCTGCTGTGAGAGTTGATGAGCAAGATAGATAGGTAATGGCATAAGCTCTTTGGTGTCATCGCATGCGTAGCCGAACATCAGACCTTGGTCACCAGCGCCTTGTAGATCGAGTGGGTCGCTTGCCGATGTGACTCGGTGCTCGAAAGCATCATCAACACCCTGTGCAATGTCAGGAGATTGCTGACCAATTGAGATTGAAACGCCACAGCTATTGCCGTCGAATCCTTTTACCGATGAGTCATATCCGATTCCGATAACGGTATCTCGAACGATACCCATGACATCGGCATAGCCAGCTGTTGTTACTTCGCCTGCCACATGAACCTGACCTGTTGTGATGAGAGTTTCAACGGCAACACGGCTAGCCGGATCCTGCGTGAGAAGTGAGTCAAGGATTGCGTCGGAGATTTGATCTGCAATCTTATCTGGATGACCTTCGGTGACCGATTCTGATGTAAAGAGGCGCTTAGACATGGCGTTATCCTAACTTATTCAACTTTGAGAGAGCGTGATTGAGAAGTTCGTGGGCAAGTTTTTCTTTTGACAGATTGGAATACTCAGCAAGAACTCCATCGTGATCAATAATCGAACCCGATGTGAGGTCAGAGCCGAAAATCTTGCCATCTGAAACATTGTTAAGGTAAATCACATCGGCATTTTTGCGCTTCATCTTTGTCTGTGCCGCGCAGACGCTATCTCCGTCAGTCTCTGCGGCAAATGCGACAACTATCTTCTGCGAATTATGTGCAGGAAGCGAAGCGAGCAGATCTGGATTTTCAACGAGCTTTATTTGATGAAAATTATCTTTTTTAATCTTTTCTTGCGACTGGACCTCAGGACGAGCATCTGAGACAGCTGCTGACATCAACAGAATACTGCAACCGCTAAACTCTCGATGAAGTGATTCCGACATCTCTGCTACAGAACTTACATCGATTCTTTTGATTGATGGGTTTGATGAAATATCACTATTGGCGATTATCAACGTTACCTCTGCGCCACGAGAGTTTGCTGCCTCAGCGATTGCTATCCCCTGCTTGCCAGATGATTTGTTTCCTATGAAACGAACAGGATCGATCGCTTCTCGAGTCCCACCAGCTGTAACAAGAACCTTTACGCCAGTAAGGTCACGTTCGCGCAAAGTCTGATCTTTAAAATGGCTGATAATCTCAGAAGTTTCAGGAAAACGACCTTTACCAACATCGCCGCTCGTCAATGGTCCTTCGACCGGTTCGAGAACATCAATTCCTCTGCCTCGCAGAGTTGATATGTTGCTTTGAGTTGCAGCGTTAAACCACATTGCAGGGTGCATCGCTGGAACAATCAGGATAGGCGAAGTCGAAGCCAATATGACGTTGGTCAGCAAATCATCCGCACGTCCGGCTGCAATGCGAGCAATCAAATCAGCTGTCGCAGGAGCTATAACAATTGCTTCGGCGGTCTTTGCGAGCGATACATGGCGAATCTGATCGACAGACTCGAAGACCGAGGTGGTTACCTCTCGACCGGAGAGAGCTTCCCACGTTGCCTTGCCAACGAAGTTCAAGCTAGATGGAGTTGGGACAACGGTGACCGAAAAATTTTCATCTTGCAATCTACGCAATAAATCGCACGCCTTATAAGCAGCTATGCCGCCCCCAACTCCGAGAATAATCTCTCGCTTTGGGGCGGACATGGGCTAACTGAAGATGGTGTTAAGCGTTTGTCTCGAGATTTTCGATGGTCAAGAGACCCTCGTTAATCTCGCGAAGTGCGATAGAGAGCGGCTTCTCATGAACGTAGGTATCTACAAGCGGACCAACATATTCGAGAAGTCCCTCATTGAGCTGTGAATAGTATGCATTGATCTGACGTGCGCGCTTAGCGGCATAGAGGACGAGTGCGTACTTTGAGCCGCTCTTATCCAAGAGTTCATCGATAGGTGGATTGGTGATGCCGTCGACGTGTCCGCTCATGGGGCTCTCCTTCTAATAAAAATAAGTAAGGCAGATATCGCCCTTACGAGGTTGCCAATCTTATCAGGGTTGAGACGACCTCTTCGACCTGGGTATTGATGATCACGACATCGAAGAGGGATGCCGCAGCGAGCTCCTCCTGGGCTAGGGCCAATCTCGCCGCTCGCCGCTCAGGCGAGTCAGTGCCGCGACCTTCAAGGCGAGAGACGAGCTCCTCCCAAGAAGGAGGCTCCAGAAATACCAAAATCGCCTCCCCTGACTGAGCGCGGACTTGTTTGGCGCCATCAATCTCGATTTCGAGGAGGACGTTTCGGCCGGCAGCTAGAGCGCGTTCTACCGCTGCCCGTGGTGTTCCGTATCGATTGCCGGCGAATTCCGCCCATTCTAAGAATTCCTCATTAGCGATTGCAGCATCAAACTCTTCGTTGGAGTAGAAGAAATAGTCGACTCCATCTATCTCATTAAAACGAGGTTCACGAGTAGTGGCAGAAACGCTTACCCAGAACTCAGGTTTCTCGCGTAGCGCTTTTGCGACAGTGCTCTTTCCGACTCCACCTGGACCTGAGAGCACGAGAAGTCGACCACGTCTTGCAATCGCTGGAATATCGAACTCCTTTAGTAGCGCTTCTTTCTGATGGCGACCCAACCCTTGAACGCGTCTAGTCGGTGAGATGTTAAATCTCTCCATCAATGCTTGCGCACGAATCTTGCCATACCCAGGTAATGACTCGAGCAATTCGGAGACCCTCATACGTGCAATCGCTTCATTGACTGCCGCCTCCTGAAAGATGGCCGCAAATGGAATCTGGCCACTCGATAAGCGAGCCTTAAAGTTCGCACGCTCTTGCCGAGCCAATTTCGCTACCTCTAATGCATGCGCGCGTTCCGCTGCGGTCAATTCTGGAGGTAACGGCATGAACTGATTCTAGCCTGCGATTTCCTCGAGGATACTTTTCGCTCGATCAGCCATCGCTTGCGAACCTTCGCTCCAAGCCCCGGTAATTGGACGCCCAATTACGACATAATTTGCACCAGCTGAAATGGCTTGACGGGGCGTCATTGTTCTCACCTGGTCATCAGAACCGGCCGAATCCGCTGGTCGCACTCCTGGAGTGATAATCGTTGGGCGATTACCAACTGCAGATCTGATTGCCTCGATTTCGAGCGGAGATGAGACTAGCGCCCTTGCACCGGCGCGAACTGCTAAATCTGCAAGTGCAACGACACTCTCCATCGCGCTCTGCGCAAATCCAATCTGAAAGAGATCATCCTCAGAAAGTGAGGTGAGAATCGTGACCGCAGTGATATCGATGTGAGGAACTGCTTCGACAGCTGCCTTAATCATTGATTGACCACCCGAGGCATGCACCGTGAGAAATCGTGGATCTAGTTGAGAGATTGCCTTTGCTGCTGAAGATACAGTGTTAGGGATATCGTGAAGTTTAAGATCAAGAAAGATATCGACCTCGAACTCTCTCTTAATAGAGGCAATACCTTCTCTACCAAAGGTAAGAAAGAACTCGAGTCCAAGTTTGTAGACGTCGATTGATTCCCGGGTTGCATCAATCCATGCTCGGGCCGTATCAATCTCACGGGTATCAACTGCAAGAATAATTGGTGACGTCATCGCTCGACCTCTCTATCGATGGGCATAGCCAACCGCCTGATGTAAAGATGTGAAACCACGTTGAGCCAAGAGTTCGCGCAACTGATTCTGAATCTCAATAATGGCAGTCGGATTTCCAAAACTTGCAGTACCAATCGAGACTCCAGAGGCGCCAGCGAAAATTAATTCCAAAGCATCACGACCGGTAGAGACTCCACCCATTCCTAGAATGGGAAGGTTCGGTAGCGCTTCTCGTACTTGGAAAATAGCCCTGACGGCGATTGGACGAATTGCAGGACCGGAGAGGCCTCCTGTCTTTCCCCCAAGGTGTGGCCGCATAGTGTCGAGATTAATGACCATTCCGAGTACGGTGTTGATCAGAGCTACTCCATCTGCACCTGCATTAACAACAGAACGTGCAACATCAACAATACTTGTCACATCGGGAGTGAGCTTAGCCAATATTGGAATCTCTCCCCCAATGACTTTTCTTACGCCTTCAATCACGCGAGCCGCGGTATCGCAATCTGCTGCAAAAACCATCCCGCGATTTTCAACATTTGGGCAGGAAATATTTACCTCAACTGCTGAAATCCCTGGCGTCGAACGAATCTTTCTTGCGAGGACCGAGTACTCATCGATTGTTTCTCCCGCGATTGAAACAATCACACGAGAACCTTGCTGAAGTAACCAAGGAACGTCGTTGGCGAGAAATGCATCAATTCCGGGACCTTGTAAACCAATAGAGTTCAGCATTCCGGATGGGGTTTCGGCCATGCGAGGCGTAGGACGACCATGACGGGGTTTTGTCATTACTGACTTAGTGACCACTGCTCCAATATCTTTCAGCGGGAAGAACTGCGCTAATTCCTTTCCACTGCTGGCACATCCAGAGGCGGTAAAGAGCGGGGTTGGGAACCAAGCATTTCCAAGCGTGGTCGAGAGATCGATTGGAGTAGCCATTAGAAACCCTCCGTGCTCTTGCCCACGAGCTCCCAGCAGACAGCAGCACCATCCATCACCGGACCATCAATACAGGAACGTTTCATAGAGATCGCGCCGGTCTCGTCTTTAACCGGGAGTACGCAGGTCATGCAGATACCAATGCCACATGCCATCGACTCTTCCACGGAGGCTTGATGAATGATGTTATGTTCGATTGCAATCTCAGTAATTGCTTTAAGCATCGCCATTGGACCGCACGAGTAAATTATCTCAATATTCCGTTCATGAATGATTTCGGAGAGCTGTGATGTCACTCGACCTAACTCTCCCATCGATCCATCTTCGGTGAAAATCTTGAGAGAGTTGACCGAACGCTTTCCTTCCATCGGCGCATAGATTTTATTTCCATTGCTAGCGCCTAGAACCATATCGACCTTACACCCACGGCTCTTCAGTAGATCGGCTAATCCAAATAAGGGAGCAGATCCGTAGCCGCCACCAATCAGAAGAGCGTTCGCTGGCTCCGTCGGAACGCCAAAAGATTTTCCAAGTGGCGTAATGACATTAACCTCTGCGCCCTCTGATTGTGCGCAGAGCCATTGGGATCCGCTTCCATGTGGCGCAACAATAAGTTCTACGGTTCCACCATATTGTGCGTTCTCCGAAGTACGTGATATCGCAAATGCTCGACGAAGTACCATTCGAGAGCTATCGCCGCCTACTTGAATCGCAATGAAGTTGCCCGGACGGCAATGCCGAACGGCTTCCCCTACGCTCAAAATAATCTGGTGATATGCGCCGATTCGCTTGTTTGCGATAATAGTTGCATCGATCTGCACTGCTGATTTATTGATCGTGCTCATGTAAGCCACTCTTGGATTGATTTCACACCAAGTTCTCCTTGGCGAAGAACTTTAATTCCCTCAACAGCGGCGCTAAATCCAGGGGTTGTTGTGATGATTGGAATACTCCGCTGAACTGCAGCAGTACGAATCGCCCATCCATCTGCACGCGTTCCCCGCCCTACGGGAGTATTGATTACAAGATCGATTTCACCAGAATTAAGGAGATCAACAATAGTTGGCTCCCCGAGCGCTCCGCGTCCTTCTGAGTTCTTTCGCACCTGAGTCGTTACGACGCCATTTTCACCCATAAAGGCAGCGGTTCCTGCAGTTGTAAGTACCGTAAAACCTAGATCTACAAGTGCACGTGCGGATTCGATACCTGCGGCCTTATCTTTATCTGCAAGGGAGATAAAGACGGTACCGCTCTTTGGCAGTGGCCCAAAAGAGCTGATCTGACTCTTGGCATACGCTCCACCAAAACTTTCGGAGATTCCCATGACTTCGCCGGTAGAACGCATCTCAGGTCCGAGAACTGCATCTACTCCTCGACCGTCAGTTCGGCGGAAACGATTCCATGGAAGAACAGCTTCTTTAACGCTTATACCGCGAGTGATTTCGTGATCACTTTCTGGAAGTAGTCCCTCTCTCTTTAACTCTGCAATTGTTGCACCGACCGAAATCCGAGCCGCAGCTTTCGCAAGTGATACACCTGTTGCTTTGCTAACGAATGGAACCGTGCGAGAGGCACGTGGATTTGCCTCGAGAACGTAGAGGATATTTCCAGCCATTGCGAATTGGATATTTATTAATCCCCGTACACCGACTCCCTCTGCGATGGCGAGTGTCGCCTTCCGAACCTCATTGCGAGATTCTTCAGAAATTGTCATCGCTGGAAGTACACACGCTGAATCACCAGAATGGATACCTGCCTCTTCAATATGCTCCATGATTCCGCCCAAAAAGAGCTCTTCGCCATCGAAAAGTGCATCGACATCCAGTTCGATTGCTGAATCGAGGAATCTATCTACTAGTACCGGATGATCGGGCGTTATCTCAGTTGCTCGTGAGATAAAGCCAGAGAGGGATTGATCGTCGTAGACAATCTCCATGCCTCGCCCACCCAAGACAAACGATGGACGCACAAGAACGGGATATCCGATACGTTGTGCAATTGAGATTGCCTCTGACTCTGAAGATGCCATTCCAAATTCAGGTGCAGTGAGATTCTTCGACTTCAATGCATCACCAAAGGCGCCACGTTCTTCGGCAAGATTAATTGCCTCAGGGCTGGTGCCAAGGATTGTTACCCCTGCTGCCTTTAATCCCGCAGCTAAACCAAGTGGGGTTTGACCACCTAGCTGGGTGATAACACCGAGAACAGGTCCAGCTAAGGTTTCGGCGTAGATAACTTCCAACACATCTTCCAGGGTTAATGGTTCGAAATAGAGGCGATCACTGGTGTCATAATCTGTCGAGACCGTCTCAGGATTGCAGTTGATCATGATGGTCTCAAAATCTGCCTCCCGGAGTGTAAACGCAGCATGCACACAGGAGTAGTCAAACTCAATTCCTTGTCCGATTCGGTTTGGACCAGAGCCCAAGATAATTACCGCTGGGCGGGTACGTGGACGTACCTCGCTCTCCTCCTCATAACTTGAATAGTGATAAGGGGTATGGGCTTCAAACTCAGCCGCACACGTATCAACTGTTTTGTAAACCGGATGAAGATTGAGATGGTGCCGCGTTTTACGCACATCCTCCTCTGAGATTCCGCGTAGTTCTCCGATTTGTTTATCAGAGAAACCAAATGACTTCGCATATTTGAGTGCATCGAGAGTGAGCTCGCCGGGAAGGGCGATCTCTCGAGCTGCATCATTTATTTCTAGCAGTTGTTTTAGATACCAACGGTCAATTTTAGTTGACGCGAAGACATCTTCAATATCTGCACCAGCCCAGAGAGCACGATGCACCTGTTGCAAACGGTACTCGGTCGGCATCTTCATCGCCTCAAGAAGTTCTGCGATATTGATGGAGGAAGTCTCTGATGGAAAGGAAAAAATCGCTTCCTTTCGTTCAAGAGAACGGAGCGCCTTCATGAGCGCCTCTGGAAAAGAGCGACCGATGGCCATCGCTTCGCCAACGCTCTTCATCGTCGTTGTCAGACGAGGATCGGCATCGGCAAATTTTTCAAAGGCAAATCGAGGTGCCTTGACAACAATGTAATCAAGGGTGGGTTCGAACGACGCAGGAGTAACTTGTGTTATATCGTTCTTAATTTCATCTAATGTGTAGCCGATTGCTAATTTGGTAGCAATCTTAGCTATGGGAAATCCAGTTGCCTTTGAAGCAAGCGCAGAGGATCGCGAGACTCTCGGATTCATTTCAATCACGATGATACGACCGTTGTCAGGATTAACGGCAAACTGAATATTGCAACCTCCCGTATCAACCCCCACCTCTCGAATGATTGAGATAGAGAGGTTGCGAAGTTTCTGGTATTCAACATCTGTCAGCGTTAAAGCCGGCGCCACCGTAATCGAATCGCCAGTATGCACGCCCATCGGATCAATATTCTCAATAGAACAGACGATAACAACGTTATCCACTCGGTCACGCATGACTTCGAGTTCGTACTCTTTCCAACCTATGATCGACTCTTCAATCAAAACCTCAGAGGTTGGAGAGTGACGAAGGCCAGCTCCAGCAATCTGACGGAGTGTTTCTTCGTCGTGAGCGATACCAGAGCCAAGACCACCCATTGTGAATGAAGGTCGAATCACACAAGGGTAATTCAGTTCTGCCGCTGCCAATAGAACTTCGTCCATGGTGTGACAAATTATTGATTTTGCCGATTCACCGCCAACTTTCTCAACGATTGCGCGGAAAAGCTCTCGATTCTCTCCGCGCTGAATCGCATCAACATCAGCGCCAATAAGTTTGACGTTATGTCGCTCTAGTATTCCCGCCTCAAAGAGGCCAATCGCAGCATTGAGTGCGGTTTGGCCTCCCAGCGTGGCCAAGACTGCATCCGGCTTCTCTTTGATAATGATGCGCTCAATGAACTCGGGTGTAATTGGCTCGATATAAGTTGCATCAGCAAACTCGGGATCGGTCATGATGGTCGCCGGATTGGAATTTACGAGAATTACTCGAATTCCCTCCGACTTGAGTACTCGACATGCCTGTGTTCCAGAGTAATCAAATTCGCAGGCTTGCCCGATGACAATAGGACCAGAGCCAATAACGAGCACGCTTCTAATAGAGGTATCGACAGGCATTATGCGTTTACCGCCTTTCGTGGATAGCGATCCATGAGATCGGTAAATCGATCAAAGAGATAACTTGCATCATGCGGTCCGGCTGCAGCCTCTGGATGATATTGAACGCTAAAGGCGCCGCGCTCAAGGAGTTCCAGGCCTTCAACGACTCCGTCATTGAGGCAGATATGTGTTACTTGTCCAGGACCGAATACGGTAGAGAAAACTGAATCTGTCGGTGCTTTGAGTGCGAATCCATGGTTGTGTGCCGTGATTTCAACTTTGCCTGTCTTGCGATCCATAACCGGTTGATTGATACCGCGATGACCGAATTGGAGTTTGTAGGTTTCAAAACCGAGTGCTCGACCAAGGATTTGATGTCCAAAACAGATTCCGAAGACTGGAATCTCCTCTGTCAGGATATCTCGTACTAGAGCGACTGTATCTGTCATTGTCGATGGATCGCCTGGGCCATTGGAGAGGAAGACACCATCTGGTTGATAGGAGAGAATCTCCTCAACAGTTGAGTTATACGGTAGAACATGGACATCGATACCTCGCTCTGCCATGTTCCGTGGCGTCGCTGCCTTAATTCCCAAATCAAGAGCAACAACTGTGTACTTTCGCTCCCCTTGCGCTGGAACCAAATACGGTTTTTCGGTTGATACATCACCGCAGAGATAAGAGCCCGACATAGGGCTCTGCTTGCGAACTTCCACCACCATCTCCTCACGAGATAGTTCTGAATCAGAGAAAATACCAACTCGCATTGCACCTCGGTCGCGAAGATGACGAGTAATCGCGCGGGTATCGACTCCTGATATTCCGACAATGCCCTGTTTGATGAGCTCCGCTTCTAGATCAGAGGAGCTACGCCAATTACTCGTAATGGAAGAAGGGTTACGCACGACAAATCCAGAGACCCAGATACGACTAGATTCGTTATCCTCAAGATTGATGCCGGTGTTTCCAATATGTGGAGCGGTCATCACAACAACTTGACGATGGTAAGACGGGTCCGTCAACGTTTCCTGATAACCGGTCATGCCGGTTTGAAAGACCGCCTCGCCAAATGTCTTACCGACAGCGCCCCAAGAGCGCCCTTCAAAGATTCGACCATCATCGAGAACGAGATATGCCTTGCTCATTTTTTACCGACCTTATGGGTGAGGTGACCATTAAATACAGTGGCGAGCACAGTTCCTTGGAACTCCATGCCGTGAAAGGGTGTGTTTTTGCTCTTAGAGGCGAGTTGAGCGCGATCGACCACCTATCTTCCTGCCGGATCGATGAGGGTGAGATTTGCTGGCGCGCCGACAACCAACTCCCGGCCGTGGCGAGAATATCCACCTATGAGAGCTGGAGTCATGCTCATCACTTGGGCCGCTCGCTCCCAGCTCATTACACCGGTTGAAATCAAAGTCGAATAGAGAATTGGAAATGCGGTCTCTAGCCCCACCATGCCGAAGGCAGCGCTCTGCCATTCGCACTCTTTGCTCTCAACTGG
>JACCDX011365335.1_pt1 | contig 11577 bp, 9 predicted proteins | sample 7449681 | NCBI WGS metagenome assembly JACCDX01 (sample SAMN15323450, study PRJNA562643) | freshwater metagenome | isolation source: river surface water | place: USA:Blue River Watershed | collected 2017-08-18 | reverse complement strand
GGCGGCGGTGCGACGGCTGGCGGCGGCGGTGCGGGGGGCGGCGGCGTCACCGCAGCCACCGGCTCGACGAACTGTGCCGGCTTGAAGGTGCTCGGGACCAGGTGCATCGTGCCATCGGGCTCCTTCGCGGCCGCATCGCCGATGCGCAAGCCATCCGCTGTCAGCAGCACGACCTGGTCCTCGTTCACCACCGCGCCGTCCCGCGTGACCTGCGAGGCGACGAGTTGGACGACGATGCCGTCGACCGTCGTGGTCTTGCCCTGGGCGACGACGTCGGCCTGCTCCTCGTCGTCGAGGCTGCCCGGCCCGCTGCAGTCGGCGCTGGCATGCGTGGTCTCGAGCCAGCGGTAATGGAACCTGTCCGCGCTGGCCTGGGTGATGACCACCTGCTGGAGCACCGAGGTCGCGGAACCGTCCGTGCCACAGGTCGCCCAGGTGCCGGCATAGGCTGAAAAATCGGTAACCTTCACGGCCGACTGGGGTGTGACGGTGTCGTCCCCCCCGCCGCAGGCCGAGAGCGCGGCGGCGGCGATGACCGCCAGGGTGCAGGCTGGAACCTTCCTCATATGAACACCTTGGTTCTATCAAGAGAAGGCCGATCCTAGGCGCGGCCTGCCGCTCACGCTGTCGAAAGCCTGTCCACCCACGCCCCGACGGCACGGGCTGCCGGCGCCCCAAGAAAAAGGCGCCCGAAGGCGCCTTGGACACGACCCGCCAGGGTCCGGTCAATGGCCGAGGATCTTGCCCAGGAAGTCCTTGGTGCGCGGCTGCCGGGCCTCGGGGTTGCCGAAGAACTCCTCCTTCGTGCAGTCCTCCAGGATGCGTCCGCCCACGTCGATGAAGATCACGCGGTTGGCCACCTTGCGGGCGAAGCCCATCTCGTGCGTGACCACCATCATGGTCATGCCCTCCTTGGCCAGGCCCACCATCACGTCCAGCACCTCGCCCACCATCTCGGGGTCCAGCGCCGAGGTGGGCTCGTCGAACAGCATCACCATCGGGTCCATGGACAGGGCGCGGGCGATGGCCACGCGCTGCTGCTGGCCGCCCGACAGTTGCCCGGGGAACTTGTCCTTGTGCGCCATCAGGCCCACGCGGTCCAGCATCTTCAGGCCGCGGACCTTGGCGTCGTCCAGGCTGCGCCCCAGCACCTTCACCTGCGCCAGGGTCAGGTTCTCGGTCACGGACAGGTGCGGGAACAGCTCGAAGTGCTGGAACACCATGCCCACCTTGCTGCGAAGCTGCGGCAGGTTGGTGGCCGGGTCGTTCACGCCGATGCCGTTGACGGTGATGGTGCCCTTCTGGATCGGCTCCAGGCCGTTGACGGTCTTGATCAGGGTGGACTTGCCCGAGCCCGACGGGCCGCAGACCACGACCACGTCGCCCTTGTTGATGCTCACGGAGCAGTCGCTGAGGACCTGCACCGGCCCGTACCACTTGGAAACGTTCTTGATTTCGATCATGTGTTGGCTCTCCGGCACTCAGCGGATGATGGCGATGCGGGCCTGCAGGCGCTTGACCAGGAAGGACAGCCCGAAGCAGACGGCGAAATAGACGATGGCGGCCAGCAGGTAGGCTTCCTCGGGGCGGCCGTAGATCTTGCCCGCGGTGACGAAGCCCTTGAGCAGGTCGTAGGCGCCGATGGCATACACCAGCGAGGTGTCCTGGAACAGGATGATGGTCTGCGTGAGCAGCACCGGCAGCATGTTGCGGAAGGCCTGCGGCAGCACCACCAGGCGCATGTTCTGGCTGTAGGTCATGCCCAGGGCCTGGCCCGCGTAGACCTGGCCGCGCGGGATGGACTGGATGCCCGCGCGCATGATCTCGCTGAAGTAGGCGGCCTCGAACGCGATGAAGGTGATGACGGCGGACGCTTCCGCGCCGACCGGCCGGCCGATGATCAGCGGCACCAGCAGGAAGAACCACAGGATCACCATCACCAGCGGGATGGAGCGCATGCCGTTGACGTAGACGGTCGCCGGGATGACCAGCGCCTTCTTGCCCGACAGGCGCATCAGGGCCAGCAGCGTGCCGAAGAAGATGCCGCCCAGCGTGGCGACGATGGTCAGCTGCACGCTGAACCAGAAGCCGTTGACGACGAACTTGGAGATGATCTCCCAGTTCACGAAGGTGAGGTCGAGGCCGAACATGTCAGTGCCCTCCCCCGGTGCCGCCCGCGACGATGAAGCCGGGGATGGCCACCTTCTTTTCAATGAAGGCGAAGATGCGGTTCACCGCGAACGCCGACAGCGCGTACAGCGCGGTCACCGCCAGGTAGACCTCGATGCCGCGGGAGGTTTCCTCCTGGGCCTGCATGGCGAACATGGTCAGCTCGGCGATGGACACCGCAAAGGCCACCGAGGAGTTCTTCAGCAGGTTCATGGACTCGCTGGTCAGCGGCGGCAGGATGATGCGAAAGGCCATCGGCAGCAGCACGTAGCGGTAGGTCTGGTAGGTGGTGAAGCCCATGGCCATGCCGGCGTAGCGCTGGCCGCGCGGCAGCGCCTGGATGCCGGCGCGCACCTGCTCGGCGATGCGCGCCGAGGTGAAGAAGCCCAGGGCGAAGACCACCAGCAGGAAGCCGGGCACCTGCTGGAAGACGGGAAAGGCCTTGGGGATGACGAAGTACCAGATGAACAACTGCACCAGGATGGGGATATTGCGGAACAACTCCACCCAGGCATTGGCCAGGCGCACCACCCAGGGACTGCCCTGCAGGGTGCGCAGGGTGCCGACGAAGGCGCCCACGATCACTGCGATCACCCAGGCGCAGCCGGCCACGGCCAGCGTCCAGCGCCAGGCCTCGAACATCCACTCCAGGTACGTCCGGCCACTGCCGTCGTCCGTCAAAAAGACCTGCCAGTCCCATGTCATGTGCGCGTTCCCTCCTGGCGTGAAATGCAGTCGTTGGTATTGATGTGCTGTTTAAAGCAGAAACCCCGCCCGCGCAAGAGCCGGGCGGGGTTTTCAGGCAGGCCCCGGGCCTGGATTACTTCTTGGACAGGTCTTCGACCGTCTTGTCGTTCGGGGTGGCCCAGGCGGCCTTGGTGGCGTCGCTGGCGGGCAGGCCCACGCGGGTGTTCTTCGGCGGGATGGGCTGCACGAACCACTTGTCGTAGATGCGGGCGATCTCGCCGGACTTCATCAGGTCACGCAGGGTGTCGTCGGCCAGCTTCTTGAAGGCCGGGTCGTCCTTGCGGATCATGATGGCGATGGGCTCGACGGCCAGCACCTCGCCGACGATGCGGAAGTCGGCGGGGTTCTTGGCGGTGGCGATGTTGCCGGCCAGGATCTGGCCGTCCATCACGAAGGCGTCGGCGCGGCCGGACTCCAGCAGCAGGAAGCTGTCGGCGTGGTCCTTGCCGAAGACTTCCTTGAAGTCGACGCCGTTGGCGCGCTCGTGGCGGCGCAGCAGCTGCACGGAGGTGGTGCCTGTGGTGGTGGCCACGTTCTTGTCCTTGAGCTGGGCGATGGAGGTGATGCCGGAGGCGGCCTTGACGGCGATGCGCACTTCCTCGACGTAGGTCGTCACGGCGAAGGACACGTCCTTCTGGCGGGCGGCGTTGTTCGTGGTGGAGCCGCACTCGATGTCGACGGTGCCGTTCTGCACCAGCGGGATGCGGTTCTGCGAGGTGACGGGCTGGTACTTCACGTCCAGCTTGCGGCCCACGGCCTTCTCGGCGTTGGCGATGATGCGCTGGCACAGCTCCACGTGGTAGCCGGCGTACTTGCCGTCACCCAGGGTGTACGACAGGGCGCCGGAGGAGTCGCGCACGCCCATGGTGATCACGCCCGAGGCCTTGGCCTTGGCCAGGGTGTCGTTCGCCTGCGCGAAGACGGTGCCCGTGGCGACGGCGGCCACGGCAAAGGCCAGCAGATGCTTTTTCATTCCAGTTCTCCTTGAGGGTCCTGTGGGGATGTAAGAGGGTTCCGACGCGCCATTCTAGGCAGGGCCCGGGATGCGACCATCCGGATTACCCTGATCCTTAGCGCGACAGTGAACGAGGATATAGCAGGACGCGTGCCGCGCCCTTCTCAGCTGGCAGGACGCAAGGGCTCAGTCAGCTTCTCGGGCACGAGCAGCGCGTCGACCTGCGCGCGGGTCATGATGCCCAGCGACTCGGCCACCTCGTCGATGGGCGCGCCGGTGGCGATGGCGGTCTTGGCGATGAGGGCGGCCTTCTCGTAGCCGATGATCGGGTTCAGGGCGGTGACCAGCGTGACCGACTCGCGCACGCGCCGCGCCAGCAGCTCGCGATTGGGCTCGATGCCCACCACGCAGTGCTCGCGCAGCGTGAGGCAGGCATTGGACAGGTGCTTGATGCTTTTGTACAAGCTCCAGCCCATGATGGGTTCGAAGGCATTGAGCTGCAGCTGGCCGGCCTCGGAAGCCATGGTCACCGTCATGTCGTTGCCGATCACCTCGAAGGCGACCTGGTTCATCACCTCCGGGATCACCGGGTTGACCTTGCCCGGCATGATCGAGGACCCGGCCTGCCGCGGCGGCAGCTTGATGTCCCCCATGCCGGCCTGCGGGCCGCTGGACAGCAGGCGCAGGTCGTTGCAGGTCTTGGACAGCTTGGTGGCCACGCGCTTCAACACGCCGGACATCTGCACGAAGGCGCCCGTGTCCTGCGTGGCCTCGACCAGGTTCTTGGACTTGACCACCGGGATGCCACTGATGTCGGCGAGCAGGCGGCAGGCCAGGTCGGCATAGCCGTGGGGCGCGTTGATGCCGGTGCCGATGGCGGTGGCGCCGAGGTTGATCTCCTGGATCAGGGCACGGGCCTCGCGCAGTCGGGCCTCGTCCTCCTCCATCATCACCGCGTAGGTGGAAAACTCCTGGCCCAGGGTCATGGGCACGGCGTCCTGCAGCTGCGTGCGGCCGATCTTCAGCACGGACTTGAAGTCCTCGGCCTTGGCCTCGAAGGCCAGGCGCAGCAAGCCCATGGTCCCCAGCAGCCGGTCGATGCCCGCCCACAGGGCCAGGCGCACCGCCGTGGGGTACACGTCGTTGGTGCTCTGCGAGGCGTTGACGTGGTCGTTGGGGTGCAGCACGTCGTAGCGGCCCTTGTCGAACCCCATGCGCTCCAGCGCGATGTTGGCGATGACCTCGTTCGCATTCATGTTGGTCGAGGTGCCAGCCCCGCCCTGGATCACGTCGACGACGAACTGGTCATGGTGCTCGCCGGCGATCAGGCGGTCGCAGGCGTAGAAGATGGCGAAGGCGCGCTTCTGGTCCAGGACCCCCAGCTCCAGGTTGGCGCGGGCCGCGGCCTTCTTCACGTAACCGAAGGCGCGAATGAGTTCCGGCATGGCGGCCACCGTGGTGCCGGAGATGGGAAAGTTCTCCACCGCGCGGGCCGTGTGCACGCCCCAGTAGGCATGGGCCGGAATGGGCTTGTCACCCAGGAAGTCGTGCTCGACGCGGTGGCCGTGGGTGTGCAGGTCGAAAGACGGGCTGTTCATGGTGTGCGTGTCCCTGTGGATCCGGTATGGATTCCACTGTAGAGATCGGCGGGCCGGGACGCCAATGCCGATTGCTACGGGGGTTATGCAAACCTTGTATCTAGGCCGCCGCCGGGTCCGGGGCCGCGGCTGCCGGGCCGGCCAGGAAGGCCCACAGGGCCTGGGCGGAGCGCTTGGGCGCCTCGCGGCCGGCCGGGCGCTCGCGGTAGGCGCGGATGTCCAGGGTGAGCGTCAGGCCGGGCAGTTCGACCTCCGTCGCGGCCGGCACCAGGCGGCGGGCCCGCAGCTCGCGGCGCACGGCGCTGGCGGGCAGGAAGGCCACGCCGTGCCCCTCCAGGGCCATGGTCTTGAGCCCCTCGGCCATGTCGGTCTCGTAGACACGGTCCAGGTGGATCGCGGTGGGGGCCTGCTTGAGGATCAGCTCCGTGACGCGGCCCAGGTAGGCGCCGGGCGCATAGCCCAGGTAGGGCAAGGGCGCGTTCGGGCGGCCCGGCAGGGGAAAGAGGGGGCGGCCCTGCTCGTCAGGCTTGCAGTAGGGGGCCAGGGTCTCGCGGCCGAGGCTGACCATCTCGTAGCGGTCGGCATCCAGCGGCAGGGGCTGGGATTCGTGGTGGTAGGCGATGAGCAGGTCGCAGCCGCCTTCGACCAGGCGCATCACGGCGTCGTGCACGTTCAGCGCGATGAGGCGGCTCTTGAGGGGGCCGAAGGTGTCGCGCAGGCTGGAGACCCAGGCCGGGAAGAAGGTGAAGGCCAGGGTGTGGGGCGTGGCGAACTCGATCACGTCCTGGCCGGCGGCCGACTGGCCCTTGAGCATGGCCCGCGTGCTTTGCAGGGCCTGCAGCATCTCCAGGGACTGGGCGTAGAGCGTTTCCCCGGCGGGGGTCAGGCGGGTGGGGTAGGAACTGCGGTCCACCAGGTCACAGCCCGCCCAGGCCTCCAGAGCCTGGATGCGGCGGGAGAACGCGGGCTGGGTGACATGGCGCAACTGCGCGGAGCGGCTGAAGCTGCGCGTCTCGGCGAGGCTGACGAAATCCTCGAGCCATTTGGTTTCCATGGCCGCATCTTACGGCCGGCTCAGGCCGGCTGCGCGGCGTCCGAGCCCTCCTGGGTGCGCTCCTGTTGCTGCAGCGACCACATCGCCGCATACCGGCCGCCCTGCGCCAGCAGCGCCTGGTGGGTGCCGCGCTCGATGATGCGGCCGGCGTCCATCACCAGGATCTCGTGGGCATCGACCACCGTGGACAGACGGTGGGCGATGACCAGCGTGGTCTTGTTGCGGGCGGCGCTTTGCAGCTCGGCCTGGATGGCGCGCTCGTTGGCGGAGTCCAGCGCCGAGGTGGCCTCGTCGAAGATCAGGATGGGCGGGTTCTTGAGCAGCGTGCGGGCGATGGCCACGCGCTGCTTCTCGCCGCCGGACAGCTTGAGCCCGCGCTCGCCCACCATGGTGTCGTAGCCCTTGGGCGTGGAGGCGATGAACTGGTGGATGTGGGCGGCCTTGGCGGCGGCCTCGACCTCGGCCTGCGAGGCGCCGGCCCGGCCGTAGCCGATGTTGTAGGCCACCGTGTCGTTGAACAGCACCGTGTCCTGCGGGACGATGCCGATGGCCTGGCGCACGCTGGCCTGCGTGACCTCGCGGATGTCCTGGCCGGCGATGAGGATGCGGCCGGCCTGCACGTCGTAGAACCGGTACATCAGCCGCGCCAGCGTGGACTTGCCGGAGCCCGACGGGCCGACCACGGCCACCGTCTTGCCGGCGGGGATCTCGAAGCTCACGCCGTGCAGGATCTCGCGCGCGGGGTCGTAGCCGAAGCGCACATGCTCGAAGCGCACGCTGGCCTGGTCCAGGCCCGACAGGGGCGGCGCATCCGGCCGGTCGGCCACCTCGCGCTCGCGCTCCATCAGCACGAACATGCGGTCCAGGTCGGTCAGGCTCTGCTTGATCTCGCGGTACAGCACCCCCAGGAAGTTCAGCGGGATGTACAGCTGGATCATGAAGGCGTTGATCATCACCAGCTCGCCCAGCGTGATGCGGCCGTCCACCACGCCCTGCGCGGCGCGCCACAGCATGGCCACCAGGGCCACGGCGATGATCAGCTGCTGGCCGGTGTTGAGGAGGGACAGCGTGGTCTGGGACTTCAGGCGCGACTTGCGCAGGCGCTCCAGGCTCTCGTCGTAGCGGCGGGCCTCGAAGCCCTCGTTGTTGAAGTACTTGACGGTCTCGTAGTTCAGCAGCGAGTCCACCGCCTTGGTGTGGGCCGCCGAGTCGAATTCGTTGGCCTCGCGGCGGTACTTGGTGCGCCACTCGGTGATCGTCACGGTGAACACGATGTACACCGCCAGCGCCGACACCGTGATGCCGGCGAACCACAGGTCGAACTTCACCGCCAGGATGCCCAGCACCAGCGCCACCTCGATCAGGGTGGGGATGACGCTGTACAGGGAGTAGGAAATCAGCGACTCGATGCCGCGCACGCCGCGCTCGATGTCGCGCGTCATGCCGCCCGTCTGCCGCTCCAGGTGGAAGCGCAGGCTCAGCGAGTGCAGGTGCTGGAAGGTCTCCAGCGCGATGCGCCGGGCCGCGCCCTGGGTGGCCTTGGCGAAGACCAGCTCGCGCAGCTCCGTGAACAGCGAGGTGGACAGGCGCAGCAGGCCGTAGGCGACCAGCAGGCCGGCCGGCACCGCCAGGAGGGCGACGGCCGTCCCCGCCGCACCAGCGCGTGGCGCCATGGTGTCGACCAGGTCCTTCAGGACGATGGGCACCGACACGTTGGCCAGCTTGGCGCCGACCATGAAGGCCAGGGCCGCCAGCACCCGCCAGCGGTACTCCCACAGGTAGGGCGCCAGCCGGCGCAGGGTCATCCAGTCGCTGCGGCGGGGGCCGGCGGGCGGGGGCAGGGCGTGGGTCAGGTCGCCGGCACGGCGCATGGCGGAGAATCCGGGCTCAAGTGATCAGAAGGAGATTGTGCCCATGTCCGAGAACTCCGGTGCATCCACGGGCCGCGGCGGCGCCACCCACGTGAGCCTGCCCACCGACAAGGAACTGGTGATGAAGGTCATCCCCATGCCGTCGGACACCAACGCCAATGGCGACATCTTCGGCGGCTGGGTCATGGCGCAGGTGGACCTGGCCGGGGCCGTGATCCCCGCGCGCGTGGCCCAGGGCCGCATGGCCACCGTGGCCGTCAACGAGTTCCTGTTCAAGCACCCGGTGCGGGTCGGCGACATCCTGTCCTTCTATTCTTCCGTGGTCCGCACCGGCCGCACCTCCATCACCGTCCAGGTCGAGGTCTACGCCGAGACCTTCCGCCAGCAGGGCCGCTACATCAAGGTCACCGAGGCGCTGCTGACCTACGTGGCCATCGACGACCAGGGCCGGCCGCGGCCCCTGCAGCCGGCCTGACGGGCCTGGCCGCCCCACCGCCCCAGCCATTGCCCGATACTGCGACCCATGCAAGCACCCGATCCCCTGCGCCCGCCCCCGCCGGAACACCGCAGCCTCGCCTGGCTGGTCGTGGGCCTGTCCGCCGCCTTCGCCCTCATCCTCTGGCCCTTCCTGGGCGCGCTGCTGTGGGCGGTGTTCATCGCCATCGTGTTCGACCCCGTGCACCGGCAGGTCCTGCGCCAGGTCGGTGGCACCCGGCGCAACCTGGGGGCGCTGCTGACGCTGACCGTGGTGGTGCTGGTCGTGATCCTGCCGCTGATCCTGGTGGGCACCTCCGTGGTCCATGAGGCGGCGGCAGTGGTCCAGCAGGTGCGCTCGGGCGAGATCGACTTCGGGCGCTACCTGCAAGGCGTGATCGACGCCCTGCCCGGCTGGATCCGCTCCATCCTGGACCGCTTCGGCATCGTCAACCTGGCGGCCTTGCAGCGCCAGCTGACCACGCTGCTGGCCGGCAGCGGGCAGTTCATCACCACCCACCTGGTGGGCCTGGGGCAGAACACGCTGGACTTCGTGGTGGCCCTGTTCGTGATGCTGTACGTGCTGTTCTTCCTGCTGCGCGATGGCCGGGCGCTGACCGACAGCATCGGCCGCCACCTGCCGCTGCAACGCGAGCATTCCCAGCGGCTGATGGCGCAGTTCGTCACCGTGGTGCGGGCCACCGTCAAGGGCAACATCGTCATCGCCCTGATCCAGGGCCTGATGGGCGGCGTCGCCTTCGCCGTGCTGGGCCTGCAGGGCGCCCTGCTCTGGGGCACGCTCATGGCCCTGCTGTCCCTGCTGCCGGCCGTGGGCGCGGCCCTGGTCTGGGGGCCGGTGGCGCTGTGGTACCTGTTCCACGGCGAGGTCTGGCCCGCGGTGGGCCTGACGCTGTGGGGCGTGCTGGCGATCGGGCTGGTCGACAACTTCCTGCGTCCCATCCTGGTGGGCAAGGACACCCGCATGCCCGACTACCTGGTGCTGGTGGCCACCCTGGGCGGCATCGCCGTGTTCGGCATCAACGGCTTCGTGATCGGGCCGGTGATCGCCGCGATGTTCCTCATGGGGTGGAACCTGCTGACGGGCCTGCGGCAATCGCCGCCGGCCCGCCAGGACGCGGACTGATCAGGGCGCCACGCAGGCGAAGCTGGCGGCGTCCTCGGGGTTGCCCGTGCCCTTGTAGCGCGCGTACTGCGGGAAGGGGCACAGCGGGCGGCTGCGGTTGGGGAACCAGGCGTTGTTGGGCGCGGCGACGGCATGGATGCGGTCAGGCGCAATGCCCTCCTTTTCCACCCAGTCCACCATGGCCTGCACCGAGTCGTAGGTGTCGGTGGCGGGGCCGCCGGAGCAGTGGGTCATGCCGGGCACCACGAAGGCGCGGGCGAACTGCTTCGTGCGCTCGATGCCGCCGTTGCTGGCGGCCAGTTGCTGGTAATAGGCCAGCATCTCCTGCGCCGAGAAGATCGGGTCGGACATGCCGTGGATGAACAGCAGCTTGCCACCGCGCCGGCGGTAGGCGTCCAGGCGCGTGTCCTCGTAGGTGTCGTAGACCGCCGAGAACCACTTCATGCGCGCGGGGTCGCGGTCGAAGTTGAAGTTCAGCGCCTCGAGCGTCGGGTCCGGCGGCGTGACGAATTCATGCTGCAGCGCGTCCACCATGAGCACGTGGTAGCGCGAGTCCGGCTTGGCCGTCGTCGAGCTGCCCAGGGTCCAGGCGCGCCAACCGGGCGCGGCCACGCCCGGGTCCCAGGGCTGGCCGGCGTAGAGCGCGCGGCCGGCGCTGTCACGCGGGCCGGCGAACACGTCCTTGAGCGCGCCGACCTGGGCGGGCGAGAGGCAGGTGTCGTTCTTGGCGCCCGCGCACTGCAGCACGGCGGGATCGAAGCGGCAGGCCTGCACCTGGTTGACCATGCCGTCGGCCAGGCCGTCGGCGGCGTCGCAGGCCTGGTTGATGCCCTTGGCCAGCAGGTCCAGGTCGGCGTTGCTGAAGGCGCGAGAGAGGATGGGTGCGCCCTGCGCGTCGCGCGGGGCGATGGCGGTGAACTTCTGCGTGTTCCACATCGCCGCCACCGTGGCGCCGCTGGATACGCGCATGGCCGGCGCGCCGGCGGTGATGGCGTCGAAGTGCTCGGGGAAGCGCTGCGAGAACATCATGCCCTGGCGCCCGCCGCCCGAGCAGCCGGAGAAGTAGGAGAAGTCGGGCTTGCGGCCGTAGCGCTCGCCGATCAGGCGCTTGGCGGCGCGGGCCGTCTTGTCATGCGAGTCGAAGGCATGGTCGATGCGCGCGCGCGGATCGGGGCCGAAGGTGGCGGCGACCTGGCCGGTGTGGCCCGCGTCGGTGGAGACCACGGCGAAGCCTTGCCCCAGGGGTGAGGGTGTGCCGATGGAGATGCTGGAGCTCAGCGAGGTGTCGCGCAGGATGCCGTCGTTGCCGCCGCCACCCAGGTACAGGAACCGACCGTTCCAGGTGTCGGGCAGGCTCAGCTCGAAGCCGGTGGCGAAGTTGCGGCCGCCCTCGCCGGTGCGCTCGCCGATCTTGCCCGTGACCACGCAGTGGCCCGGCAGGAAGGCGCCGGCGGCGGCATTGCCCGGGCGTCGCGTGCCGGCGGGCACGTAGCGCGTGGTGAGCTTGGCATCGTCCAGCGTGCCCGGCTGCGCCAGGGCCGCGCAGCGGGCCTCGGCAGAGGCGG
>JACCDX010613271.1_pt1 | contig 11577 bp, 17 predicted proteins | sample 7449681 | NCBI WGS metagenome assembly JACCDX01 (sample SAMN15323450, study PRJNA562643) | freshwater metagenome | isolation source: river surface water | place: USA:Blue River Watershed | collected 2017-08-18 | reverse complement strand
GGTGATCCTTCATTATTTTTGGCACAAGTCAGGAAAAAATGATTACTTCACCGTGGGTATTTACGGCGCTGTTCTTTTGATACTTCTCGCATTTAGAATAAGACTGAGGTTAAAACAATGAAACTGATCAAACAAAACAATTTAAAGCCATCTGTTCACGGCCGCCTATTGGTCATGCTCATGATTTCGCTGGTGAGTACAGCCAGCGCTCAATCAAAACCAACAGCCTTAGAAAAAACAACTCGGATTGGTCAACTTGAATGGGATTTGCATGAAGTGACGATTGGCACAGTCAAACTTTACGCACAACAAACCAAGTTTGTCAGTTCTGGAGAAAAAGAAGGCGGTAGCTTTATTTATGAATATGGTTGGACACGTAAAAAGGGTTGGACTTGGTTGCAACCATTTGGTGTGCCAGCAAAAGATCAAGAGCCAGCGGTCCATTTGAACTTCGATGAGGCGCAAGCCATCTGTCAATTTTTTGGTAAGCGACTGCCCAAGGATCAAGAATGGACATCAGCGGCTTTTCTGGAGCAGCGAGCCACTCCTCCACAGCCATTCGTCAAAGGCAAACGTTACGTCTATGCCAATGGTGATACCCCACGAAACTCTCATTGCTTGAATGGCTGTGCAGGTCTAAAAGGCTTAGCCCCTGCGAATGTTCTTAATCGCGGCACAGGCCACGTGACAGTGATGACCACTCAAGCTGGTGTCAATGGTTTATACGATATGGGTGGCAACGTTTGGGAATGGGTGGACGATGGCCAAGGCAATGAAAGAGTCACCAGAGGTGCTTCTTGGTGGTACGGGCCAGAAAATCAAATTGAATCAGCTCTCGCCACAAAACCAAGAGATACCAAAGTCGCTTATGTTGGTTTTAGGTGCGTTAGAGATGCCAAAGACCTAAAGTGAAACTCCATCAACTGATTTAAGTAGTTGGGGTAATCAGAGATAGCATGATCACCCCCTTCTAGAATCAGTTGGTGCGTATGGGGGTATTTGGCGACCATTTCACGCCAATCTAAAACCTCATCCCCTTTTGCTGCCAACAAGAAATAACGCTCTGCGTGAGTGATCTTTTCTACATAGATCTCTTGAAGCTCTTCAATGTACTCTGGCAAGAAATGAAAGACCTCTTCTTGGTGCCAAGATTTTTGTTCACCAATGTATTTCTCCAAATCTCTTGCTGGCTCAATCGCTGGATTGAGCAAACTGACCTTGCTATCAAAGAGTTCAGCTAAATAAGTAGCGTAATAGCCACCCAAGGATGAACCCATGAAAGACAAAGTGCTGAATGTCTGCGCATGAATATGATCCTTGACCATTTGCATCGCTTCACGCGGTGAAGCTGGTAATTGTGGGCAGTACCAAGTGATCGGCTCACCGGCTTGGATGCGTTGTTCAATGGCGGCTTTGGTCAGCTGAGCCTTATTGGAGTTTGGCGAAGATTTAAAGCCGTGAAGATAAACAAATAAATGCATGGGAATGGTTTTAATTTTGAATCATGCTCGGTGAATGAGACTAATATAGTCGAATATTACTCAAGAAATCAGGTTTCTAAATGACCACAATATTTGAAAAGCTTTTATCTGGTGAATTTCCCTGCGCCAAGGTCTACGAAGATGATCTCGTGTTTGCTTTCATGGATGCTGGGCAAGTCAATGATGGGCATGTGATTGTGGCATCTAAAAAACCATATGAAACCATCTTAGATATTGATGAAGAAACCACCCAGCGACTCTTTTTAGTGGCAAAGCGCATTGCTCACGTTGTTCAGGATGTCTTCAAAGCTGAAGGCATCACCCTTTTACAAACCAACAAAGATGCTGGCTGGCAATCTGTGCCGCACATCCATGTACATGTCCTACCTCGCTACAAAAATGATGGGGTCGAGCTGGTTTGGCCAAGAAAAGAACCAGGCATCGAGCGCCTCAAAGAATTAGCCAAATTGATTCAAGTGCCAAGCCTTTGAAAGATTCATCAATGAATTGTCCGTGTGGCCAAGGTCGCTATGAAACATGCTGCGGAAGATTTCATGATGGCAAAGAGCTGGCTGGCAATGCCGAAGATTTGATGCGCTCACGTTACAGTGCCTTTGTCTTAAAAAATGAAGCTTATTTATTGAGCACCTGGCACCCCTCCACCAGACCTCAAGAACCATTGTTCAACGAAGATCCTACCCAGTGGATGGGTTTGACCTTGAAGCAATTCATTGAAGCCAGTGATCGTTTATCTGCCACGGTAGAATTTGTGGCAATCTACAAAATTAACGGGAAAGCCCATCGCCTTCACGAAATCAGCGCCTTTGTCTATGAAGTTAAACAATGGCTCTATGTTGATGGGCAGTTTCCCAAGATAAAATGATTCTATGAACGACGATATTCTTCTTAAAATGCGCGCAGTCTTCCAAGATTGCCAAAAACAGGCTGTCATATTGGTCCAACAGCACCCTAGTATTCACAAAGGCTTTGTGGCTGATATGCAGTTCGCCAGCACTTTTGGCACCTTTTTGGGCGAAATCAAAATCAAGCATGGCATTGATATTGAGAAAGACTCCATGGCACAACGCTTGATCAATGCCCTAGAAAAAACAGACTCTCATACCATCGGCCTGATTCGAGAAGAAATCTACGACGCTTTAGACAAGATGCAAGCAGAACAATACGCCAGCTATATTTTTATTAGCTGCTTCCCAAGCATTTACAAAGCAATGTCAGAAAAATAAAGGCCTGCCATGATGTCCGAACAATTAGCCAAGAAGACGCTCAAAGAAAAACTCTTCATCATCATCTTTGAGGCAGACACACGCGCCGGACAGTTATTTGATAAAACTCTGATTTTCTTAATTTTGCTGTCTTTGGTTGTGGTGGTAGTTGATAGCATTGAATCGTTCTCTTCAGAATTTCATTTCAGCTTGACCGTTCTCGAGTGGATTTTCACGCTCATTTTCAGTTTGGAATACATTGCACGCGTTTACTGCGCAAAAAATCGGATGCAGTACATCAAGAGCTTTTACGGCATCATCGATTTAGTTGCAATTCTTCCAACTTATTTAGCGATGCTCTTCCCTGAGCTCCACGCATTGATTGATGTGCGCGTCTTGCGTTTGATTCGCATCTTTAGAATTTTCAAACTCACCGAGTACGTGACTGAATACGTTCACTTGGGCGCTGCCTTGGCCGCAAGCCGCAGAAAGATCTTTGTCTTCCTGTCAGGCGTTTTAATGATTGTGATGGTTTTGGGTACCCTGATGTATGTGGTTGAGGGTCCAGCCAACGGATTTACCAGCATACCAACGAGTATTTATTGGGCGATCAGCACCATGACAACCGTTGGTTTTGGTGACATCACACCTAAAACAGACTTAGGAAGATTCATCACATCCATCATGATGTTGATGGGCTGGGGAACTTTAGCGGTACCCACCGGTATCGTGACCGCTGAATTAGCCAGTTCGCGCACTGAACAAATCACCACCAGAACTTGTAAAGAATGTATGTCAGAAGGTCACGGCGCCACAGATCAATACTGTCGTCATTGTGGTGCCAAGTTACCTGACTACGTTCACGACTAAATCATCACCCTTATTCATCACTGTTCTTTTTTGGATGATGACCAATATTTTTGCATCTCTAAAAATAAGAATGATGCTGACCAGGTGATGAGTAAGAGGCCCAACAGTGCTTCTATCCCAGTCAGATACCTGAGATAGCCATTTGCCACCACATCTCCATAACCAACCGTGGTGTAGGTGATAAAAGATAAATAAACATAATCCAATAAGAGGCCATGCCCACTGCTCACACCAGTCAAGCCACCCATGCCATCAAATTGCAAAGCCAACAAATAGCCAAAAGCAAATACCCAAATTTCAACAATGTGGGCCATAAAAATCACGCCGGCACCTACCAACACTTTGAAGCGACCCGGCAAATGTGACACCTTGGGCAAACGTTTATCCAGTTGAAATAAAACTTCGTAGTGAATCAAGATCACCAAAAGTGCCAAGAGCGTATTGAAGATGAAAGCCAGAGTGAGCAACATAAAATGATTTTTAGAATAATGAATCAGTCCATATTACTGATTTATGAGGCTTTGCACCACCCGAATGGTCAAACAAAAGATAAAAATCTTCAGAATGGTTACACTAGGTCCATTGATTAACTTTTAAAATATTGGCGCATGCTCTCTCAGCTAAAACAATTCAATGCCTTGGTAATTGGCTCTAGCGGTTCGATTGGACAGGCATTCATTGAGCACCTGAAAAATTTGCCCAATTGTTCAAAAGTGATTGGCTTAAGCAGACAGTCAAACCCATCGATTGATTATGCCAATCCAAGCAGTATTCAAGCGGCAGCCAATGCCTTGTCACATGAAGGCCCTTTCCACTTGATCATTGTTGCCACGGGCATTCTTCATAACGATGCTTGGCTACCTGAAAAGAAGCTATCAGACTTGCATGAAGATCAGTTCATGCAAACCATGCAATTAAATGCTTTGGGTCCTGGCATGTGTTTGCAATCATTCGCCGCACTGTTAGATCCTGAGTTTGGTGTCATGGCTTGCCTATCTGCCAAAGTCGGCAGCATTGAGGACAATCGCTTGGGTGGCTGGTATAGCTATCGCGCCTCTAAGGCTGCTTTGAATATGCTGATTAAAACTGCATCGATTGAGCAAAAGCGCACAAGACCGAATCATTGTTTACTGGCGCTGCACCCTGGGACAGTGGCCTCTGCTTTATCAAGACCTTTCAAGGGCGATCAAATTGGTAGAACCCCACAAGATGCTACTTCTGATATGTTGCATGTGCTCTTGAATGTCACATCCAGTGACACTGGCAAGTTTTTGAGTTACCAAGGCGAAGAGATTCCTTGGTAGTTAATACTCTCAATTAACTTATTTGATATTTTTAAATATTTGATTCATCGACTTGGCTAAAGCCACGTCTTTGTGCGTGATACCACCAGAATCATGCGTATTCAATATAACGTTCACAGTACTGTAAACATTTGACCAATCAGGATGATGATTCATTTCTTCGATTGGCTCATAACAATTTTTCATGAAAGCAAAGGCTTGTTCAAAATTCTTGAACATGAACTTCCTTTGTAGAGACAGTTGATCAGCGCTGATAGCCCAACCCTCCAGCTCATGAATTGGAATATCTTTAATGGCCAACAAAGCTGGCTTCGCATTACTTGTATTAGTTGCTTGAGTGGACATGTCGATCTTTTAAGCGTGATGAAATATAGAACAAAGCTGGCGTGATGACCAACCAGATGACTGATAGGCTGATCATTGCGGGAACGAAGTCAGGAAATACCCCTGCTCCCATTCTGACACCTGCCCAATAGGCAAATGGTCCACTGATTGAACCCAGAACTCCTGCAAGCAAGTAACGACCGCTCAACCAACTCATGGATGACTGGAGTGTTAACACCAAAGCAATCCAAATCGGTGTCATCCATAAAGGTGCGACAGAAGTCCAATAGCTGGTTGTGAAAGTAATCAAATCAAGTGCTATCAAGACACTATCAATCACAAAGCCCAAGGCGGCACCAATCAAAATCATTCCATGGTCATGAGTACGATGCTCTGAAGTGAGCAAGGCCCAAGCAATGATGCCCACAGAAATCAAAATAGCCATCAGCTCAAACTGATGGGCGGCCCCGAAAATGCACAAAAACCAAACTGCCTGAAATTGAATGAAGTTGATCAGTTTTTTCATGAGTCTTTGCTCTGATTTCTTAGGTATTAGCTCTAGTTGGTTAATGCTTAGCGTTTGTAAAAGGCCAATGTGACTTCACCCAAATAAATACCAAACTTGCTCATTTTTGCTTTATTCAGCATGACCTTGTCATCCATCTGATACATCCAGTCATTGAACTGAACGTTATAGACTTTGCCATCGACTGGTAGTGCCAAAGTGTATGACCAGTTCAAAGCATTACCTGCAACCTCACCCAATGCTTCTCCAACCACATCAGAAGCTGTGCCTTTGTAGCGATTGGGGGCTATTTCTGTGAGGGTCCAAACACGACGTTGCGTGGTGCCATCTGAATAAGTAAAGGCTTCATCCAAGACGCCAACTTTTTGACCGTTCTGCACAGTCCACTTGGCATCGATCACGACTTTGAATCGCTTCACGACCTTATCGCTTCTGTCAGTGAAGATGCCATGGGCATCAATGGTTCCATTGAAATAGGTAGACAAGTCCAAGGCTGGTTTTTCTTGGGCATAGTCACTGACTTTCACGCTTGAACATCCAAATAAGGCAAAACCCATTAAACAAACTCCTAAACGTTGCAAAAATTTAATCATGACAATAGGCCTCTAAATTAACCCTCGGACAATATTGACCCAATAATACTTTTCTTAATTGGGGTGCACTGGTTTTGGGGTGTAACCAGATACCAAAAAATGCTTGGGAAAAAGATTCTCCAGAAATTTCACTAACAAACTGACCGTTATAAAAAAACTGAGTGCCGCCTTGGGGCTTTCTGATGGCAGTGATCGAATCCCCCACTTGTACAGTTTTGAATGCCCTAGTAAGTGGCTCAGCCCACTCTGATCTTTGGGTATCGCTGACACCTAAATTTTTTAATTCATCTAAAGTTTGTTTAACAAGGGCATTGGCTTCAAATTTACGCAGGTACTGAATATCCAAGGCAATGCCACCTTTAGTCTCTTTGCTGGCATAGAGCTTGGCATCGTAAAGAGTAAAACCCCAATAGGTCATTCTGCCTTGCCCCAGCGATTCCACCTGGCTCATGTTTTTAACGACCAGAGAACGGTTGTGATCATTGGATGCAGTGACAAGACCTGAAAACAGAAGTGCCAAGCCAAACAAAAATGTTTTTGCTGGCAAGCCAATGCGGCGGTATTTGCTCAAAGAGTCAGTCATCTCTCTAGCTTACTCTGTAATGAGAATTTTTTCTTTGCGCTCGCATACAACCCAAGGACTGTGTGGATATAGGAGATACCTGAAAAATCGTCAATCTTTGATAAATTGACCAAAAAATGGCTGTTTTGTCTAAATAACCAAAATATTCAAGTAACGGTAAAATAAACCATCAATAAATAGATTGTGGTCTATGAAAAAAACAAGCCCTACCGAAGAACTTCGCGAGACCGGACTGAAGGTCACAGCACCAAGATTGAAGATCTTGGAGTTTTTCAATAAAAATCCTAATCGCCACTTCAGTGCTGATGATATTTATCTTGAAGTCATCAAAGAAAAATTGGATATTGGTATTGCCACGATTTACCGAGTATTGATGCAGTTTGAAGGCGCTGGCATCCTAAGAAAAAACAACTTTGAATCCGCCAAAGGCGAAGGCAAAGCTATTTTTGAATTAAATGAAGGCACTCATCACGATCACATTGTTTGCGTCAAATGCGGCAAGATCGAAGAGTTCTTTGATGCCACCATCGAAAAACGCCAAAAAGAGATCGCTGATAAATTAGGCTTTACTTTGGTTGATCATTCTCTGTCTTTGTACGGCTCTTGCAGGGCTTGCAAGAAGAAGTAATTGGCTGGCTTAGAGAAATACTCAGCCATTGAGCTTTGATCTCTCTTTTCTCAAAATAAACTGCACAGGCAAGAGATAGCAAGCATTGATATCTCTGTCTTGATTTTTCGCAGGAATAAATTTCCACTTTTTCACAGTTTCAATCGCGATGTCATCTAAGCGCTGATGACCGGATGTCTTTTCTAGCTTCAGATTTTCTACCAAGCCACTCAAGCTGACACAGACATTCAAAACCACCTTGCCCTCTTCATTCAGCCTTCGGCTGATCAAAGGATAAGGCGGCTTAGGATTATTCAGGCCTGTAGCAAATGGATTGGGCATGGTGACTGGGGCAGCTCCAGCTTGATATGCCTCTGATTGTTTTTTCTCGTCTTTCTCTACGTCAGAATTTAGACTCTTTTCTGAGTCACTATCTGGGCTTTGTTGAGAGGTAGAAGTTTTTGGAACGATATTGATGTTGTTTGTTGAGGGGTGGTCAATCAGGGATGCCATCATGATCTGAGCACCATGCTCACTGCGTGCATTAAAAGCAAATAATCCAAACAAGATGATTGCCACATGAACTGCAGTGACCAGCAATGCAATGACTGTATGAGATTGATTGGCTTTAGTGAATATCAAAGACATGATCTTGGTCAGTTTGTGTAAGAGCACCTTAGACCTGATGGAATCAACAGATCTTTTCTTCCTGGTCGAGTCAATCTTTCCAAATTCATTTGATACAAAATCTCCAGCTCCCTTTGAGGTGCAGGATCAGATGGCAGGTCTGCCATGATCTTGCCATCTTTGATCAAGATCAGACGTTCAAAATACTCAATGGCTTGTTGGATGTCATGCAAGATAGCAACGAGGGCCAGAGATCTGTCTTGGCAGAATTTCAAAATAGCCAAGAGCAGTTCAATCTGCAATCCAGGATCCAAAGCTGCCAGCGGCTCATCAATCAGCAAGATGCCGTTGTGCTGATCCCATAATTGGGCAAATACTCTGGCTAAGTGAACTCTGGCTTTTTCTCCTCCGGAGAGTGTTTGATAGGAGCGTTCTAAAAGATGTTCTGCTCGTGCAGCCCTTGCTGACTCTTTGATGATTTGAACCAGCTCAGGATCATGCTCTCTTGTCACCCTCCCTAAACTGATGATCAGCTCAACGCTTAAATTAAATGCAGTCTCATGCTGCTGGGGTAAGAATGCTCTTTTATAAGAAAGTTCTTGCACACTCATTTGCCTGAGTGGTTTTGATAAAAACTCGATATCTCCAAAATACTCATACAACCCAGACATGATTTGCAATAAAGTTGATTTACCGGCACCGCTTGGGCCCAGTATCCCTATGCGCTCATTGCTTTTGATGTCGATTGAGAACGGTCCAAGCGTATTTGCACGAGCATGGGCGCTGTTATTTTTTACCCTGGCATCTTTTAAAGATAAGAGAATATTTGATTGGTGCATTAGATCAATCCCCTTCTTTGCTTTGCTAATAAGCTCAAGAAAAATGGTGCACCCAAGAGGGCTGTGAATATCCCCACCGGTATTTCTGCAGGAATAGCCGCGGTTCTGGCCAAGGTGTCTGCCAATAGCAGCAGCAAACCGCCGAGTAACATGGACAATGGCAATACTTGGCGATGATCGGGGCCAGTAATGGCCCTGGCTATGTGAGGTGCAATCAAGCTGATGAATCCAATCATGCCGCACCAAGCCACTGCACAGGCACTCAAGATGGCCACCATCACAATGATGCGTTGACGCAATTGCTTCAGATTGATGCCAACCTGAGCTGCTACAGTCTCACCCAATGAAAGCGCATTGATTTGCAGTGTCAATCTTTGTGAGCTTAAAAATATAACCGCCAGCACAAACATCATCACTGAAAGAATCATCCAATTGGCTCCTGCCAATGAGCCCATGGTCCAAAAAGACAGGTTTCTCAATTGTTCATCGTTGGCAAGATAAGTTGATAAGCCAATGAACGCTGCGACCAAGGCATTGATAGCAATACCTGTGAGTAACAGTCCCATCACCGATCCCGGCGTTAACCACCGTGCGAGGCGATCTAATAGAAAGCAAATACCCAGAGCCCCACAGAAGGCTGCCCCTGGTAAAACCCAGATTTGAAGATCTTCAGGTATTGCCCAAGCCCAACTACCAGAGAAGACAATTGCACCAGCCGCTGCAGCAGCGGCCCCACTGCTCACTCCCAATAAGCCAGGATCAGCCAACGGGTTACGAAACAATCCTTGTGTCAAAGCTCCTGCTAAACCAAGACTTGAACCAACAACCATGGCAAAGAAAATTCTGGGCAAGCGCACTTGCCACAAAATATAGCTCTCAACGAGTTCATCATGGGCAGATAAGCTATTTAAATAATTGATCTCAACTGGGCCAAGGATGACAGCCATCAAAGCCATGGTGAACAGCACGATCAAACCAATGGCATACATCAACGCAGTTTGATGTTTCATCACTGGATGTTGTGGATTTCTTTGGCGAGTGAATAAAGCATGCTGGGCAAACGAGGGCCAAAGCCTAAAAGATGATTCGCCTCACGAGAGTAAATCTGTCGATACCTGGCGGCCGGGGTTTGCATCACACCGGGTAAGCGCAAGATTCCCTTCATACCGCCTTGAGCTTGCAGACCTTGATCCGTTAATAGAATGATGTCTGCTTGCGCAGCAATCACACTCTCAGGAGTGAGTGGCTTGTAGCCATTGACTGCCTTGAATGCATTATCAAGATGCAGGTAGCTCATGATGGCATGAGCACTCGTGCTGTGACCTGCCACCATGATTTGCTGTGGACTGTGCGCCATGATGAACATGGCTTTTAGTTTTTTATTGGGGCTCTCGTTTTGGGCGAGATATTCATTTTTACCAATAACTGTGTGGTTGATGTCTTGTTGGTATCGCTGCCACTCATGATTGATTTCTTTGATCAGCTTCTCTGCTTGCCCTTCTGCTCCCAATAAAAATCCAATGGCCCTGATTCGATCAATCAAGCCTTCATAACGATGATCTGCCTTTAATGTCTTAACCTGAATTCCTGCATGACTGATTTGACGCAATACTTGTGGAGGCCCCGCATCTTCAGTAACCAACAGGATGTGTGGTCGCATACTCAACACGCCCTCCAAAGAAAGAGTTCTCGCATACCCCACATTGGGGAGTTTTTTAGTGGCCATGGGGTATGTGGATGTGGTGTCAATGGCGATCAAATGCTCCTGAAGATTCAAGGCATAAATGATTTCTGTCAAAGACCCGCCCACACAGACCAAGCGCTTCAATACGGTAGCTGTTGGTTTAGACCAACTTGGGTTGGCGAATAGCCATCCGCCGATAGCAGGGACGCAGATGTTTTGGAGTAATTGGCGACGCTCAAGAATCACTGGATGCATAGCTCTTCCTTGTCCAGAAATTCTTGAATCATCTCGCGCCAAGTAACCAACTCAGGAGTACCAGGCTTTCTTTCGCCAAAAAACATGGCAATTGCTTGACCTTCACAATCAAACAATTCCAAGGAAGTGACGATGCCATCATCCGTGGGCTTTCTGACAACCCATGTGTCGTAAATATTATCTTCACGCAAATGGAGATTAAATCTTTTATCCAAGATATTGAGCCAGGGGTCCATCATCACAACCCTTGATATTGGGCCCGTGTGTATTTGTATGACCCCTCGATTGGCCACAAACACCATGATGGGAATGCGTCTAACAGCCACTTTTCGTAATAACTGCCTCGTGAACTGAAGCGGCACTCTTTGGGCATGGCCCTCAGGAGCAAAGCGCAAAGCCTGGATTCTGCTGAGATTGTATTGCTTGATCAGGTCATAGAACTGATGGGTATCAGACATGCCTAACCAATCCTTCTGAAAACTCAACAAATCAATGTCGACATCAATCGCTGGATACTTCTCGACTTTAGGTGCTTGAATTTTAATCGTGGGGCTTTGATCCTTGGATTGGTATTTTTCTATGATGTTGTCATAGGCATAGATATTGCTATTTTCTGTGATGATGATTTTATGCAGTGCATTGCCGTGTTCATCAAAGAACT
>JACCDX010014285.1_pt1 | contig 11578 bp, 5 predicted proteins | sample 7449681 | NCBI WGS metagenome assembly JACCDX01 (sample SAMN15323450, study PRJNA562643) | freshwater metagenome | isolation source: river surface water | place: USA:Blue River Watershed | collected 2017-08-18 | reverse complement strand
TCTTTTTGCACGATTTCTTTTAGCTTCTGCAACAGTACGAATATTAACTTTATCCAAACTTGTTAGAATAATGTCGTGCTGGCTGTATTCTGGTTTGGTAAAACTGCTAAAGCTATTTTTACTTTTGTGTATCTCTGCTAATAAGTCTCTGTTATTTAAATACCGAACTTTGCGTCCAGTTGGTGATATTGTCATGGCCATCTAACGTGGTCTCCTTTGATTGAGTGTAGCATTTTCGCAACACCGTTGTCAACCATAAAATGCTGATTTTTAGAATGGTTAAATAAGGTATAAGGACAGATATTTATGGCAACGAAAGAAGAACTTGAACAAAAAATATCAGATAATGCTTCGACATACAGTACCCTAGCCGGACAGTTATCTGATTTTGAATCACAAGGTAAGGCTGCGCTTAGAAAGGTTAAAGAATACCAAGCCTTTGCTGCCGGTGCAATACCGGAAGCTAGGGAAGCATACCTTGAAGAAGTTGCAAGGTACCAAGCAGAAGCTGATTCTTTTAATGCTCAAGCTGAATCTGTTTCTTCGGAAATGAGCAAAATTTCCGAAGATCAATCTAGCTTACAATCGCAGATTAGATCTTTAGAAAGTTCTGAATCGGCAGCTGCTCAAAATGCTGATCCTACATCGACAATCAAAACCGCAGAAGCAACTAACGAATCTCAATCTGACGCCGACACCGATGAGAAATATCAAGACCCTAATCGAACACCCGATGAAGACCCATTTGAAGCTAGCCGGCAAGAAGCTGAAGATAGATATAATGGTTTAGACAAAGATACTACAGATACATCAAACGAAGAATATACAAAAGAGAATCGTAGTGGTGTGCCAGCGGGCGCCGAGAGGAATAGGAACGTAACTAAGGCATCTGCCGAATGGGCCGAGACAAAAGATCTTCGTGTTATCATTCGAACACCGAAAAGCTATCTTAAAGGACCAGCTGCTGGTCCATCTGGCATACTTAATGACTTCGGCGGAATACTATTTCCATATACTCCGACTATTAGCTACGACACACAGGCAGTATATGGCTCTGTAAATCCTGTGCATAGCAACTATACACAGTATTTTTACAAGAATAGCCAAGTTGGACAAATTAGCATCAGTGGAAAATTTACAGTACAGAATGAAAAAGAAGGAAAAGTCTGGCTAGGAATCGTTCATCTGTTAAGAAGCCTAACTAAAATGCGTTGGGGTAACGATGCTGACGCAGGAAGCCCACCACCAGTTTGTCGTTTAGAAGCCTACGGTGACTTCATGTTAAGAAATGTTCCTGTTGTTATTGCTAATTTTAAATTTGATTTGCCTGACAATGTTGATTATATGGCTGTCAAGGGAGAATACAAGAACACTTTAGTTCCTACAATATCAACTTTGTCTATTTCTTTAAATGTTATGTACAGCAGAAGAGAAATGCAAGAGTACTCAGTTGATAAATGGATTCAAGGCAATCTTAGAGGACAAGGATATCTATAATGTATAGCAAAGCAAGCCCGTATTATGAAACTAATTTAAATGGTTCGTACCTTGATCTTTTAAAATTAAGAGATCTGCCAGCACAAACTGATGATATTTTATTCACAGTAACACAACAATATGCCAACAGACCGGACTTGCTGGCATATGATCTATACAGCGATGTTAGTCTCTGGTGGGTGTTTGCCGTTAGGAATAAAGATATCATTAAAGATCCTGTGTTTGATATGATACCTGGACAAAGGATTTACTTGCCAAAGTTATCTACTATTAATTCAGTATTAGGAATCTAATATGATTGATGCAGGCAATTCGTCTTTTAATAATAGATCTCCTAGTAAAGTACCTGGCGAAACAGAAAACGTTTTAAACAGGTATAGAAACGTTACTTACAATATAACATTGGGTGCGCTCACGCCTGAAAATTTAAAAAATCCTAAATCTTATAGGGATCGAAAATTAAAATATGTAGTTGCGTCTTCAAAAGGTAAAGGCTCTGCTGCAATTTCTGATGATGTTGCTGCAAGAAAAATTGATATTACAGAAGATAGCGAAGTAAGAGATAGAGGCGGTAACGTTGTAGGTAAAAAAACAGCAGTCATTGGAGCCAAAGCAGACTTTAGTGCTAGAGAAATTGTTCAGGAGTTTAACAAAGTTAGCCCTGGCAAGTTTGATTTATTCATTGACGGTCTAGAAGTAGAAACACTTTTAGCACCTAACAAAGAAACAGGGCCTGCGATTGCCACTAAAGTAAAGTTTGAAATCTTTGAACCGATGAGCGCAAACGGCTTTATTGAAGCTCTGCATGTTTCTGCGCTTGCCGCAGGTTGGACCGGTTATCTTAATGCCTGCTATGTCTTACGGTTAGATTTTATAGGATATCCTGACGATGTAGTTGATCCTGTTGCAGATGCTGAAGTAATTGATGCTACAAGATTTTTTCCTATTAAACTAACAGGTACCGAAATGGAAGTTACGGAAACAGGAACTAGGTACCGTGTTTCTGCTGTACCGTTTAACGAAGCTGCCTTCGCAAACCCTAACGTTATCTATACTGATATTTCGTTTGGTGGAAATAGTGTAAAAGAAGTTCTTGAAAGTTTATTTGAAGGCATCAATAAAAGCACAAAGGAAAGAGCCGCAAAAGAAAAGTCGCCCGAAGCTGCTAAAGTTATTGATGAATATCAAATATTCTTTCCTGCCATGCCTAAGATGGGCGAAAGTTTAAAAATAGAAACAGCAGAAACTGAAATTTCTAAAGCAAACATTAACGAAATACTTCGCTCTAATGCTGTCTATAAGTTTCCTCCAATCGAACAGACTGCGGATGCAACTCCTGCAGGAGGAAGGACATCGGCAGATCCTAGAAGATTAGATGCTGCCGATGTTACTGGCAAATACAATGCCTTAAAAAATCAAATTCAGTTTGCTAAAGATTCTAATATCCACGAAATTATTGAAGCAGTAATTCGAGACAGTGCATACTTTGAAAAAGTTCTAAAGGATGTTGAAGCAGCTAAAAAAGGCGACGGTATGATTGATTATTTTCAAATAATGATCAACACCGTACCCGGTCCTATGGACACTACATTTAATAGGCAGACTTATATCTATCAATATATTGTTTGTCCTTACAAAGTACATTACTCTAAATTACCTGGGCAACAGAACACTAACTTTGATGCCAATAACATGAAGAATTATGTTAAGCGTATCTACAATTATCTTTACACAGGCAACAATATTGATGTTTTAAGTTTTAGATTAAACTTTAATAACTTATTCTTCCAAGCGGCAAACCCTAAAATGGGTAACAACGACATGTCTGACACATCAAAAGCCGCAGCCGCATCTAATGATTCTGTAGTTAAAACTCCTACAGGGGCGGCTAAAGATGCAGCCAAAGATCAAAATGATCGTGCTCCTACTATGCCTTCTGGTGAAGCAGGATCTACAACTGGTCGAGGCCAGCCTGTGCAACAAAATCCTTACTATCAAATAGCCTATGCCGCTCATCAGGCTATCTTAGAAAGCGTTAATATGCTAACAGGTGAGATAGAAATTCTAGGAGATCCTTTTTACATAGCAACGGGCGGCATGGGCAATCATATGCCTGCATTAAAAGATGTTGCAATCACACAAACGGGTGAAGCTAACTTTAACAACGGTCCTGTAGTAGTTAAAATCAACTTTAGAAATCCTATTGACATAGATGAAGACACTGGTCTTGCAAGATTTAGCAAGACAGCAGTTCCATTTAGTGGAGTTTATCAAGTTTTAAAATGTCAGAGCACACTTCGTGATGGTATGTTTAAGCAGAAGTTAAACATCATGCGGTATAATGGACAGATAGCAGACGAATCTAAGTTAAAACCAACTAAAGCCTTACAAAACATTCAAGAAGTTAAACCAGGCGAGCAACAAGTCATTGACAGAGCACCTGCTGATGTTGCCCGTGCAGGTGTAAAGCCAAATGAAATTAATTTAATCAACTGGCTAGATAAAGGTCTTCCTACAACCGGACTACCGGGACAGTTTGCAAACTTTCTAGGCGGCGGCAACCTTTCTTTAAAAACTGTTACTGGCGCTCTAGGACCAGGAATGAACACGCTTAATCAAATTGGAAACCTTGCTAGCGGACTTGGCGTAGGCGATGCACTTACTGGTTTAAATCCGTTGGCTAAAGGAATTCCAGTTAATGTAGATTCTCTAACAGCATTAACAGGAAATCCTTTAGGTGGTGCCGCTGCACTTACTCAAATAGGTAATCAAATTAAAACTCTAGCACCGGGTAATGTAGCAGGGCTTGTACAAACATCTGATGCTCAGTCAGTCTCCGGTATTATTAATAATGTTTCTAATGCTGCATCTAAAGTCATTGGTGGAGTATCGTCTGCGGTCGGATCAGTTGCATCTGATGTAGAAGCCCTCGCTTCAAATTCAATTAACGCCGTTAAAAACTTTGACACAGCAGGTATGGTTAATAATATTTCTGGAAAGATTTCAAACATTACCAGCGGAGGAGCTAGCAGTCTAACACCTTTGCAGAAGTCTGCAATTATACAAGATGCTACAGAAAAGGGAATCCCTGTAGATCAAGCTCTAAGAAATGCAGAATTATTTGGAGTCAATCTCAAAGGTTTTGAAACTGGCGGAAATGCCATTGCTGAAAAATTAGGAATTGATACTGCTCAGCTTTCTGGCATTGCAGGTAAGTTAGACAGTAAGATAGTTGGAGAGCTTCAAGAAGTTGCTAAAGAGTTGCCTAAGGATGTAACACTAAAAGGTGTTAAAGAACAGGGCATTATTCTTGCTAACATTGGTAAGGATGCCCTTAAAAATATTCCCGGCATTCCTCCTAAGATGACTGCACCTATTGCTGACATTCCTTATCCGGCAAGGAGCGATTCGTTATCTGCTGAAGATAGGGCAAAAGTAATTCAAGATGCTGTAGAGAAAGGTATTCCAGTCGATCAGGCTCTACGGAACGCTGCAATTTTTGGTGCAGGGAGTATCTCGAAAGATTCTCCGTTAGCATCAATTGGTGCATTTGGTAAATCAGCTGCCGATGCCGCATCTAGCAAGCTATCTGCAATTCAAGGAAACCTATCCGGAGCAGTAAGTTCTATTAAGGGCTCAGTTGAGAGCCAGTTTGCTTCAGTTCAACAGATGTTAGGGAATCCGGGTTCGGGAATTACACAGGTTGAAAACATGGGAAAAAGTGTTGTTGCTAAGTTTGGTAGCCTGTCCGGTTCTACAGCCAGTCCTTTAGAAAAGTACATGAACAACGCTGTAAATAGTTTGAACGATCCTAATGCACCACCTTACACTGGTACTGATCCTATTGTAAGACGCAGACTTGGCCTACCCCCAATAGAAGAAGCATAATATGAGTATTCAAAGAAGAAGCAGACATAAGTTACCGCATCCTGGTCCTTGGATCGGTGTTGTAACTAACTATCTAGACCCTACTAAGATGGGAGGACTAGAAGTTTCTTTGGTTAAATCTTCAATGGGCGAGCTTGCTCTACAAAACGAAACGTTTGTTGTTCAATATATGAGTCCGTTCTATGGAGTTACATCTATTAGAAACGAAGGTACTAACTCTGCAGATTTTAACGATGTGCAAAAGAGCTACGGCATGTGGTTTGTGCCACCTGATATCGGCACAATGGTCATGTGTATTTTTATCGACGGTGAGCCAAATGCAGGCTATTGGATAGGCTGTATTCCTGATCCTTTCCAAAATCACATGATACCGGGCATTGCGGCTAGCCAACAATCTGCAATGACTGCGGAACAGGAAAGAAAATACGGAACTAGAAATGTTCCCGTCGGAGAGTTTTTAAAGAAAGGTAGGGATTTATCTAATCCTACTCCTGATTCATATACTAAGCCGGTGCATCCTTTTGCCGACAGATTATTGGCACAGGGCTTGCTAACTGATACCATTAGAGGAACAACAACCAGCGGAGCACGCCGAGAAGTTCCGAGTATGGTCTTTGGTATTAGTACTCCTGGCCCGCTAGATCCTAACGGCAAAAAAGGGTATGTAGGATACGAAAGCGTTGGAACGAAGCCTGTTAGCCGATTAGGTGGAACACAGTTTGTCATGGACGACGGAGACAAGAACGGAGAAAACGAACTTGTTAGAATTCGTACTAGAACCGGACATCAAATTCTCATGCACAACAGTCAAGATTTAATCTATATTGCAAACAGCAAAGGTTCTGCGTGGATAGAACTAACTAGCAACGGCAAGATAGATATCTATGCAGAAGACAGCGTTAGTATTCATACTGAAAACGATTTCAACTTCCGTGCTGACCGTGACATTAACATAGAAGCAGGGAGAAATATCAACATTCGAGCTCTTCAACACATGGAAACTAATGTAAGCGGACATTACTTTTTATCTGTCGATGATGAAGCAAGAATAGTTTTTTCTAAGACAAAAGATGAAACAGTGGGAGATTCTTATAAGTTGTCTGTTGTGAATAATCAAGAAATTTTAACAGGCAACGACATTAAAATTTCTGCAAACGGCACAATGAATCTTGCGTCCGAAGGAAATATGAGACAAAGTACCGGAGCAAGTTTCCATGTAGGTGCCGCTGGTAATTATTACGAATCTGCTACTGCTATTCATATGAACGGTCCTGCTGCCGAAGCTGCCGAATCTGCTGATCAAGCAACTACTCCTCCACTACTGCCTGTTTATTCTTTACCTAACAGACAAAAATCTGCTGGGTGGGAAAACGGTAAGTTTTATAAAGGACCTTCAATTCAAACAATTATGCAACGTGTTCCTACACACGAACCGTGGGATCAACATGAAAATATTAATCCGCAGAGATTTTCTGCTGCGGCAACTGATGCATCATTGCAGAGTAGAGCAAGTAGTGGTATTGCTGACAATCCTAATATATCAACGCAACAACCTGCTAATACTTCAGACGTTACACCGGGAGCATGTGATCCAGAAAGAGCAAAAGAAATTAGAATTTCAGCAGGACTAGCTGGTCAGCAGGCAATCAAAGATGCTTGTGCTAAATTTGGAATAACCAATCCGTATATGGTTGCTACTATGTTAGGTGTTGCCGGAGGCGAAAGTTTATGGAAACTAGTAACTGAGAATTTTAACTATAAAACTGATAGATTGTTGCAAGTATTCCCTAGCGTCTTTAAGGGTGATAGAGCCCTTGCAGAAAAATATGCAGGCAATCCTAATAACAGTTTACCAGAATTTTTATACGGCTATCAAACAGCTAAAGGTAAAGGACTTGGTAACACTCAATCAGGAGATGGATTAAAATTTATTGGCCGCGGCTATATCGGATTAACTGGTAGGGGAAATTATACTAAGTTCAGTAAATTACTGTACAACAAAGGTCTGGTTAAGAGCGAAACAGCTCTGTTAGATAATCCAGATCTAGTAAATGATCCTGCAATTGCCGGGGCAATTGTTGTTTTATATTTCTTAAGCCACCCTATTCTACAAAGTGCAAATGCAAGCCCAGATGCAGGCTACTTTGAAAAGGGATATAAAGCTGTTGGCCTATGTACTCCAGATATCTACAACAAGAAAAAAGGTTATTACGAGTGTTTCTTAGGCCAGTTACAGGGCAAGATTGTTCAAAGCGGTGATGGTACTCCTATTACTGACGGCAGCGGAGACCCTATAAGAACTGGGTCTCAGTGACTGAATAAATATTAACATGGCCTACAAGAACATAGTTATTACTCCTCCTAATTTAAACAATGTCACGACTAAACAAAACAGTCAGTTTTATAGAGGATTCAGTACAGTAGATGACACTACTACCAATGTTAAATTGTATGACCACGAGCTCATTAAGCAGGATATTTTAAATCAATTCAACACTCGCAAAGGCGAGCGAATAATGAATCCTGCATTTGGTTCAGTAATATGGGATCTAATTTACGAACCGCTAACACCCAACGTTAAACAACAGATATCTGCAGATATAGATAGAATATTAAACTCTGATCCAAGAGTTGTACCTACACTAGTTAATATAGTAGAACAGGATTACGGTTTCCTCTTAGAAATTACCTTGTCTTACAAAGGCACAGACGTTAGCGATAGTATGATTTTGTCCTTTGATAAGCGTGTAGGATTAGCTGGTTAATAAAGTATCCAGTTAATTCTAAAAATAAATATAGCAATAAGGTAATTGATCTATGATCCCTTCAACCAACTCGAAACTACTCGTCGCTGAAGACTGGAAAAAGGTATATCAATCTTTTAAGAATTCTGACTTTAAATCCTACGACTTTGAAACTCTTCGTAGGACAATGATTGCCTACCTCCGCGAAAAATATCCAGAAGATTTCAACGACTACATCGAATCGAGTGAGTATGTTGCCCTTATCGATCTTATCGCTTATCTTGGACAGAATTTAAGTTTCCGTGTCGATTTAAATGCACGTGAGAACTTTTTAGAAACAGCCCAGCGCCGTGACAGTATCCTTCGTTTAGCACAGTTAATTAACTATAATGCTAAACGTAATCAGCCTGCTAACGGTTTCTTAAAACTAACAGCAGTTTCTACAACTGATAACGTTTTTGATGCCAACGGCAGTAACCTTGCAAACACAGTAATCATCTGGAACGATGTTAGTAACATTAACTGGTACCAGCAATTTGTCACAATTTTAAACAGTGCTATGCCGGGCAATGTTACATTTGGCAAGCCTTACGATAAGAAAACAATCAACGGAATTCCTACTGAGCAATACAGATTTAACAGTGCAAACTCTGATGTTCCTGTATTCGGCTTTAGTAAAACAATCGGCGGAATTTCCATGCCGTTCGAAATTACTAGTTGCGAATTTACTGGTAAGAACTACATTTACGAATCTACGCCTAAGCCTGCTGACCAGTTTAGTTTTATTTTTAGAAACGATAGCAAAGGTAGTGCTAGTGCAAATACAGGATTCTTTGCACACTTTAGACAAGGTACATTAAACCTATCTTCTTTTGGAGTCGATACTCCTGTTCCTAACGAATTAGTGGGTATCAACGCTAGTAATATTAATGACAGCGACGTTTGGTTATGGCAGTTAGATGCTGATGGAAACTATTCTACAAACTGGACAAAGGTTTCTGCACTTACAGGCAACAACGTTATCTATAATAGTTTAACAGGGCAAGAAAGAAATATATTTGCAGTTACAACTAGAGAAAGTGATCAAATTGATCTTAACTTTGCTGACGGATTATTTGGAAACTTACCTAAAGGACAGTTTGTACTTTTCTATAGACAAAGCAACGGTTTGAAGTATTCAATTAAACCTGAACAGGTTAATGGCGTACAGATTACTTTACCGTACTTCAACAAAATTGGACAGAAACATCAGCTCACTCTAACTTTCAGCCTACAATACACTGTTAATAACAGTGAAGGTTCTGAAACTGATGCTAACATTAAATTAAAAGCACCGCAGGCATACTATACACAAAACCGTATGATTACTGCTGAGGACTACAATATTGCTCCTCTTACTGCTGGCGCTGACATTGTTAAGATTAAGAGTGTTAATAGAATCTCTAGCGGAATTTCTAAGTATTTTGAACTTAGTGATGTTAGCGGAAAATATTCTAGCACAAACATCTTTGGTACGGATGGAGTCTTGTATCAGGACGACAAAACTCTGTCTTTACAATTTTCTTATTCTAACAAGAACGAAATATTTGCAACAGTAATTAATAAAATTGTTCCTATAGTTGAATCGACTAGTATGAATAATTTCTATTTGAGATACTGGCCAAGACCAAGTTTGTCTGACCCTGCTGTAAAATGGGTTCAATCTACAAAGAGTACTAATCAAAGCACAGGTTATTTTGTTGATGCTACAACAGACATTCCTATGCAAACTGGTATTTTCTCTGCAGGAAATTTAAGCTATCTTGAACCGGGATCGATGATTAAGTTTGTTCCTCCTACAGGATTTTATTTCTTGCCTAATGGCAACTTAACATCCGTTGAAGATAGTTCTACTCGCTCTTTTAAATGGGTTAGTACAGCACTGGTAATTGGCGACGGATCTTACGGAGGCCAAGGAAACTTGCCGGACGGTTCTGGTCCTATTATCTTAACTCAGAATGTTCCTTCCGGAGCAGTAGCAGTTGAAGTTATTCCTCCGTTTGACAGCGTCTTTAGCTATTCACTACAATCTGACATTGTAAATCTTTGCCTTGCTAAACGAAACTTTGGTATTAGTTTTGCAGAAGATAATCGTTCTTGGTACATTATCAATGATACTGACCTAGACCTCACCAACGAATTTACATTGGGCTATCAAAAGGATGCATCCGGCTCAAATAGAGACTCTAGTTGGCTGTTTGCGTTTGTATGGAACGGAATTGGTTACGATGTAAAGTACAGAATTACTGACTATATTTTTGAAAGCGAAAAAGATACTTCGTTCTATTTTGACAACACTAATAAGAACTATGACTTTGTAAAGAATACATTAGTTAAGGATCAAATTAAGATTCTAGGAACAAATGCATCGCCTGTTAATTATGGTAATGCTATTGTAGAATTGACTAGCACAGGAACTAACGGGTCTGTTACTGGATTTAGAATTGTTAATAAGGGCAAGGGTTATGTTTCGACCCCTATTATTTCTGCAACACCGGGCGACAATGGCTACTTTGTTCCTATTATTGCCAACGGTGGAATTACAAGCATTGTTATTGTTAATAGCGGTACAGGATATAACACCTTAACTTCTGTAGTATCTGTAACAGCATCTAATTCAGAATTTTCTACACTGCCACTGGGCATTGATTACGGATGGCAAATTGACGGCAGCGTTATCGAGTCTGACGGTTATATTGAGCCAAAGAAAGTGCGTGTATCTTTCCTTGACGAATACGAAGACAGTCAAATTGAAAATCCAGATGCGTTTATTGATATTGTAGCACCAACTTCTTTGGGCCCACAAACACAATACAAAGACAAGTTTGTTTATTTTGAAAAGTCTGCAGATGACTTAACTTATGTTGTGTCTAGCGAGGATATTTTAGCTTTCCCAACTGATGTAGAATCAGATGCTTTTGGCCCTGTCGAAGGTCAGTTATATTATTTTTATGACGATGCAATTAATGTTGTTAAAAGATATTCTACAGCAACAGAAAGTTTCTATACATTAGAACCTAACTATATTGCCAAGCCTGGAAGAAAGAATCTAACGTTCCAGTACAAGCATAATAGCGGCGAAGACAGACGACTAGATCCTAGCAAGACAAACATTATCGATATCTTTGTTTTAACTCAAAGCTATGACACCAGTTATAGAAATTGGTTGTCTTCTGAATCTGGTAGCGAACCACTTCCCCCTACAAGTTCGGAGCTAGAAGAAAATTATAACAGTGTTCTTGAACCGATCAAAGCTATTAGCGATCAGCTGATCTATCAACCGGTTAAGTATAAAGTATTGTTTGGCAATCAAGCAGATAAAAATCTACAGGCAACATTTAAGGCAGTTAGAAATCAATCTAGATCTACAACTGAAAACGAATTGAAGTCAAGGATCCTTGCAGGCATCG
>JACCDX011140040.1_pt1 | contig 11579 bp, 15 predicted proteins | sample 7449681 | NCBI WGS metagenome assembly JACCDX01 (sample SAMN15323450, study PRJNA562643) | freshwater metagenome | isolation source: river surface water | place: USA:Blue River Watershed | collected 2017-08-18 | reverse complement strand
GAAGTGTATCAACTAATTTTTCTTCTTTCTCAAAGAAAGTATTATAAGTTTCTTTAGTCTCTTGTTTAAGAAGTAGAATTTCTTTCTTAAGTTCTTGAACTATTTCATCTTTAATACTTAGTTCTTTTTTTACAACTAAAAGTTCTATTTTGTAATTATTTACTTCATCTTTATATTTAATTGCTTCTTCTTTGTGTTTATTTATTTCTTCATTAAGTTTTAATATAATAAGATCTTTTTTTTGTTCATTTTCTTCTTTTATTTTTTTTAAACGTATTTTACAAGTTTCATAGTGTCTTTCTAAATTACATTTTTGTGTAAAATTATCTCTACAAAAATTACATTGAAAAGACAAATATTCAGTATCGACAAGGAACCTTGTATTTTTTTCATCTAGTTCTTCTTGGTTCCTTTTTTGGTTCCTTTTTTGGATGTCAATACAAAATTTTGCAGTTTGTTGATGCTTTTTGAGTATCTTTCTACTTCCATAATCATTGTTGCAAAATTCACATTTATAAGTACTCATTTTGCTCTATTTATAGGATGCAAATAATTCTTTAAATGGGTTTTCTTTTTAAAGAAGTTCTGAGAAGTTCCAAGAAGTTCCAAGAAGTTCTAAGAAGTTCTAAGAAGTTCTTGGAACTTTTTTTAGTGATTTTTTTTATTTTTGGTTCAAAAAAAAATAATTTGTAATCAATAAAAAAAAGTAAAAATTTACATCTTGAAACTACCCTGAAAAAGGTCTGATTCGTCACTTGAAAAAGTTGTTAAAAATTAAAAAAAAATTGTCAAAAAAAATCCACACACACACATTTTTTTTGATGTGTGTGTGTAAAATTTTTGGACATCAAAATTTTGACATTAAGACAACAAAATTTTAAAAGTGTCCATACTTTTTTTTTCAAAGTTGCCAGACTTTTAAAATTTGTTGTCTTAACATTTTGTCTTTACTTTTTAAAAAGAATATTATTTTCAAAATATAACTATAAATGTTATTACTATTAATAGTGATTTTAATAATATTCTTTTTATATAAACAACAAACCCTAAAAGAAGACTATGTTGCACCAATTGATAATGCTAATTTATCAGCTTTATCAAGAGATTCTTTACAAAATCCAAGATTGGTAGATTTATCAAAAGTAGATTGGTCTAAACTAACAGATTCAGAATATTCTGAATTAATTTGTCAAATAGAAGGATGTGAAGAAAGACCTATTATAAAAAACTTGCCGATATTTAAATAAATTTTATTATATCAAATATAATAAAATTTTAAAAGTTCTTATTCCCATACGATAGTAGGTTTTTCTTGTATCTTTTTTAAAATAGTTTTTAATCTATCTTTTGAAATACGAATATTATATTCATCTATGAAATTATATAAAGCATCTTCATCAATTTCTGATTCGACATATTCTTCGATAAGTTCATATTCAGGTCTAAACAGTTTTCTAATTTCAACTTGATTTACATTTGAAATATCATATCCTTGAATTTGTTCTATTGTTTTATATTTTTTAATAAGTTCAAGAGCTTTAACAGGACCAACTTTAGGAAGTTTATTTTTTTTATTGTAATCGCAACCGATAAGAATTGAAAAGTCAATAAATTCAGATTCGGTTAGTTCAAGTTCTTCAAGTAATTCTTTTAAAACAATATAAGTAACAGAACCGCTATTATGGTCAAAGTTAGTGATAACACACCCAGCACCATGAGTAAAACAATCTGTATCACAACTGATAACAGTATTAGCGAGTCCTTTTCTAACCATGGAACAACAGTAAGCTTCAGCTTCTTCAGGAGCAGTTTGATGTTTAATACCAAGAACATCAAGAAGAGATTTTACAATATCGATTTCTTTTTCACTTATATAGAAAAGTTGTCTTTGTAAAGTTCCAATATAGTTTTGAAGGTCATTAATGTTAGAAGAAGAAAGTTTATTTATTGTTAAACTGTTGTTACTAGTTTCTGACCCAGAACCAAAAACAAGAAGTTTTTTAAGTTGAGTTTGAGAAGATTTTTTATCAAGAGAATCAAGGATATCTTTAGCAAAAGACAATTCATCGTCATCAAGAGGTTGTTTGAGTTCAGATTTTTCAATGATAGATAAAATAGTGGAAATTTTATCTTTTAATTTGTTACGTTTTTCTTTTCTATCAATGATTTCATCTTTTTTTGCATCAGGAGGTTTGCCATCAAAGATAGGAATGACATTAACTTTATTTTCTTTTAAAGTAAGGAAGATTTGAAGAATAGAAGCAATCCATTGAGGATTTTGAGTTCCAAAGATACAAGCAGCTTTGTAAATGTAAGAGGAGATATCCATAAAAACATTTTGATAAGAGAATAAACAGATGTGATTTGATTTGATTACGTGAGGATGTTTTTTTTTAATAAAAGCTAAAAAGCCGTCTAAGCCCATTTTATTAACTAATTTGATTTAAAGTTTTAATTTATAATTATATAAATATAACTTTAATTCAGTTAATAAAATGGAAGTAAATAATTTTAATAAAAGTCAAGATGATAGTAAAGATGAAAAAACAAATTCTCAAATGTATGAAAAAATATTAAATTTACAGCAGATAATAGACTCATTGCAGACAAATTTGTTAGAAGCGAACAATATAATAAATTCCCAGGTAGGATTAGTAAGAGAAAAAGAGATGGAGATATTTAATTTAAAAGAGCAAATAGATTTTGTGATGCAAGAGAATGCATCATACGATAAATTGATGGGATATAGTCCGCATATGACATATCAAGATAAATTAAAATTGAATGAGGATTCGGAAAGAGAGTTAGAGAGGGCAAAGACTTGTTTAGATGATGAATCATTAAAAGAGTATGAATTAGCAGTGGAAAGAGAAGATAGATTAATAGATTGTGCATTAGAGCAAAATCAGTTGCAGTTTGAGATATCGGAGATGTTTAAGCAGATAAAGGAATATATAGGGGAGGAAGATTATGAGGAATATAAAAAATATAAGAGAAGTTATTATACAATGATAGATGGATTATATAAAATGATAGAAAATCATGGGCAGCGAATGGAGATGTTTGATGTGTTAAGTGATATCTTAGAAAAGCATAAAAAAGTGTATGAACTAGATGAAGAAATAAAGAATTTAAATTAAAAATAAAAAATGAATGTTAAAAAGACAATTTTTTATTTACAAATAGATTTGTAAATAAAATGGATAATAAACAAATATTTCATATAGCAGGTGAAGTGATAGTTGTGGGATGTATATCATTATATTTCATAAATCAGATTAAGAAGTTAAATGAAGAAATATCAACATTGAAAGATGAGCTTAAGTCACAGAAAGAAGTAACAAATAGAAATTTCAATCAAATATATGCAATATTGAACAGTGCATTTAATATACCAGTTATGCCTGTGAGAGGAGAAAGTCCAGAAAAACTTCGTAAAGACCAAGAAGTAATTGGAAAAGAACCAAAGAGTCAAAAAACAATAGAAGTTAAAGACCCTTTTTTAGAAACTGACGATGAAGAAGAAGAAAAATATCCATCAGAAACTCCAAGTAAAATTTCAAAAGAACAATTTTCTCATGAAATTACTCCTATGCCTCGAGGTTTTGTTGAGACCCAAATGGTAAGAGGACCAAACATTTCAATGGTATCAATGATGACACCCTTAATGACACCAATAATGAGTCAAATGGGTCAAATGCAAATGGATGGAATGATAATAAATATAGACTCAGCGACACGCTTCGAAGAAAATTTAGGACCAAGAAAAAGAAATGTAAGAAATAATGAAGTTGAAATATCTGATGTAACAGTGTCATCAGATAAAGGCTATTTAATGACAGAAACAAAGAAAGATATGGAAGATGATTCAGATGAAGAAATAGAAGATGAGTTAGAGCTATTAGGTATTCAACAACCATCAAAACCTCACACAACTTTAGGAGGGAACCCAGATGTTAAACAGTTAGTTGATGTTCAAGAGATTAGACAAGAATCACAACAAAACAAAGAAATAGAAAATAATGACGAAAGTTTTACAATAGAAACAAGTATAATGGAGGAAGAAAAGCCAGTAAAAGTAACAAAACGAAAAAAGAATTTAAAAAATAATAGTTAAAGTTAATTTGATTAATATATAAAAAATATATATTAATTATTGAGATGTCGAAGTGGGAAAAGTTTAGATATACGGAGAATAAGAAAGAGAGAGATGATAAGAAATACGATATCAATGAGTATTATAATAGACCAATAAAGTTGAGATATGAGATGCCAAATTTAAAAAATAAAATAGATATAAAAATGTTTAATTATTTTAAAGAGGAGCATAAAGAGCATTTAGACTATATGTATGATATAGTGAGTAGTATAAATAGTGAAATAGAAAGGGAATTTTTTTATAAGTGGTCATATTTAAAAACAAATTTGGATTATAGTATTAAAGAAATATTTAAATATAATAAAAAATGAGTTATAATATAGTAACAACAAATAAGGAAATTGAAAAAAAAGAAATAATAGAAACAGTAAACCTGGATACCGATGATGAATTTAACGAAGAAGATGAGTTGCAAATAGATGAGGAGTTGGATGAATATCTTACATATTATTATAATTCGTTGAGAGTGTATGATATAATGAAGACGTTAAAAGAACAGGTAGATAATATAAGTAATATACCGTTGTATGATAAATTGACTCATATAGAAGTATTTGAGTTATTGTATCCAAATTATGATAATACAGGGTATATGTTTTAAAATTTTAAAGATAGTATTTTTAAAATTTTCAGGAGGGTAAAGAAGAGGAGAAAATCAGAGGTTATTTATGTATATTTATTACAAATTACTTATTTTACAGGCTTTATTTAAATAGGTATTATTAATTTTGGATAAAAACATGGAATTAAGAAAAACAGGGTTTGAGAAGGAATAAAAATATTTTTTTAAAAAAATGAGTGCTAAATAAGCTTAAAGAAACAAAATTATATATAAAAATACAATAAATTAAAATGGCACCAAAAACCGAAACTAAAAAACAAGCAACCGCTCCAGCAGCATCAAAAAAATCTGAATCTAAAAAATCAGTATCAAAGAAATCTGAATCCAAAAAAGAAACTAAAGAACCAAAAGCACCAAAGGAACCAAAAGCTCCAAAAGAACCAAAAGTAAAATCAGAAGAATCCGAAGAAAAAACAGAAAAGAAAGAACGTCGTGCAGTATCAAAAGAAACATTAAGTGCAGATTTTGAAGCATTAACTCAAATGATTAATGAAGAAGTAGAACGTCTTCGTGAAGCAAAACCAAAAGCAAAAGGTATTAAATTCTTAAAAACCTTAAACAAAGCAGTAAAACAATTACACAATGATGCAAATCGTGTAACAAAATTCAAAAAAGTAACAACCCGTAAAGCAAATACATCTTCAGGTTTCTTAAAACCAGTTAATATTTCCCCAGAATTAGCAAAATTCACAGGTTGGGATGTTAATAAAACATATTCTCGTACAGCAGTAACAAAATTTATTTGTGAATATGTTAAATCAAACAAATTATTTGACCAATCTGAATCAGGTGATAAACGTAATATTTTAGTTGATGAAAAATTAAAAACATTACTTAAATATGACCCAAAGAATCCACCAAAAGATGAAACTGGTAAATCATTACCATTAACATATTTCAGATTACAACAATATCTTAAACACCACTTTATTAAATCAACACAAGAAGAAGAATTAGACGAATAAATAAATTCTCATAAATTATAAATTTTTTAATATTCACATGAATATTAAAAAATAGAATATTATATAAAATTTTTTAAAGATTTTAATTTATTTTCATAGATTTTGTATTGTTTATTTATTCTAATAATTTTAGAGTTTAATTTTTTTTCATGTTTATTAAGATAATTTATTTTTAATTCAATCAATTTAAGTTTGGTAATTAAATTTACCATTTCACTACTATACTTCATATCTTTTTATTTATTATATACTAAATAAAAAGATTTAAATCAAATAAAATTTATTTTAAGCCAGCACATTCTCTTAAGCGTTGAATAGCTTTTTGTTGAGCAACTTTTAATTTTTGTTGAGTTGTCGTAGCTACTTTCTTTTCAGTTGTAATTTCTTTTATACCTTTAATTATATCTTCTAATTTTGGGGTTTCAACTTGCACTGTTGGAAGAGATGGTTCCACTACTTTTTCTTCTTCAATTATTGGTTCTTCTTCAATTTCAATTATTGGCCCTTCTTTTCAATTTTAACAAGTGGTTCTGGTTCAGCTTCAACAACTTGACTAGATTTTATTTTTTCTTTAAGAGTATTTATTATATTTTCAGAGCCAATGACTTTAACGATAACATCATTAATATTAATTTCTTCAACAGTATCATCTTCTTCTGCTATTCTACATACACCTTTTACTAAATCACAAACTTCTCCATCAGGACATTGTAAGTCTTGAACAGCTTCATCATAAGAGGAGTAAGAATCTTTGGTAGAGCATTTTTGTAGAGAACTAGGTTTTTTATGTTCTTCTATAACTTGTTTGAAATAATCAACAATTTCATCTTTATTTTGATTAAAATCGATATTGTATTCTTCAAATAAGAAGTTTAGAAGAGATGAAATATTAGAAGATTTAGCTTTTCTGATATTATTATTAATAACAAATTCAATAATTTTATCTTTGACAGTTGTTTCTAAAACTTTATTTCTAACAGCATCAACAAGCATATCAATAATAGTTTGTCTTTTTGAAGTGAAATCAACTTTAAATAATTCTTGTAAATATTCAATTATAGCATCTGCACTAGTATCTATATCACCATGCATATTTTGAGTATCATTATCAATAACTATTTCTTTAATTTGTTCGTATATCTCATCATTTGTTGGTTCTTTAATTTCTTCAATAGGTTGAGGTTCTTCAATAGGTTTAATTTCTTTGATTAATTCATTAGCTATATTTATAAAATTGGTTTTATATGAACTTATTTTGTCTTTGCTTACTTTATATTCTTTAGAAAATGTAGAGATAATTAAGTCAATAACTTCGTTATTAATTTCTTTAGGTCTAGTTTCTTCTAATACTTTTCTTGTAACTAAAACAAGGTCATCTTTTGTAAGTTTCTTTTTTGCAGGAGCAGGAGTTGGCTCAACAACCGGTTGAATTGGAGTAGGTTCAACGACAGGTTGAACTGGAGGGTTTCTTTGATAATCTATTTTATTTTTTATATTATTAATTTTATTTTTATCAGAAGATGTAATTTTAAACTTTTCATCATCAAGAGAGAATTCTTCTCTAGAGTCTGTGCAACGTTGTTGGTCAATGTTACAAACAGGATATTTAGAATCTTTACAAGACATAGACTCTTCAGCATCAGAAACATTAAAGGAATCTTGGTCAAGCCATTGATTCATAGCAAAGCAAACTTGACGTTGTTCTTCTTGAACAGAAACAACAGATTCTTGTTTTTGTTGAATATCAATAAGTTCTTTTTCTAATTTGTCAATTTTTTTCTCAAGAGATTTAATTTCTTTTTCTTTTTTATCAAGTAAAGTTTTAGTTTCTGTAATAGATTTTAAATCATCTTGTCTTAATGATTGAAGTTGTTCAAATTCAGCAACTTTAGATTCAAGTTTTAGTAAAGTATTTTCTAATTTTGTTTCAAGGTCAATTGCTTTTTGATTTAATTGTTTTTCATATTCAGTATATTTGCCTTTTTCTTTTTCAATTTGTTCTAAAATATAATCACATAAATTTTCGGATGAGTCATCAGAAGGAACTTCCCATCCTTTGCTTTTAATAACGTTTATAAAATCTTGCTTTGTATATTTTGATGGTTTCTTTGAAGCCGGTAACACTGAAGCAACTTCTGTAACTGATACAGGTTTGATAGCTGGAGTTGGTGGTTTTTTATATTCTTCAGAATCAGTTGAGCTAGGAAGAGATTCAAGAGCTTGTTTTATAACAGTTTTTGCAGATATAACAACATCAGATGGAATAGAAGTTACTTTTGTTTCTTTAATTTGAGCTACTAATTTTTGAAGAACTTTAACAATATCAGCTTCATTTATAAGTTTTGACTTAGGGTCAATTATTTTATTTTGAAAAACTTTTTTAACAAACATTAAAGCACCATCTTTAGATAGTTTTATTTTATTATTTTCAATAGGAGCAGTATTATAATATACAATCATACATGCTTCAAGAACTTTATCTTCATTATTACCGGATGACTCAAAAGAAAAAGATGAGGTTTTTTGACTACTTTTTAAGGTAGGAGCTGGAGAGGAGGAACGACTAGGAGATTTACTACTAGCAGATTCGTTAATGATGGTAGGAAATCTGTCGTTAATTTCAGAGATTTCGCTATCAGTTAGTTTAGGGAGAAAAGGTTTTTCAGGAGTGACAATTTTTTTATCAGGATACACACTGTTAAGAAATCTGGATTTGAAATATTCTTTAACTTTAAGAGTGGTATCTTCACGAAGTTTATTATCTTCAATTTTTGATAATTTCTTTTTAATCATACTTATTTCTTTATTGATTTTATTACAGTTAGTTTCTTTATCACCGCCGATGACTTTAACTTCAAGAGCTCTAAGAGCTTTTCTGACAATTTCAGCGTTAGTGTTAGTTGAATTACATTTTTCTACGGCATCTAAATAAATATCATTATCAAAACTAAAGTATTTGTCCCAAGGAAAGTTTTCAGGAACATCAGATTTTGCTCTACCCATTTTTATAAGTTATTAAAGAAAATAAAAAATTTAAGATAGCTTTTTTAATTTTATATATTTTATAATTTTTTCTTTAATTTTCAGTTTATATACTTAAATATTTAAATATTCTTATAAAAATGAGCTTTCCTGATTCTAATTCTAAAACTCCGGCTGAACAAAAAATTGAACTTGGATTAAGATCCCGTGAATTCTTCTTAGTTCAAGACCCTCAACTTAATACCAAAAAGTCTGACTTTGTTATTTATAAATATCAAAATAAGTGTGTTATTACTTCTATTAAAATAAAGCGTGTGAAATTTACAAAAAAAATATATATGATAGTCAATGATGTTAAACTTCCCCCAACTGAATCAACTAAACAATACTGGATATGGGATATAAGAACTATACGTGATAATATTTTTGAGTTAGACCCAGAGACAGATGAAGATGTTCTTCTTAAAAGATTAGAAAATACATTTGTTTATAATGGTCTTCGTTCTATTCAATTTTACTCAAATGTATCAAATGAAGAATTAAAATCATCTATTTTTACAGATGAGCTTGATATTAAATTTATGTTACATGTTGATACAAACTATACTTCACCAAAGAAGATAGAAGCAATTGAACATTATTTTCAAAGTGATGTTCATTCAAGTGAATAATTGTTTTTTATATTTTTTAAATATAAAAAACTTAAATATTATAAAGAATCTAAATTTTCTTTATCTGTAATACCTACTTCATTTATAAAGAGGGTTTCTTCTGCAATATTTCTTTTTTTAGATTCTCTTTTATTTTTAGATGTATTTGTATTAGAATCTAATACAGTAGATTTTGTTGTCATTCTTCTTTTTCTTTTTTTTTGGGTCTCCTTTGGAGTAGATTGAGACAGACTACCGAAGGATAAAAATTTTTTTGAAGGATTATTATGTATTTTAGAATTATTATTTATATTTTGATATAATAGTATAGAATAATAAGATATTATTAATGCTAGTAAATAGATTAATATTGTGATAGCAATGATAGAAGAATCATCTAATTCATTTTTATTAATTTGTTGATTAATAATAAGTTTAAGTTTTGTATTATTTGTCAAAACTTCTACTATTTTTTTTTCAATTACTTCTTCAATGGAATCCATTTTATATTAATATTTTTAGTATTTAAATTTAAATAGTATTAAGAATATATAGAAAATATTGAAATTAAAAAGCAGAAACCAGGAAAGTTATATTCAACTAAATAAAGTAAAGATATAACTGTTAAAAATGATACTAGATAAATATGATGCATTAAACTATGAGAATAATAAATATATTATATGACTATAATATATTTAAATTAGAATATTTTTAAATTATAATATTTAATGAGGTAAAAATGCACCAATAACACTTACAAGACCGAAAAATGCTACAATACCATAGATAATATTTTCATATGTAGTATTTCCAGCAGTAATAATAGTTACAGCATTTATTTTTAAGAGAGATAAACCCCAATTAATAGCACCAATACCAGCAATAACCATTGCAATTCTGATAAATATCGCCAAAGATTCCATTTTTTATATTATACAAGAAAAAAAATTAATATATTTTATGTTTTTTCATTTTCTTTGAAACACTTTTGCTATATGGAATCCATTTTCCTCTCTTGCTTCCTTTTCTTCTATTCTCAATTTTTCGTTCTCGTGCAGTTAAACTTTGTCTAACTTTTCTAGGAAGATATCTTCCTTTATGTTTCTTAGGATTACTGCCTTTAACATATCCCCAATCTTCTTTAGTCCATTTTCTTAAACTATTATGTTTGGATTTTTTTCCAATATATTTTCCGCCTCTTTTTTTATATTCAGCAACAGAGAGTTGAGCTTTTCTAGCTGACCATTTTCCGCTAGGCCCGCCTTTACTACCCTTTAAAATTTTGCGTTTGACAGATTCCCAAAGTTTAGGATTAGATTTTTTAGCGATCTTTTGACCTGATTTACGAGATCTATATTTACGAGATTTAGAACGACGTTTGACAGATTTAGATTTACGTTTGTAAGATTTAGACATTTTATAAAAATAAAACAAAATAAATAAAAATCTTATTTTTAATAAAAATAATTATATTTTTTATTTTTTTTTCTTGTTAGATTATAAATAAAAATGTCTTATATGTATGATGTTAGTAATCCAGCATATCGTGATGCAGGTTGTCCATCACAATGTTCTTCCATGTATGAATATGCAACTGTCACCGAAATGAACGGTGTCAGTGGTGCTGTTCCAATCCCTCCTTCATCACAATTACGTCTCTATACTCCACCAGTCGTTCAAACTGCACAAGGTCAAATTATTAATCCACCACCAACTGCTCAAGGTGCTCAACAAGCTGTTAATGCAGTTCCTCCAGCAGGTTATATTCGTAGAATGTATTAGACTAATTAATAAAAGTCTTTTTAATATATTTATAAAATATATTAAAAATTAAATTTAAACAAATAATCATAAAATTATATAAAATGAGTAAGAGATACGTAGATGATGACCTTGATTTGAATGATGATTTTGAAAAAAAATCTAAAGTGAAAAGTCGTGGTAAAAGCAGAAATTCAAATTCTGAAGAAGAACAAAACATTTATATAAAAGAATTTGACCTTAATAATATATCTCCATCTAGTCTTGAATCTAAAAATGGTACTAAAATTGTGGTTATAGGGAAGCCTGGTACAGGTAAATCGACAATTATAGCTGATATTATAGCATCAAAATCACATATTATTCCAGTGGCTCAAGTTTTTTCAGGAACAGAAGATAGTAATCATTTTTACTCTGAAAAGCTTCCATCAGTTTGT
>JACCDX011304105.1_pt1 | contig 11580 bp, 1 predicted proteins | sample 7449681 | NCBI WGS metagenome assembly JACCDX01 (sample SAMN15323450, study PRJNA562643) | freshwater metagenome | isolation source: river surface water | place: USA:Blue River Watershed | collected 2017-08-18 | reverse complement strand
CCACGTTAGACATGTTTGTAGTTGTGGCTCGTGCAGTTATCGCAACACCTCTGGCAGTATCGACCGACCGAGGTGCAACATGGACGTTGCGTGGAACTGGTACGGCTCGTTCATTCGGAACTGTGACATGGTGTTCGGGTTTCGGCAAATTCGTCGCAAACGGTTTTACAACTCAGAGTCAAGGCATTATCGCGTATTCATCTGATGGAATCACATGGACAGAAGTGGATTTGTCCACACAACTGACCGGAGACGTACAATTGGCACAGTCCGCTGCTTATTCCGAAGACACCAATACACTTTTGGTATGTGGTGTAACATACACATTCACGACAACCGACGGTATGAACTGGTCTCGTTCACCCTTGACAATAAACGCAGTACAACCCCATTGGGTGTCGTCGCTTGGAGTTTTTGTTGCACACACGGACACCGACCAATTCAGCTATTCTGCGGATGGTCTCAATTGGAATACAATTACGTCTACTGATTCGTCAGGAGTAGCAAAATACGGTCTTGCCTGGTCGGCGGAGTACGACTCATTCTTTGTTTCGCCGACGGCAGCAATGAACGGTTTGTACACTTTTACAAACCCCGAAAACGCAACGGGGAGTGTCGTTGTCACGAGTACGTATACGTCCGGTACCAAATCGAATTGTTTCACGTTCTCACCTAAGATCGCAATCGGTGACGTTGACATTGGATATGGACCAACGGTGGGTGGTACGACTGTCAAGATTTATGGTCGCGGATTCCGGGACGTATCGTCTGTGACCCTGAAAGGAGTCGCTGCAGCAAGCTTTACGGTCAGTACCGACGGCACTGTAATCACCGCTGTCACTGCTGCTGGTACGGCGGGCACGGGAGACATTGTTGTAAGTTCTACGTACAGAACAAGTACATTCACAAACGGGTGGTCGTACAAGAACGTATCAACCCCGACGTACATTTACGGTTCTTTGAGTTCCGGTGCCAAGTCGAACCTCATCGTGGCGCTAAACATGCGCCCTGTCTTGTCGACATACTCTGGCCCGCTCTTCCGCGTCATTCGAAGTTCCGATCGTGCCATTACAGATGTGTACGGCACTTCCGGGTCTTCGTCGTCATGGTTTACCAAAAACGGTATTGACTTATCCACATGGAAAAGCACGAATACTCTTTACGTCGTTCGTTGGTTCGACCAATCGGGTTCCACACTGAGCACGGACACTGCCGTTCCGAAACCTCCCGGGTCCGGTGGTGTGTTTGCGTACATGTATTCTGCCGATAAGATGCCCGTACTCGACACAACGGCGAATTGTATCGACTTCAACGCGGCGAATCGGTACATGCAAATGGCGAACAGCACCACAGCAGCGGTAACTTCTCCGTATACAATGACAATCCGTCACGGCACGGTTGGAAATGCGACAAATGGTAGCGAATTCTTTAACATCGGAACAAATTCGAACACGCCCCCGGGAAGTGGAAACTACTTCCGTCGTAGTGGAAACAATTACATCAATACTTGGCCAGGCAACGGGTCGTTGACGCTTTCGAACAAGTATGCTGCCAACCAAGTTGTTTCGCTTACGTATGATTTGACGTCGCGTCGCGGCTTTGTGCAGAGCTCATTGGTGTCTTCGCTTGCAAGTGTACTGGCAGGTACATCGTTGTCTGTGACCATCGGTGGACGTGGTAACAATACCACAATCGACTCGCTCGCACAGTTCTTCTCGTTCAACGCAACAACGTCTGTGTATGCAGATTCGGACCGTCTCATCCTCGAAGAAAATACAGATACTCCGGTAGTGGCTTCCACCAGTGTTTCCAATGGCGTGACAACGGGTGGTACAACCGTTGTACTTACTGGTACTGGCTTCCTGGGCGTCACGAACATTTCGTTCAATGGTGTCAATGCATCTTCTTTCACGATTGATTCGTCAACTCAGATCACTGCTGTCACAGGAGCTGCTGTCTCAACGGGTGTGGGTGACATCGTATTGACAAAGGCAACCGGAAATGGCACGGCGACAAATGCATGGACATATTGGCCGCCTATGTCTGTAAGCTCACTAAACGTATCGAACGGCTCTCGCGTCGGCGGAACGACAGTTGTGATTACCGGCGCGGGGTTCTATAGTGTGTCGGGAGTTACCTTTAACGGAGATGCCGTAAGTTCTTTTACTGTTGATAGCGTCACACAGATCACGGTCGTGACAGGTGCGGGCAGTGCAAATGGTACAGGAAACGTGGTGGTCACCTCGAACTTCACCAGCGCAACTGGCACGAATCTCTGGACATACTGGCCGGTGATGTCCGTAACTTCTCTCGATGTTACACAAGGATCTTTCGTGGGTGGTACGACGGTGAATCTCACCGGTACAGGTTTCTGGAACGTAAGCGGGATTACCGTCAAAGGTGTCTCCGTACGAAGTTTTACGGTCAATTCGGAAACCAGTGCGACGATTGTCACGGACTCAAATATGGTGGATCTCATGAACACCTGGACGACTGCAAATATTCAGAATATTTTTTCGAGCTACTTCTGGGGACCGTTGGAGTACTCTTCCGCCTCGGGTGAAGCAATCTTCCCAACCTCGACCAGTACGGCGACGGTTACAACTGCACGAATTTGCCGAAGTGACACGACTCGTTCAACGATGAACACGACGGAGAACAACCGTTGGGGGCATGTCATTTATGTCCCCCAAATCAGCAAATATGTCGCGGTCTCGTTCCAAGCCAGTACGTCAAACTATGTTGCGACGTCGGCGGACGGGATCACATGGACTCCGAAGGCGGGCCAAGCGGGTTCGTGGATTCAGGTGGTGTACGCGCCTTCGTTGAACATGTTGGTCGCTATTTCAAACGCTTCGGCTAGTACACAGGCGGTGATGACGTCCACCGACGGAGGTGACACATGGACTCTCCAAACAACTCCAACGATCGCGGGTTCGAGCTGGAGAAGCATCACATGGTCTCCTACTTTGTCGACGTTTTTGGCCGTTGGGCATAATGGGAACTTTTCTTCGGCCGGTATTGGTATTGCAATGACTTCAACAGATGGAACCACATGGACCCAGATTAACTGGGATACTGTCGTGCCGAAAATCACCGGACGTGGTTCGCAAGCATTCTCGGTCGACTGGTCAGAAGATCTTCAACTCTTCTGCGTTATCGGAAACGTATCGAGCTATTCAAGTCCCGATGCTGTTACTTGGTTACGTGGAGATGTGACACCCTACGACATGTCGAGTAATTATGTCAAATACGTATCAGATATCAAACGATTCGTTTGCAATCAGACATCAACCACAACGGACCTCACCAAGATTCGTTGGTCGAGCGACGGTATCAACTGGACGGCAGGAAGTATTACCTCCGATCAAATCACCGGCTGGACGTACATGCCCAATCGCAAAACGTTCGTCGTGAAAAACAATCAAGGGTTGTTGTACCGCGTTGCACAACCCGCGGTTGCGACCGGAAACGTTGTAGTGACGAGTGCGTACACTTCTGCTACGAAATCAAACGGGTTCTCCTATGTACCAGAAGTGTTCATCGAGGGAGTCCAAACGGCGTACGGTTCTACCACGGGAGGTTCGAGCGTGATTATCGAAGGCGGTGGATTTACGAGTGTAACTGCTGTGACTATCGGTGGGACTGCGGTTACATCGTATACGGTAGATTCCACGAAACAAATTACGGCTGTCGTTCCAGCTGGAACTCTGGGTGCGAAGAACATTGTCGTTACGACGTCGTTTGGGTCCGCGACACTCACAAACGGTTTCCGTTACATTGCCGTACCGACACCAGTACAGTATACACTTGATAATGTAAGTGTCACGTCGATTCAGTACGCCTTCGCGAATCGTTTGATCTCGAGCACATATACGGGCCCGATATTTATTGTGCGAAAGTCGACGGATAACAAATGGACACGCGTATACGATCAGCTTATTACGGACTCGGGTGAAACTCTGACGACTTGGCTTGGAGGCGCAACAGCGTTTGTCATCCACTGGTACGACCAATCCGGTCTTGGTCAGAATGCGTATACATATATTTTGCCCAACCAACCTTCGTTAAATGCTTCGACGGGCCTTGTCGATATGACAGACGCCACGAACACACAATTCCTTACGATCAACGCTGGAAGCGCAAGTGGAAACACACCGTACTCGATGGTTGTTCGTCACGGAGTTACAAACGCAATAGTATTGGGTGACTACCTTTTGTTGGGTACGGCATCCGCCACCGCCCATTCGGTCATCCTCCGACGTCAAGGATCTTCGTACAGAGCCTTCTGGTATAGCACGGGGCTTACGCCATTTACATCCGACTTTGGTACATATGCAAACGGTAGTTCCATTTCGATTACGTACGATCTGACAGATTCACGTGGATATGTCAACGGTGTTTTGAAAAATACACAGCTGGCTACGTCTCCGGTATTAAATGTGGCGGCGTCTGCTTCGTATATTCAATCGAATAGCGGCAACCGAGCTCGTGCGGAATACTACTGTGCTTACGCATTCGCAAATGTGATCACGGACACTGAAAGGGTGTGGCTCGAGGCCGACGGTGTCGATCTTACCATTTCGAGCACGTCCGTCTCCAACGGCACTACGGCAGGTGGTACAACTGTTGTGATCACGGGTACGGGTTTCTACGGTGTCGATACAGTTTCATTCGCAGGCGTCAACGCTGCTTCATTTACGATCGATTCTCCCACACAAATTACCGCCGTCACGGCGTCGAATGCAGTTGGTGTTCTTGGAGACATTGTCGTGAGTTCCCCGATCGATTCCGCAACGTCCACGAACGGATGGGCGTACTACCCCCCGATGTCCTTTACATCCATCGACGTCGCATCGGGTCTAAATTCGGGTGGTACCGCGGTCGTCATTACCGGTGCGGGCTTTTACGCCGTCTCCAGTGTCACCTTCGGCGGTACGGCCGTTGCTTCCTTTACAGTTGATTCCCTTACACAGATCACAGTGTCCACGGGTGTGTCGAGTGTCACAGCTCCGACATTGGGCAACGTTGTCGTAACAAGTCCGTACACATCCACAACGGGCACGAACGTGTTCACGTACTACCCGCCCGTCGTCGTATCGAGTTTGGATGTATCGTACGGACCTGTGTCGGGCGGTACGACGGTCAACATCACCGGTTCGGGTTTCCATAATGTGAATTCGGTTACGTTCAAGAACATTGAAGTTCTTTCGAAGACCGTCAATTCCCCAACAAGCATCACGGTCGTTGTGAAAGGTGACGTCGCTCAACTCGTCGGGCGAAACTCGTGGATGGGTTCCAGTGCCCCCACTACCAACTTCATCGCAGCAAGCACGTTCCACTGCTGGGCAGGCGGGAGCATTCAAAAGTGGATCGTACCGGGTACGTATATTTATACTTCAAGTGATTCCGTCACCTTTACCGTTGCAGATGTTCCCACGCCGGGTTCGTACCGGTACGCCATGTACGTCCCGTCCCTTTCGAAGGCTTTTGTGATAGGTAACGGAAACTTTGCAGACCGGTTTATCGAATCGACGGACGGAATCACATGGACGTCACCGGGCGTTTTGCCTGTGAACCGTTCATGGAATTGGGCTGCTTACTCTCCGACATTAGATGTATTCGTCGTTGTGGAACGTGGTTCGGCGAATGTTACCCCGATCGCTGTGTCAACCGATCGTGGAGCGACATGGACCACGTACGGTACCGGAACGGCACGTTCGTTTGGAACAGTGGTTTGGTGCACCGCCATCGGTAAGTTCGTCGCGAGCGGAATCAATAATATAAGTCCGGGCATTATTGCACATTCGTCGGATGGAATCACATGGACCGAAGTGGACCTCGCGACGGTGTTCCCGTCTGTTGCGGACGTAGGTATTCGGCAAACCTGCAGTGTTTCCGAAGACCTCGGTATCGTTTGGTTCTGTTCGGCTACGAATTCGTTCACATGGGATGGCACGACCTGGCAGACGGGCACATCGAGTGTTATCAATAACCCCGTATGGGTTCCTTCGGTATACGCGTTTGTAGGTGTGGTCGACAGTACAACGTATGCGTACTCGGCAAACGGTCTCGTGTGGACAAACGTGTCGGTAAACTCTTCAGGTGCGATTGTGTACGGGTCGTTTGCGTACTCTCCGGAGCTCGACGTGTTTCTTGCGACGGGTACGGGATCGAGCTACAACTTTACGAACCCGAACATCTCGACAAACAACTCCGTCGTTGTAACAAGCACGTACACGTCCGGAACCAAAACGAACGCCTGGGCGTTCGTGCCGACCATGGCCATTTCGGACGTGGACATTGGGTACGGACCGACGGCCGGAGGTACAGTTGTGAAGATCTACGGTCGCGGGTTTAGAAACATCAACCCCGGTTCGGTTACCTTTAAAGGCGTCCAAGCCACTTCGTTCACGACGGACTCGAACGGCTGTTTAATTACGGCAACGGTTGCAGCAGGTACGGCCGGTACGGGTAACATTGTGTGTGCGAACTCTTTCCGAACGGCAACGCTTACAAACGGGTGGTCGTACAAAAATACGAGCGTTTCGTCTTACGCACTCTCTTCTCTCTCGAGTGGAGCACTAAGTTCTGTCAAACTTGTATGCAATACCAAACCAGTTCTTTCGACATACAGCGGGCCTTTGTTCCGTGTTTGGAGAGATTCGGACGGGGCCTGGACGGACGTATATGCCACATCTGGAAGTTCTACGGACTGGTTCACCAAGAACGGTATTGCACTGTCGACATTCAAAGGCTCGGCGACGCTTCGGGTTGTCCGATGGTTCGACCAGTCGGGTAACACAGCGGCCACGGACGGACATATTCCGAAGCCACCGAATTCCGGCGGAGTATTTGGGTATAACTACCAAATTCGTTACATGCCAACATTGGACCCCACAAACAATTGTTTGGATTTTAGCGGTGGCTCGCGATTCTTACAGGTGCAAAATGGCGTAACGACAGCCGGGGATGTTTCGCACACCATCACGGTTCGTCACGGAACGACTGGTAATTCCGTATCGGGAGAATACTTCAATATCGGCACCAACACGGCGACGCCCCCTGGTGACGGGAACTACCTCCGTCGGTCTGGTTCAGACTACTTATTCGTTTGGCCCGGAAATAACACACTGGCTCTTACGGGTGCGTATGCAGACAACCAAGTTGTCACAACCATATACGACCAGTCTGGTTTGCTCCGTACGGGTTTCGTACAAGGCACAAGTGCAGGGACGTCTGTTGTGTCGACTGCATTTACAGGCAGTGCCACCAATCCATTCATCGGTGGTCGCGGGTCAGGTGCAATTGATTCTCTTGCACAATTGTTCCATTTTCATGTCGCGAGTTCGGCATTTAACAGTTCCGACCGTGCCGTGTTCGAAGACCTCGCAGCGTCGGCGTTACCGGTTGTGACATCCGTAAATGTCCCGTCCGGTACAACAGCGGGCGGAACGACAGTCGTCATTACAGGTACTGGGTTCTTAGTGACAACTGGTGTGTCCTTCAACGGAGTTGCAGCGGCTTCTTTCACCATCGATTCGGCGACTCAGATCACCGCCGTCACTGCCGCAGGAACGTCTGGACGGGGCGATGTCGTCGTTACGAAATCATCCGGAACCAGTACATTCACGAACGGATGGACGTACGTCGATCCTACGAAGGTGTACTCAAGGTACCCGGCGGTCACCGACATTTCCACAACAACCGGTCTGAACAAGTCAGCAAGTTCTTGGCTCACGACTGTGACGTACAGTTCCGCATTGAACCTTTTCGTGGTTGCAGACGGAAATGCATCAGGCATCACACAGCCTTACGTAACCTCTGCAGACGGTACTACATGGACGCGTCAAACGGCGCCTGCTGCCGGTGGTAATGATAGTATCAACGATATCGCCGCGTCACCAACAGCGATTGTATCCGTCGGCGTGTTGCCTCTTATCCGCCGTTCGACAAACGCAACGACGTGGACGAATGTGACCGGTTCGAATACGTTAACGTTCCGTGTTGCGTATTCACCATCTCTTTCCAGATGGGCGGTCGGTCGTGGTAACACCAATGGGTTGTACTATTCGAACAATGATGGTGCGACATGGACTGCAGCAACCGGTGCGGCCGTTTTCGTCGCGAACGTTCTATGGAACTCCACGCTGAACGCATTCTATGTGTTCATGCGTAACGGTGGGTCCGTATACTCTTCCAGCAACGGTACGGCATATTCACTCGCAGCGAACAATGTGCTCACGAGCGACAATTACCATGCGGCCGCGTTCAGTTCTGATAGAAACGAGATGGTAACCATCGGTAACTACTCCGCCAATGTGTACACATCTACAAATGGAACCACGTGGACTTTAGCATCGACCATCACAGGTACACAAGTTGTTGGTGTCACATGGTCAACCGAACTTTACATGTACGTCGCGTGTACGAACAAAGGTCTGTACGCCTCCGCTGACGCAACCACTTGGATTCCTCTCAATCCGATCACTTGGTCGGGCACCTTCGATTTCTCATGGGGTCGTTGGGTGTACTCACCATCGGCGCGCAAAGGTGTGGCTGCGTACGTTAACACAGTGTTCCGCACAGAAGACACAACTCGAGGGAGTATTTCCTTTGCGGCAAATCAAAACGTGCAAATCACAAACGACGCAGATCTCCGTCCGGGAACGGGCGATTTCACAGTGGAATGGTTCCAACTACAAACAACTCCGACAACTGGTACAACGCCGTACACATTTTCGATCGGAAACGATCTTGCACTGACGGTCAATGGAACATCCGGAGTGTTCTCCGTGTTCGTTGGTGGTTCTGCCGTGCTCACCACAACCCCTACGAATGTGTTTGGGAGATGGTGTCACTTCGCGGTCACCCGAACCGGTACGACACTCGGTATTTTCAAAGACGGAAATCGGCTCACCACCGTTACAAACTCGACAAACATTACGAACTCGACGGATGCTTTACGCATCGGCAACTCGTCCACAACATCGTCCTCGAATCAATACCTTGGTCTGTTGACCAACTTCCACTTCGTAAAAGGAACCGCATTGTACACAACCGCAACATACACAGTTCCGACACGCGAGGTGTTTGCGACAACGAACTCCAAGCTGCTTCTCCCGGCACGCACGGGAAGCATCGTTGGAAATTACAGTGGTGTTGCAAAGACTATTACAAATAATAGCGCGACTGCGTCTACATTCTCCCCATTCTTTACTTAGCGCGACTGCGTCTACATTCTCCCCATTCTTTACTTAAAAATGTCAATTATTATTTTACAATTATTACAATCCATCAAATCCATACAGACAAACAAACAAACAACTTAACGAATCATACAGTGGACGGGGTTACCCTTACGTCCCATACGAAGAGCACGACCAAGGAGCTGGTTGTACTCAGCGTCCTTGACACCGATACACGACACCTGTACAATGAGATCTGTCTTCTGGGCATCGATGCCCGTCAGTTCAACCGAATGATTCCGGATGGTATCCAGGAGTAACACCGTCGGAGTGTTGTCGGTACTATCCACAGCGAATGAAGCATACACACGGTCCAAATTCACAGCCGACTTACGGAAGGATGAGTCAATGTTGACCACCTTGTATCCCTCGAAGTTCTCGACCCCGAAAAGGGGCCAGCTCGGAACATAAGGACCAGCAATCACGATATGAGTCAACCCGTCCGCATAAGCACGGGAAATCAAACGACCAACAGCCTCACTCTGACTCATCAAATCCGGATTAAACGATGTCGACAGCCAGTTCTCAAACCCTGGGATATCTTTCTCAACCCCAGCTCCAGCTCCAGCTCCAGCTCCAGCCCCAGCAAGTTTTTTAGCAGGAGGAGCACCACGTCCGGTACCCGACCGTTTCTTGGGATGAGCTTCTTCACAGTCGGAATTATCGGAGTTCGTGTCGACTTTTCCGTACATGGTCCGAGCGAAACGACACTTCGGACAGTCCGACATTTTCGAGACGAGGATCTTGTGACATGCCTTGCACACACTGAAGGCACAGCACGAAGTAAACACCATCTGATCAGTCGTGGGGATTGTGTCGTAACAAATCCCACAGGTCATCTCGTTCTCATACCCGGTCATCACATTCTTGATAGTGATCAGCCGAACGAACTTCTGAGCAGCGAACACAATACTCCGAGAAGCATCCGTGGTTCCACAAGCTACATTCTCAGGGTCCTCACAGCCATTCTCTAAGAACCAAGCCCGACGGGTCTCAATCTTCTTCGAGAGGTTCTGGATGATCTGTTGAAGATTCTTCCCGTGAAGCGTCAGCTCAAACGACTTCTCGAGCTGAAGAAGAGCGTTGGGCATATCACCCATATCGTGTTGAACAGCGCCCATGCGCTGCATGATGGATTGACGAGCACGGAACTCGTAGGAATGAAGTTCGGGGATCAGAGGGTTGACTTCGTCGACAAGTTCTTGTAAAAGCTTGATCGTCATTACGTTCGAACTCATGATCAAAGCCAGATGATCAAATACGACGGTAGCCTCGAGAGCGTGGACGGAGTTCATCCGGGTAAGACCAGACATCGGGTTGTAGGTATGTTCCATAAATTCCCACGAACGGACAGGACGACCGAACCCAGCATCAAACGGAGATGGGAAGAAGTAATTTAAGAGCCCGTTGGAAGAGAAACGAGTGGTGTAGAGATTGTTCGGAGTAGCCGTTACAATCATATTATACATACCCATCGGAGCCATTGAGTAGCGAGAATGAAGGTCGAATTCGAAGCGGTCAGCCTCGTCGAATACGACGCCACCGTAGTGGTAAATAGTAAAACTCGTACGAGTGACTGGGTAGAGTGACATGAAGCTAGCACGATCGAGAACGTCCACCTTACCAATTCCACCAACCTTCTTTGTGAACTTTCGACCATCCGGTAGTTCACCCTGGACTACATTCGGACACGTCTTTTCTACCAAGGTGTGACGTTCGAGCGTCGACTCGTACACAATGAATACAAACAGCTCGTCCGGGTTGGAAAGAACCTGAGACGTATCGAATTCAGCCGACATGGTGAGAGCAGCCGTCTTGGGAAACACGTTCACCTTCGTACCCGTCGTTTGAGTAATGATTTCAGCGTTCGCTACAAACGTAGCACGACAAGCTCCGAGGAGATGACGAGGGGTATACACCAGGATAGCGTTGGGTAAAAAGGAACGACGGATCGAGTCAAAAGACTTGTAAAAGGGAGACAGCCCGACCTTCGTTTGAATGATACGATCGAAATCGAACTTCATCTTCTCACGGTTCTCACGTGAAGCCAAGTGAGTCATCATACCCAAAGCGTACATCACCGTCTTCCCCGTACCCGGGGGCATGTTCAATGTACGTACAATCGGGTAGTTCGGGAACATTCGGATAGCGTTTGAACGAAACAGCGAACCACGGGAGTCATCTTCAGCTCCATCTTCAGCTCCATCTTCAGCTCCATCTTCAGCTCCAGCTCCAGCTCCAGCTCCAGCTCCAGCTCCAGCTCCAGCTCCAGCTCCAGCTCCAGCTCCAGCTCCAGCTCCAGCTCCAGCTCCAGCTCCAGCTCCAGCCCCAT
>JACCDX011208474.1_pt1 | contig 11581 bp, 11 predicted proteins | sample 7449681 | NCBI WGS metagenome assembly JACCDX01 (sample SAMN15323450, study PRJNA562643) | freshwater metagenome | isolation source: river surface water | place: USA:Blue River Watershed | collected 2017-08-18 | reverse complement strand
GGCACCGGCACGGCGATCGGTACAGGCACGGCGGCAGGTGCGGCTGCCGGTGGTGGTGGCGATGCGGGCGGGTTCTCTGCCGGCGCGGTGTTCTGTGCGGCGGCGTCGGCCAGCCAGATTGCGCCCAGCAGCGCGAGCAGCGGGCCGGGGGCGGGAAGTGGTCTCATGGTTCAGCGTCCCAGGGCGGCATCCTGATACTGGATGGTGATGCTGATGCGCCGATTGCGTGGGTCGGCCGGGTTGTTCGGGATATACGGCGCGGTGTCCGCGACACCCTCGATCTTCGCGAAGCGGCTTTCGGCAACGCCGGCGCTCTCGAGGATGCGCCGCGTGCTTTCCGCCCGATCACCTGACAGCGACCAGTTGCTGCGCACGCCGTTGTCATACGCGAGGCTGTCGGTGTGGCCGCGCACCGACACCTTGTTCGGCATCGCGGCGACAGACTTCGCCACTTCGCGGATCAGCGATTCCGCGCGGCCCTGCATCTTCGCGGTGCCCAGGCCGAACATCGAGAAATCGGCCTTGTCGAGCACCTCGATCCGCAATCCTTCCTTCTCGCGGATGAACTTCACCTGATCCTTGATCTTGTCGAACTGCGGATTCTGCTGCAGCGTTTCCTTGACTGCCTGTTCGAGCTTGTCGAAGTTCTTCTTGTCCGTCTCGGCGGCGATCTTCTGCCGCTCCTCTTCGGACAGCTCGCTCGAATGCCTGTCGTTGTTCTCGTCCTGCGATTCGCCGTCGCCGCTCTGCTTGCCCAGTTCGGAGCGCGGCGTGTCCCGCTCGAACTGGCTGGTCTGCTGGCCGGCATAGGGCATGCCGTCCGGGTCGAGCATGGACTGGCCGCCCATCACGCCGCCGGTGCCGGCGGCACGGCTGACGTTGGCAAGGCTGTGCGAGGTCGGCTTGAAGTAGTCGGCAATGCTCTTGCGCTGGTCTTCGGTGGTCGCGCCGAGCAGCCACATCAGCAGGAAGAAGGCCATCATCGCCGTCATCATGTCGGCCAACGCGATCTTCCATGCGCCGCCGTGCGCGCCGGCATGGCCGCCGTCGATCTTCTTCTTCTTGACGATGGGCTCGAGCGCCGGCTCGGCCTGCGCGTTGCCGTCGGCGGTTTTGTTGTCGGCTGCTTCAGCCATGCTGGGGCTTTCCTGCGAACGGATGCAAGGTGTATCGGCACGGGGACGCAAAAATCAAGTCCGCTTCACGGTCCCGATCTGATGTGCTCATTTATGCAAGATAATACCGGATATATTGCTCAGAAGTATCTTCTTGCGGAAACCTGAACGGCCGCCCCGACCCACTTCCGGATGCCCATCACGCCGATGCCCCCGATGTCCCTGATGTCCCCGATGAACCTGATGCCTCTGAAGGCCAGCCGCCGCGCCGCGCTGCCGGCGGTCCTGGCGATCCTGCTGGCGCTGGCCGGTGCGCCGGCGCTGGCGGCCGATGCCGCCGACAATCCTGAAGCCGCAACCGGCAGCAGCGCGAAGGCGCTGGCGCGTGCGCAGAAATGGATGGCGGTGGCGGCCAATCCGCTGGCTTCGGAGGCCGGGCGCGCGGCGCTGCGCGATGGCGGCAGCGCCGTCGATGCGGCGATTGCGATGCAGCTGGTGCTGGCGCTGGTCGAGCCGCAATCGTCCGGCCTCGGCGGCGGCGCGTTCATCGTGGTGTTCGATGCCGCGCGCAACGCGGTGCGCAGCTATGACGGCCGCGAGACCGCGCCGGCGCAAGCCTCGCCCGCGCTGTTCCTGCGCGACGGCCGGCCGCTGCCGTTCGGCGATGCGGTCAACAGTGGCCTGTCGGTGGGTACGCCGGGCGTGCTGCGCGTGCTCGAGCTGGCGCACCGGCGGCACGGGCGCCTGCCGTGGTCGCGGCTGTTCGCGCCGGCGATTGCGCTGGCCGAGCGCGGCTTCCCGGTATCGCCACGGCTGCACCGGCAGATCGCCGGCAATCGCGGCCTGTATGCGCAGGAAGCCGCGCGCGCCTATTTCTATCCGGATGGACAGCCGGCGGCGGTCGGGCACCTGCTGAAGAATCCGGCGCTGGCCGAGGTGCTGCGGCGCGTGGCGACCGAAGGCGTCGAAGCGTTCTACGCGGGCGAGCTGGCCGCCGACATCGTGCGCGCGGTGCGCGCGCATGAGCGGCCGGGCGTGCTCGCCGAAGAGGACTTGCGGCGCTACCGCGCGACCGAGCGCGAGCCGGTCTGCGGCAGCTACCGCGCCGACCGGCTGTGCGGCATGGGGCCGCCGTCGTCGGGCGCGATGGCGGTGCTGCAGATGCTCGGCATGCTTGAGCAGCACCAGATGGCGGCGATGCTGCCGGCCTCGCGCGAGGCGGTGCATTACTTTTCCGAGGCCGGCCGGCTGGCGTTCGCCGACCGCGAGCGCTACGTCGCCGATCCGGCATTCGTCGACGTGCCGGTCGCGGCGCTGCTCGATCCGCGCTATCTGCACTTGCGCGGCGCGCAGATCGACAGTCGCCAGTCGATCGGCATTGCGGCGCCGGGCGACCCGGCGCAACTGCTGCAGCGGCGCGGGCAAGGCGAGGCCGCCGACCTGCCATCGACCACGCATCTGGTGGCCGTCGATGGCGAAGGCAATGGCGTCAGCATGACCAGCACCATCGAATCCGAGTTCGGCAGCAAGATCTTCGTGCGCGGCTTCCTGCTCAACAATCAGCTCACCGACTTTGCGCTGAACCCGGTCGATGCGGAGCGTCGCCCGGTGGCGAATCGCGTCGAAGCCGGCAAGCGACCGCGCAGCGCGATGACGCCGCTGGTCGTGCTGCGCGACGGCCGCCTGTTCATGCTGCTCGGTTCGCCCGGAGGAAGCTCGATCATCAACTTCGTCGCGAAGACGCTGATCGGCGTGCTCGACTGGCGAATGGACATACAGCAGGCGATTGCGTTGCCGAACATGGGCGGTCGGCATCGCGATACCGAAATCGAGCGCGGCACTGTGCTTGAAACGCTACGCGAGGACTTGCGTGCGCAGGGGCATCGGGTCAACATCATGCCCTTGCCCAGCGGCGTGCACGCGATCATGGTGACGCGCGACGGGCTCGAAGGCGGCGCGGATCCGCGCCGCGAGGGGGTCGCCGCAGGCGACTGAGCGTGGTTCAACAGCGGCGGGCGATGCACGGGGGATCGATGGCGAAGCAGGCGGGACGACGGTGGTGGTGGCTGGCCGAACTGCTGGCGGTGCTGGCCTGCCTGCCCTGCGTTGCGCTGGCCGGCGAAGGCGATGCCGCGGCAGCGCTCACCGGCACGCTGAAGAAGGTGGCCGACAGCGGCCGCATCACGCTGGCCTATCGCGAATCGTCGGTGCCGTTCAGCTACCTCGACGGCCCGCGTCAGCCGATCGGTTTCGGCGTCGACATTGCCGCGCAGGTGGTCGATGCGGTGCGCAAGGCCACCGGGCGCCGCGACCTCGAAGTGCGCTACCAGGCCGTCACGTCGCAGAACCGCATACCGCTGGTGGCCAACGGCACCGTCGACCTCGAATGCGGCTCGACCAGCAATACCGCCGCGCGCGCGAAGAGCGTCGCCTTCGCGATCAATTATTTTTATACCGGCCCGCGCCTGCTGGTAAAGCGCGACAGCGGCGTGCAGGGCTTCGGCGACCTCGCCGGCAAGCCGGTCGCCGTCACCACCGGCACCACCAGCTTCAAGCTGCTGCGCAAGCTCGACCTCGAGCGCGGCATGCGCATGACGCTGGTCGCCGGGCGCGACCATGTCGATTCCTTCCTGCTGGTCGATGCCGGCCGCGCGGCAGCGTTCGTGATGGACGACATCCTGCTGTACGGCCAGATGCTGAATGCGAAGCGTCCGCAGCAGTGGCAGGTGGTCGGCGAGCCGCTGCAGGTCGAGCCGTATGCGTGCATGCTGCGCAAGGACGATCCCGCGTTCAAGCTGCTGGTGGACGGCGTGCTGGCCGCGCTGATGGCCTCCGGCGAGTTTGCGAAGATCTACGACAAGTGGTTCATGCAGCCGATTCCGCCGCGCGGGCGCAGCCTGGGCCTGCCGATGAGCCCGCAGCTGCGCGACAACCTGCACGCGCTGTCCGACCGACCGGCCGGCTGAGCCGGTCGCCTTTTCCTTCGCCACGCCGACCACACGCATGAATCTCGAATGGGACATCTTTTGCAGCAGCACGACCGGCGGCCGCCTGATCGACGGTTGTTTCGGACAGGGCGGCGAGCTCAGCTACCTGCAATGGCTGCTGTCGGCCTGGGGCTGGACCGCGACCGTTGCGGTGCTCGGCTTTGCGGTCGCGCTGCTGGTCGGCGTGCTGGTGGGTACGCTGCGCACCTTGCCGTCGCGGCGCGGGCTGAATGCGGCCGCCGCCGGCTGGGTCGAGCTGTTCCGCAATGTGCCGCTGCTGGTGCAGGTCTTCCTCTGGTATCACGTCGCGCCGGCCTTCGTGCCGGCGCTCAAGGGCGTGCCGTCGTGGCTGCTGGTGTCAGTGGCACTCGGCCTGTTCACGTCGGCGCGGATTGCCGAGCAGGTGCGCGCCGGCATACAGGCACTGCCGCGCGGGCAGCGCAATGCGGCGCTGGCGCTGGGCATGTCGAATACGCAGGCGTACCGGCTGGTGATCCTGCCGGTCGCGCTGCGCGTGATGCTGCCGGCGCTGACCTCGGAGGCGATGAACATCGTGAAGAACTCGTCGGTGGCGTTTGCGGTGTCGATTGCCGAGCTGACGCAGTTCGCGCTGCAGGCGCAGGAAGAGACCGCGCGCGGCATCGAGATTTACCTGGTGGTGACGCTGCTGTATGCGGTCACGGCATTCGCGGTGAACCGCGCGCTGGCGGCGGTCGAATCGGCAGTGCGCGTGCCGGGCGTCGGCGCGCCGGTCGGGCAGGGAGGCTGAGCGATGGAACTCGACCTGTCTTTTTTCAGCGCGGACCTGATGCAGCGCTACGTGCTTGGCGGCTTCCTGTTCAGCCTGCAGCTGACCGTGGTGGCCAGCATCGGCGGCCTGCTGCTCGGCAGCCTGCTCGCGCTGATGCGCATCTCGTCGAACCGCTGGATCGCGCTGCCGGCAGCGGTCTATGTGAACACGATGCGCTCGGTGCCGCTGGTGATGGTGATCCTGTGGTTCTTCCTGCTGATGCCCTTTGTGCTCGGCCGACCGATCGGCGCGGAGCTGTCGGCGGCCGTGACCTTCGTCGCGTTCGAGGCAGCCTACTTCTGCGAGATCGTGCGCTCCGGCATACAGGCGATACCACGCGGACAGCTGCAGGCCGGCATGGCGCTCGGCATGAGCCCGGCGCAGAACATGCGGCTGGTGATCCTGCCGCAGGCGCTGCGCGGCATGCTGCCGGTGCTGCTGACGCAGGTGATCGTGCTGTTCCAGGATACTTCGCTGGTGTATGCGATTGGCGCGTACGACATGCTCAAGGGCTTTGATGTCGCCGGCAAGATCCTCGGCCGTCCGGTCGAGGCCTACCTTGGCGCGGCCGTGGTCTATTTCCTGATCTGTTATGCGCTGTCGCGGCTGGCCGCGCGATGGCAGCGCCGTATCGCGATCCTGCGTTGAAAGGAAGCCGGATGATCGAAATGAAGCACTTGTCGAAGTCGTATGGCAGCTTTCGCGTGCTCGACGACTGTTCGCTGTCGGTGAAGAAGGGCGAGGTGGTCGTGGTGTGCGGGCCGTCCGGTTCGGGCAAGTCGACCCTGATCAAGACCGTGAATGCGCTCGAGCCCTTCCAGCAGGGCGAACTGGTGGTGGACGGCATTGCGGTGCATGACCCGTCCACGAACCTGCCCGCGCTGCGGGCGCGGGTCGGCATGGTGTTCCAGCATTTCGAACTGTTCCCGCACCTGTCGGTGATGCAGAACCTGACGCTGGCGCAGGTGAAGGTGCTGGGGCGGAATCAGCAGGAGGCGGCCGCGCGCGGCGCGCAGCTGCTGGAGCGCGTCGGGCTGTCCGCGCACAGCGACAAGTTTCCGGCGCAGCTGTCCGGCGGCCAGCAGCAGCGGGTCGCGATTGCGCGGGCGCTGGCGATGGATCCGGTGGTGATGCTGTTCGACGAGCCGACGTCGGCGCTCGACCCGGAGATGGTCGGCGAGGTGCTGGAGGTGATGGTGAAGCTGGCCGACGACGGCATGACGATGATGTGCGTCACGCACGAGATGGGCTTTGCGCGCCGCGTGGCCGACCGCGTGGTCTTCATGGACCAGGGCCGGATACTCGAGGACTGCAGCAGCAAGGAATTCTTCGGCGAACCCGCGGCGAGGGTGCCGCGGGCGCAGGAGTTCCTGGCGAGGGTACTGGCGCACTGAGGCGCCGGGACGCTCCCTCGTCAGATCTCGATCTTCGTTCCCAGCTCCACCACGCGGTTGGGCGGAATGTTGAAGAAGTCGGAAGGCTTCGCGGCGTTCTGCATCATCCAGCCGAACAGCCGTTCACGCCAGATGGCCATGCCGGGCAGCTTGCTCGGCACGACCGTGTCGCGCGCGAGGAAGAACGAGGTTTCGGCAAGGTCCAGCTTCAGGCCATGCTGCTGCTCGAGCAGCGCGAGCACATGGTTGATGTCCGGCGTTTCCTTGAAGCCGTGCACCGCGCGCACGATGAAGCAGTTGCCGCCGAGCTCGCCAATGGTCAGCCTTTCCTCGTCGCGTACATAGGGCACATCCCAGGTCGACAGCTTCAGGAACAGCACGCGCTGGTGCAGCACGCGGTTGTGCTTCAGGTTGTGCAGCAGCGCCACCGGCACATAGTCGATGTGCGCGGTCAGGAACACCGCGGTGCCCTCGACGCGGTGCGGCGGATGCGCGAGCAGTGCCTGCACAAATTCCGGCAGCCGGATCGAGTCGCTCACCACGCGCTCGCGCAGCAGCTTGCGTCCCTGGTACCAGGTGGTGAGCATCACGAAGCAGATCGCGCCCAGCATCAGCGGATACCAGCCGCCGTCCTTGAGCTTGATCACGTTCGCCGTCCAGAACGAAAAGTCGACCACGAAGAACACCGTCACCAGCAGCGCCACCAGCAACGGCCGGATCTTCCATTCGTGGCGCATCACGACGCCGAGCAGGCAGGTGGTGATCATCATTGTCGTGGTCACCGAGATGCCGTAGGCGGCGGCGAGGTTGCCGGATTCCTTGAACTCGATGACCGTGAAGATCACCAGCGCCAGCAGCACCCAGTTCACCATCGGCATGTAGATCTGGCCGCGCTCGGTGTCGGAGGTGTGCAGGATCTGCATGCGCGGCATGAAGCCCAGCAGGATGCCCTGGTTGGCCAGCGAGAAGGCGCCGGAAATCACTGCCTGCGACGCGATTACGGTGGCGGCAGTCGCCAGCCCGATCATGGGCCACACCGCCCAGTCGGGCAGCATCAGGAAGAAGGGGTTGGCGGCGACGTTCGGATCCGACAGCATCATCGCGCCCTGGCCGAAATAATTGATCAGCAGCGCAGGCAGCGCCACCAGCAGCCACGCGAGCCGTACCGGTCGGCGGCCGAAATGGCCCATGTCGAGATAGAGCGCCTCGACGCCGGTGACCACCAGCACCACCGAGCCCATCACGATGTAGGCCTGCAGCGTGTGCTCGGCGATGAAGTCGACCGCATGCGCGGGGTTCACTGCCTGCAGGATCGTCGGGTGATGCAGTACCGCCTGCAGGCCGAAGCCGGCCAGCGAGCCGAACCAGAGCAGCATCACCGGGCCGAAGAAGCGGCCGACCGCCGCGGTGCCGTAGCGCTGGATCATGAACAGCGCGATCACGATGCCGAGCGTGATCGGTATGACGAAGCGCTTCAGGCCCGGCGAGACTACTTCCAGGCCCTCGACCGCGGACAGCACCGAGATCGCCGGCGTGATCACCGATTCACCGACCAGCATGCACGCGCCGAGCGCGCCGACCATCAGCAGCACGTAGTAGCGCCGCTTGTCGGCACGCGCCGAGCGCAGCGCCAGCGCCATCAGCGACAGCACACCGCCTTCGCCGTTGTTGTCGGCGCGCAGCACGAAGGCGACGTACTTGACCGTCACCACCAGCAGCAGCGCCCAGAAGATCATCGACAGGATGCCCAGCACGGCACCCTGCGAATAGGGAATGCCGTGCTCGGGGCTGAAGCATTCCTTCAGTGCGTACAGCGGGCTGGTGCCGATGTCGCCGAAGACGATGCCGACGGCGGCCAGCACCAGCGCAGTGGTCGATTCGGGGCCGTGGCCGCCATGCCCGGACAGCGCGACCGGGCGCAGCAGCGACGATTGGGAAAATTCCAGATTACTGATCGACAAGATACATTCCTTCAGGTGGCGCCAGCGCCGTTTTACATCGGGCGGGTGACGACGACCGCGCCGCGCAGCTTGCCGACGCTGTAGCCGGTGGCCTGGTCTTCCGGGTATTCGGCGCGGATCTTTTCCAGCAGCGGCGTCGGTATGTCCTCGGGCTTGCCGTGGCAGGTCACGCACAGTTGCTGGGTGACGATGGCCTTTGCGTAGCGCAGCTCGCGCTGGCCGTTGCTGCCCTCGACCACCTGCCAGTATTCGAGGTCGGCCGGCTTCTCGCCTTTTTCAAGGCGCGCCTCGAAGTCGGCCAGCGCCTCTTTCTGCCAGCGGTTGGGCACGCCCGACTTCGGGTTGCGCACCCGCGTGCCGACCCGCGTCACCTGCGAGCCATGCCGGGCGGACAGATCCTGCGCGATCGCCGGCGCGGCTTCCTTGCACACGCTGACAGCAGCAAGCGGCCCTTCGTTCGCGATCGCGCCTTTCAGCTTCTGCCCGAGCTGGTTCACCAGTTCGGCCGCAATGGCGCGCGTGCCCTGTGCCGTGTCGGGATCGACAGCGGCGGCATCGCCGGCCTGCGCGGGCAAAGCCGCGGCGAGCGCGAACAGAAGGGCAGCGCTGCCGGCGCGCAGCAGGGAAGACGGGATCGGGCGGGTCATCGGATGTCCTTTTTTTTATCCTGAAAGGCGAGGGCGCATCCCGAAGGAGCGGCCGGTTCGGGCAGCGGCTCCGGTGCGCGAGATCGCGGAAGGGGTGTGATCGACGGTTTGAATTCTTCGAATGTTTTCCGGGCAGGGCCTGCCGGCCGATTATAGCTTCCGCCCATGACAGGCGGCACATTCCCGACTGCCGGGCCGGCCTTCATCGCGGGGCGACGGTAGAATCAGCAACACCGGAATGATCCGGTCTTGTGTGTGCAGCCATTCATGGGGAGCCTGGATAGATGAAGCCATTGTCCGCTGTTTGCCGCCGGTACCTTGCCATCCCGGCGGCCATGCTGGCCTTCGCGACTGTACCGGCCGCGGCCGGCGACACCATCGTCGGCGGCGGTCGCATGGACTGCGGCGAGTACCTGCAGTCGGACGAGGCGGTCAAGCTGTCGATCGACAATTGGGTGCTCGGCTATTTTTCGTTTGCGAACCTGCGCTCCTACAACCTCGACCTGCTGCGCAATTTCGACAACGGCACGCTGATCGAGGCTGTCGAAGGCTACTGCCACGAGCATCCGTCGGCGCGGATCGCCGATGCGACCGCCGAGCTGCTGAAGACGCTGGTGGCCAGCGCCGACGCGGATTGCGCCAGCGAAGGCGCGACCCCGGCGCGACGGCTCAGCCTGTGCCGCATTCCGGGCGCTGCCGGCGGCAGCGGCATCGATACCGAAAAGTTTGTTCCCGGAGTGGAATGAAGCGCTGCCGGGATCGCGGCTGCGGCGACCGAAAGTTTTCCGGGCAGCGGGAATTTGCACGAAAGTCGATCCCGATCAGACTTGTTCCATTCATCAATTGCCGCCGCCGGAAAATCGCCTGCCGAGTGGGATAATCGCAGGCCGAGACAGTACTGGCGATGCAGGTGGGCGAATGAAAACTCCACGTCCCGAACCTACGGACGGCTACGACCCGGGCCGTTTGTTCAATGCACTGGAAAAGCACCTGAAGCTGCGTTCAGACGCCGCCCTTGCGCGCGCGCTGGAAGTGCCGACGCTGCTGGTGCGGCTGATGCGTTCGCGCGATATCCCGGTGACCCCGGAAATCCTGATCCGCGCCGAAGAGGTCAGCGGATGGAGCGGCCGGGCCCTGCGCGACATGATGGGCGACCGGCGGCGCAAATTCCGCTTCGACGAAGTGCGCGACCCGCAGCTCGGCCAGATCATCTCCGACATCTACGAGGCGGCCGCGCCCAAGAAAACCTTCTGAGCATGGGGGTTTTCCGGTGTGCGGCGCGCAGGCACCGGCGCCCGGCCGCATCGATGCTGCGCCGCCGCAGCGCGCAAATCCCCCTTCTAAATTCGCAAATTGTCCGGCCGGAGGCGCTGCCGGACAATGCCGCGTCATTCCTCACAAGTGCGCCCCATGCCAACCCCAGCCCTTGACATCGACCTGCTGAAGCAGTGGGTCGGCCGCCAGGAATCGGTGCACGACTTCATGCACCCCCGCCATGCGAATGCGCTCGCCGCGACGCTGGATCGCGACGAAGCATTCGGCGACGGCGCGGCGCTGCCGCCGCTGTGGCACTGGGTCTATTTCTGGTCGACGACCCCGGCTTCCGGCGTCGGCGCAGACGGCCATGCAAAGCGCGGCGGCTTTCTGCCGCCGGTGCCGCTGCCGCGGCGCATGTGGGCCGGCGGACGCCTGAAATTCCTCGCGCCACTGCCGGTCGGCGGGGCTGCGGAAAAGGTGTCGCGCATCCTCGATGTCAGCATGAAGGAAGGCGCGACCGGCCCGCTGGTGTTCGTGACTGTCGAGCACCGCATCCTCGGCGGCGGCATCGAGTGCATCGTCGAAGAGCATGACATCGTCTACCGCGACCAGGCTGCGGCCGGTGCGCCTGCGCCGAAGGGCAAGCCGGCGCCGGCCGATGCGCAGTGGTCGCGTCGCATCGATCCCGATCCGGTGCTGCTGTTCCGCTATTCCGCGCTGACCTTCAACGGCCACCGGATTCATTACGACCGCAGCTACGTGACCGGCGTCGAAGGCTACCCCGGCCTGATCGTGCACGGCCCGCTGATCGCGACGCTGCTGATGGACCTGTTGCGTCGCGAACTGCCGCAGCGCGTCGTGAAGTCCTTCAGCTTCCGCGCGGTCAGCCCGCTGTTCGACATCGACAGCTTCACCGTCAACGGCAAGCTGTCGGACGACGGCGGCAGCGCCATCCTGTGGGCCGCGAATGCGCGTGGCGAACTCGCCATGCAGGCCGAGGCCACGCTCGACTGAGCCTGCAAACCAACGTCAACACAAGCGAGGCCACAAGCCGAGCTGCAACTCAAGCGTCAAGCAAGAACAAGGAGAATTGAATATGCGTCCGCTGGATGGGATCACCGTAGTCACGCTCGAACATGCGATCGCCGCGCCATTTTGCACACGGCAGCTGGCCGACCTGGGTGCGCGGGTGATCAAGGTCGAGCGCCCCGGCGTCGGCGATTTCGCGCGCGCCTATGATGAGCGCGTCGATGGCATGGCCTCGCATTTCGTCTGGACCAACCGCTCGAAAGAGAGCCTGACGCTGGACGTCAAGCATGGCGAGGCGCGCACGATCCTCGACAAGCTGCTCGCCAAAGCCGACGTGCTGGTGCAGAACCTTGCGCCCGGCGCTGCTTCGCGCCTTGGCCTGTCGTACGAAGCACTGGCCG
>JACCDX010369001.1_pt1 | contig 11581 bp, 1 predicted proteins | sample 7449681 | NCBI WGS metagenome assembly JACCDX01 (sample SAMN15323450, study PRJNA562643) | freshwater metagenome | isolation source: river surface water | place: USA:Blue River Watershed | collected 2017-08-18 | reverse complement strand
TCCGACAGATGGGGTTTACAGTGATGGATTCTTTAATGAATGGACATCATCAACAACTATTTCAAATGCATTTGATGATGTTAATGAATTGTTGGCATTGATTGCACCAGCAAAACCAAGTACTCTTACTGGACAAACTCTAACTGCATCATCCGTACCTACTTATTATAGTGCTAAAATTGCTGCAGGTTTAGGTACAGAATGGTATCAAGCAGGTTATGGTACTGGCGACACAATACCTAGCAGATATTTTGTTACAGGCACACATACGCTTAATACAGCAAACTCATCAACAAGATTCTATGCAGGGACACTAGTTACTTCGACTTACGGAATATTAAAGTTTAATATTGCCAATTATCTAGCTTCTTCAGGTGCTACATATGGTCAGATAGATATGACCACAAATTATTCAGTAAATACGACAAACAACAATTTAGTCCTTACTGCTCTTGATGTATATAATAATATTTGGACTAAAGCTAACGCCAGAATCAGTGCATATACACCATCCCACGCAGGATACCAAGGTTTATCAATTGCACATACTACTGAGTCACAAACTACTGATACATATAATATTTGGTATGATTCTTGGTCAACTGGTAAATCTCCATCTTTTTCACAGGCAGCTACTGCATCTACATTTAGCCAATCGTTGAAATGGCTTTCTGGTATAGGATATTACACAACTGGTACAGGATTCAGTGTTTACTTTAAGGGTGCTGCTGGCATATATAGCGCTTGTTATAATGTAACTCAAACTTACGCTATAACAGGAACAGGTATGGCAACATCTTCAGGTTTGCCTGCAACACCTCCGTTGTATAGTGATGAGCTAGATAAATCTGGTAATAATCATGTAAGAGTTTCATTAAACTCTGCCAGCGCATCTTCATTCAATAAATACTTAACTGTAACTTTATATAAAGCTCACGGTAGCACAGGATCTAGTAATGCAACAATCGCAAGGGCTATTAATACTTACGGAATCGTCTCTACTGACACATATGAAGGCTTCCAAGACGAGGCTAGAAGACTCGTGATAGATACTGGTATAGGATTTACCTCAACAATAGATATGGCAAATGGAAATGCTCAAGTTAGATCTGGAACATTACAGTATCCACTGGCAGCAGATTATGATACTGAATGGGGCGGAAGTCATACATTTACTGGAGATCAAGAGTATCAAAGATATTTTTATAAAACTTCTGCAAGTACAGGCCAGTTATCTTTAGGTGGATTTACTGCATCAAATATTTCAGCGTATGGAAGTGGTAGTGTAAATTTACTTTTGTATTTGGAAGGTGATAATAAATATTTTGATTTAGGTGTGTTGCAAGGTTCAAATGCTAACGACGGGTCAGCAAGAAACCAAGCCATTTCAGCAAAAGTAGCCACATCAGGAAGTGGCATTTCTTGGTCTTTTGGAGTCTATAGTACAGGGGTAAGTGGTGCTGGAAATTCCGGAAGATATAGAGCAATTATAATATATAGAAATAATACTTACAGCATGACTAGTATAACGAGTTCATAATATGCCCTGGACACAAACCGACACAAGCTTTAAAAAGCTCTCTAACAAAAGAATTACAACAAGCACCGGAAAAGGCTTGCCTGAAGAAAAAGGTGCTTCTACCTTAGAGCTTTATTTACCAGATATTAAGACTGGCTTAATACCTGGAACTCCTCCTGGGTCATCTACTGAAGTCCTATACTTTACAGGTGCTATTGGTCAAACATTAGTTGTTGATACTTCAGTTCCTAATAATCTTACTTGGTTTGCAACAACTGGTTATGGAAATACTACTTTAGCAAATGACGGTAGTGCTTTATCAGAAAGTCAAAGGTTGGGAGATTGGGTTTCAGATAAGTACGACGCTTTTGGTACTGTTTCTGGTGCTGGATACGAAATTAAGGTTTATGACAGAAACAGTAACTTAATAACAAAATCAGATTCTTCAAACTGGCTGTTCGATTATCAAACCGGAATATTAGTATTTAATAACAATGTAACTTCGTATGGCACTGGTGTTTCTGCAATTGGCCCGTTTAGAATCGTTGGATACAGATATGTTGGACCTAAAGGGGTCATTCCTTCTACATATGGAGGATTGGGATATACTTCTTACACATTAGGTGACATTTTTGTTGGTTCAGGGAATACAGTATACAAGTTACCAGTAGGAACTAATAACTTTGTTCTTACGGCAGATTCAAGTTCTGGATATGGTATTACTTGGAAAGCTGCGTCAGCTACTGGAATAACTACCCTCAATGGTCTTTCGAGTAGTATTCAATATTTTAGCACAGGAAATTCTGGTAGCGATTTTAACATCGCTTCTTTAGGCTCAACACATACTTTTAATATACCTATAGCAGGAACTGGAGCTACAGGTCTTGTTTCTACACTTGCTCAATCATTTGCTGGCACCAAGACTTTCACAAATGATTTAGTTATATCCTCCTCAACAGTATCTTCATCTACAAGCACAGGAGCTTTGACTGTCACAGGTGGTGTTGGTATAGGCGGAAGTCTATTCTTATCTTCTTTGCTTCCATCAAGCCTTTCTGGAGTTGTAGTAAGTAACAGTGTAATAACTAATGGATCTTGGGCAGGAAGTACTATCACAGCGTTTTATGGTGGTACTGGATACAATTCATATACAAAAGGCGATATATTAGTCGGAGCCGGTAATACATTTATTAAATTAAATGTTGGTGCTGACAATTATGTCCTAACAGCATCATCGCTATCGTCCACAGGTTTAACTTGGTCCCCTACTGCTGCAACTGGAATAACTACACTTAATGGATTGAGCGTAGGAATTCAAGATTTAGCATTTGGATATACTGGAACTATACCAGCGTTTACATCCTCCGGCTCTACTCACACATTGAATATACCATTAGCAGGAACAGGTGCTACTGGTTTAGTTTCAACTCAAGCACAGTCATTTGCTGGGATAAAAACTTTCACAAATGCTGTGTCAATAACAGACAATACAGGTTCTGGATCATACACCTCTGGAGCATTAACTGTTACTGGTGGAGTTGGTATTGGAGGCACACTTAACGTCCAAGGCGACCTTAATGTCCAAGGTACATTCACCACTATCAACTCTACAACTATAAATGTTGCAGATAAAAATATTGAGTTAGGCGTTGTAGCAATTCCAACTGATTTGACTGCTGAGGGTGGTGGAATAACTTTACGTGGAGCTACTAACAAATCAATAAATTGGTACTCTGGTGTAGGTTGGTCTTCTTCTGAAAGTTGGAATTTAGCATCTGGTAATACTTTTAAGATCAATGGCACCAACGTTCTTTCAAGCAACACATTAGGAACAGGAGTAATATTTTCTTCAATACAAACTGCTGGAATTATTACTTCGGGAACTTGGTCAGCGACTGCGATTACTGCACTGTATGGCGGCACAGGTTTAGTACCTACATTCACGGTTGGTGATATTCTTTACGCTAATACATCATCAACTTGGGGAAGATTAACTGCAAGTTCAAATTCAGGATTTGTGTTAGTTTCTGCAGGTTCAGGGGCAACTCCAACTTATGTAAATCCTAACACCTTATCAGTTGGTTTTGCATCAACTGCGACATATTCATATCAGTCGGGATATGCCATCACTTCAGGGTTTTCGACAACTGCTTCCTATTCACATCAATCTGGATATGCAATTACATCTGGTTCTGCTGCATTAGCCACTACGGCTACATATGCTCACCAGTCTGGATATGCTATCACATCCGGTTTTGCTACTACAGCTTCCTATTCACATCAATCTGGATATGCCATCACTTCTGGAAGTTCTAGCACTTCAGCATTTGCAACAACCGCAGCAAACTTAAATGTTTCAAGTGCTGCTTCTGGACTATTCTATCCAGTACTTTCTAATACTGCTTCTTCAGCCTCAGGTATTGGAGCATCTGTAAATAGCTTCTTTACATTCAATGCAACATCTGGAGCTTTTGGTGCAACCTCTGTAAATATACTGTCAGGACAGTCTTACAGTATTGGCGGTAACAGTGTATTATCAGCAACATCTTTAGGCACAGGTGTTACTAATTCTTCTCTCACAGCATTAGGAACAATTACTGCTGGTGTTTGGGCTGGCACATTAATAACTGGTTTGTATGGTGGTACGGGCTATAACTCTTATACTAAGGGTGATATTTTAGTTGGAGCTGGTTCTACATTCATTAGGGTAAATGTAGGCACAGACAACTTTGTACTTGTTGCCGACGCTACAACAGCGAGCGGTGTCAAGTGGAATAATATTGCAGGCCTTTCAATTACTTCGGTAAATGGACTATCTGCATCAAGCCAGTTTTTCTCAACTGGAACTGCTGGAGCAGGATTTAATATTGCTTCTTCTGGAAGTACTCATACTTTTAATATTCCAATTGCTGGCACTGGAGCCACTGGTTTAGTTTCTACTCTTGCGCAATCATTTGCCGGTGTCAAGACATTCACTAATGATGTAATTATTACGTCAACAACTGGATCAACAGCATTCAACACGGGAGCACTGACAGTTTATGGCGGTTTAGGAGTATCTGGTCAGCTTTCATTCAATCAGGCTGCTCTTGGATATACTGGCGCTTCAAATCCATCTATGGCGTTTATTGGAAGTACAACTGCTGCACCAATAACACTTACGGTACTTTCAGACAATTCACTTCTTTGGGAAGGCACATCTGGAAAACTATTCGGCATTAACAATAATCTTTCATCAGGTTGGATTTTCAATGTTGGAGATATATCTGGTCTTCCAATAATACGTGCAAACGCTGATGGAACGATAGCTATGGCAGAATTTACTGCTAATGTTGGCATTGGTCTTTCAAATCCATCATATAAGTTGCACGTAGCTGGTGACACTAATTTATCATCTTCTTATGTTTATAGAATAAATGGTACATCGGTTCTTTCAGCTTCTTCTCTAGGAACTGGAGTTACAAACTCTTCATTGACAGCAGTAGGAACAATTTCCACTGGTGTTTGGGCTGCAACAGCAATAACAGCTTTCTACGGCGGTACTGGATACAATTCGTACACTAAAGGCGACATTTTAGTTGGTGCTGGTAATACATTTATTAAGTTAAATGTTGGTGCAGATAATCTTGTACTAACTGCTAGTTCTTCATCAGCGACAGGCCTTACTTGGTCTCCAACTGCAGCAACTGGAATCACAAATCTTAATGGCTTATCTGGTTCGTCACAAACATTGGCAGTTGGTTTTTCTGGTAGCGATTTCAACATTTCATCTGTAGGAACGTCACATACATTCAATATTCCAAGCGCATCGGGTTCAAACAGGGGCTTAGTTACTACAGGTTCCCAGACATTTGCTGGACAAAAGACATTTACAAGCGCAATTATTGGCGACCTTACTGGTACTGCTACGACTGCTAGCTTTGCATCTACAGCAAATTATACGCATCAATCTGGGTACGCAATCACTTCGGGATTTGCTTCTACATCAAGCTATTCATACCAAGCTGGATACGCTATCACTGCTGGCTTAGCTAGCACTGCAACATTAGCGCTTACAGTTTCTTCAAATAGTACAAGTGTAAATGCTGATTATAACATTCCATTCTTCAGCGGTACAGCTTTATCAACTAATAATAATCTATATTATAATCCATCGACAGGTAGATTTAACGCCCCTATTCATACTGGTTCTTGGGCTGGAAATACTATAACCTCATTTTATGGTGGTACAGGTTACGCAACTTATTCAACTGGCGATTTGCTGGTTGGGGCTGGTGCCACATTATCTAAATTATCTGTTGGGACTAATAATTTTATTTTAGTTGCAGATAGTGCTGTTCCAGGTGGTATTAAGTGGGCTAATGTATCTGGTTTTGCAATTACCAATATTAACGGCTTGACTGCATCTAAACAAGATTTAGCATTTGGTTATTCTGGAACTGTACCTGCTTTTTCATCTTCAGGGTCAACTCATACACTAAACATTCCTTTAGCAGGCACAGGCTCTACAGGCTTAGTATCTACACAGGCACAAAGTTTTGCCGGAATCAAAACTTTTACCAATGCTGTTTCAATAACAGATAGTACAGGTTCAGGTTCTTACACCACTGGCGCTTTAGTTGTTGCTGGAGGTGTAGGAGTAGGTGGAACACTTAATGTCCAAGGCGACCTTAATGTTCAAGGTACATTTACTACAATAAATTCAACAACAATAACAGTTGCTGATAAAAATATTGAATTAGGTGTTGTAACAACTCCAACAGATTTGACTGCTCAAGGTGGCGGTATTACGTTACGTGGTGCTACTGACAAATCTATAAACTGGTATTCTGGGGTCGGATGGTCATCTTCAGAAAGTTTTAATTTAGCATCTGGTAACACCTTTAAGATAAATGGCACAAATGTTCTTTCAAGTTCTTCTCTTGGAACAGGTGTAACAAACTCTTCACTCACTGCTCTAGGAACAGTCAGCACTGGAGTCTGGTCAGCAACTGCAGTTACAGCATTGTATGGCGGTACTGGATTAGTACCTTCATTTACTGTCGGAGATATTCTTTACGCCAATACTACAAGCACTTGGGGAAGACTGACAGCAAATGCAAATTCTGGATATGTATTAGTCTCTGCAGGCTCAGGTGCTACTCCAACATATGTAGCACCATCAACATTGTCAGTAGGATTTGCATCCACTTCAACTTATTCTTATCAATCTGGTTATGCTATTACGGCTGGCTCAGCTACAACTGCTATATATTCACATCAATCCGGATATGCTATAACTTCAGGAGTAGCTACAACAGCTACTTACGCTCATCAGTCTGGTTATGGTTTAACAGCTGGTTTAGCTACTACTGCGACATATTCATATCAATCTGGATATGCAATAACTTCTGGCTTTGCAACTTCCTCTGCAAATATAAATGTTGTTTCAGCTACTACAAATATTAGCCACAGAGTGTTGTTTACTCCAGCGTCAGGAACTGCATCTGGAGCAGCAGTATCAACTGAAAATACTTTTGTATATAACCCATCCACAGATATCCTTTCTGTATCTGGATTGGCGGTTACAGCATCAACAGTTTCAACAAATTCATCTTCGGGAGCCTTAACAGTAGCGGGTGGAGTCGGAATTGGAGGCACTGTTTACACTGCTACAGACCTGAACGTTGGAAATTCTACAACTGGTAGACTTTATTTTAGCCAAGCAACATTGGGGTCAGCAGGCACTACTGTCATTCCAACTATGGCATTTATTGGAGCAACAAACTCTCCAATAACATTATCTGTACTTGCTGACAACTCACTTTCTTTTGATGGTAGTTCCGGGCAGTTATTCTCAATAAATAACAATTTATCTTCTGGATGGATATTTGCTGTCAATGATATATCTGGCCTTCCATTACTACGTGCTAACGCAGATGGCACCGTTGCAATGGGCGAATTTGCTGGAAATATAGGTATTGGTCTTTCAAATCCATCTTATAAATTACACGTAGCAGGAGATACAAATTTATCATCAAGCTACGTATATAGAATTAACGGCACTTCTGTACTTTCTGCATCATCTTTGGGAGTAGGAGTAACTAACTCTTATCTTACAGCAGTCGGGACAATCACAACTGGTGTTTGGTCAGCTACGGCAATTACTGCTTATTATGGTGGAACTGGATATCAATCTTATGCAGTTGGCGACTTGCTTGTTGGTGCAGGAAGTACATTATATAAATTACCAGTAGGAACTAACAGCTACGTACTTACAGCTGATAATACTGCTCCTGGTGGCGTTAAGTGGTCTGTTGCTGCATCTACTGGTGTAACAACGATAAATGCTCTCACGGCATCAATACAGTATTTCTCTACGGGAACATCAGGCAGTGGATTCAATATATCTTCTTCAGGCTCTACTCATACTTTCAACATCCCGATTGCTGGAACTGGAAGTACTGGATTAGTTTCCACTTTAGCCCAATCTTTTGCTGGTGTCAAGACTTTCACTAATGATACTGTAATTTCTTCGAGTACAGTTTCAACATCAACTTCTACTGGCGCATTAACCGTCACAGGTGGCGTTGGTATTGGCGGTAGTTTGTTTACAGGAACGTCAACAGCAGATAGTATTTCTGGTGTAGTTCTTAATAATGGTGTTATAACTACTGGCTCTTGGTCAGCAACTGCAATTACAGCCACATATGGTGGTACAGGAAATACATCATATACACTTGGTGATTTGCTTGTAGGTGCAGGAAGTACATTCATCAAACTTCCAGTAGGCATAAACAGTTATGTTCTTGGAGCTGATTCAAATAAGCCTTCAGGAATTGGCTGGACTACTGTAACGCCTCTAACAGTTTCTGATACACCTCCAGCAAGCCCCAAAAATGCTGATCTTTGGTTTAATTCTTTTGATGGCGGTTTATTAGTTTATTACAAAGATGCTGATACAGCTCAATGGGTAGAAATTGCTCTTGGCACTGGTATAGATTTATCGCAGCCAGTTCACATTACAAATACAACAGCGTCTACGTCAACTTCTACAGGTGCATTAATAGTTGATGGTGGTGCTGGATTTGGAAGTACTATTTATGCTCCAGTAGTGAGTATCAATGAAATTTACGATCAAATTTCATCAACACTAACCACATCAACAACAACAGCAGACCAAGTTGCTTTGACATTGAGTGCAACAACTTATAGAACTCTTAAGATATTGGTTCAAGTGACATCAAGCACAAGTTATCATTCACAGGAAATATTTATGGTACATGACGGCAGTGTAGTATATATGACTGAATACGCAATTGTAAATAATGGTTCAATAATTTCAACATTTGATGCAGATATTTCAGGTGGAAATTTAAGATTTTTAGTAACACCAACTAATGCAGTAACAACATATAAAATAGCTTGTACTGCTATAAGGATTTAGTAAATGGCAGCAACAAAACGAAATTTTATCTTGTCCAGCGGAATAGGTATAAGTGCTGACAATATATTTACTGCAAGCACTACAAATTCTGTGTCTACAGGGACTGGTTCAATTGTATCTCTTGGAGGAGCAGGTTTTGCAAAATCTGTTTCTGTAGGTGGTTATTTACAGCTTTTTAGTGGGGCAAATTACACGGCATTTGTTTCTTCTGCTTCTGGAAATACAACATATATTCTTCCAGCATCGACACCAGCTGTAGGTACTTCAGTTTTACAATCTACTTCAGCTGGCGTAATGAGTTGGGTTCCTATGGTAGCTACAGGAACAGGGTCTGGAACAACAGCCACCAGTGTAAATGTTAATTCTGCTGCAACAAATTCATCTCATTATTTAATTTTTAGTCCAAATGCAACTGGTTCAGGAGTTGCATTATCAACAGAATCATCTCTTGTTTATAATCCCTCTACAGACATACTTAGTTTATCTGGTCTGGCTGTAACATCAACAACAACATCAACATCAACGTCTAACGGGGCATTACAAGTAGCTGGCGGAGTAGGAATTTCAGGAAGATTATCTTTCAACCAAGCTTCATTTGGCACAACAGGTATAGCAACAAATCCAACTATGGCAATGATAGGAGCTACTGGCGATCCTATATATATGTCAGTTTTAGAAGATAATTCCATTTCTTTTGAAGGCTCACAAGGTCAATTATTTTCTATCACACCAAATCTCTCTACTGGTTATATTTATTCTGTAAATGACATTACTGGCATACCATTATTGAGAGCAAACGCTAATGCTAACGTGACTGCTAATGAATATGCTGGAAATTTTGGTATTGGTCTTACAAATCCTGGATATAAATTACACGTTTTAGGTTCTGTAGGATTTACTTCTATAACACCATCTACATCAGCAACAACCGGAACTCTAATTGTTTCTGGAGGAGTTGGTATTGGTGGAAGCTTATATGTTTCTTCAGCCACTGGTATATCTGGAGTTACAATTAATAATGGTGTAGTCACTGGTAATCTAACAGGAACTGCAACAACTGCTACTTATTCTTATCAAGCTGGTTACGCTATAACATCTGGGATTGCATCTATTGCAACAACAGCAAACAGTATCAGTGTAGCAAATGCATCAAGCAATTCTGCTCATCCATTGCATTTTAGTCCATCTGTAACTGGTTCTGGTCTAGCGACATCTTCAAATGCAACACTTTCCTACAATCCAGCCTCGTTAATTCTATCGACATCTGGCCTTGCAATAACTTCAAACACTGCTTCTACAAATACAACTACCGGGGCATTGGTTGTTACAGGAGGTGTTGGGATTGGTGGTAGTTTATATGTTGCTGGTGATTTAACAATTAATGGCACGACAACTACTATCAATACAGTTACTCTTACAGTTGACGACAAAAATATTGAGTTAGGAAGTGTTTCAACTCCGTCTGATGTTACTGCTGAAGGTGGTGGAATAACCTTAAAAGGTGCATCTGACAAATTTATCAATTGGTACTCTGGAACAGGCTGGTCATCAAGCGAATCTTTAAGTTTGAGCAATGGTAATACATATAAGATTGCTAATACAACAGTGCTTTCAAATTCGTCTTTGGGCACAGGAGTTACAAACTCATCATTAACTGCAACTGGAACGATAACAACAGGCACTTGGTCTGCATCTGGTATTACTGCAAAATATGGTGGCACTGGATATTCATCATATACACTCGGAGATTTAATTGTTGGAGCAGGCAATACATTTATAAAATTACCAGTCGGAACTCAAGGCCAACTTTTACAAGCTTTTTCATCATCAGCATCTGGAATTGCTTGGACTTCGATAGTTGCTCCTACATATGGCTCATTCTATAGTACGCAAACTCAGCAGGTTGTCGGCGCAGGAGCTTCTACACCTATAACATATAATGCAACATTTGAAGCATATAATACACAGATTTATGGTGGTGCTGGCACTTCATCAAGAGTGCAAATACAAACTTCAGGAACTTACAATGTACAATTCTCAGCACAAATTAATTTAGCGAACGGTAACCAGCCTCAAAAAGGAGATTTTTGGTTTAGAATTAATGGGTATGATGTTCCTAAATCAAACACTTCTATGTCAATCACTGGCAAAGATTACGAAACAGTATTGGCTTTGAATTTCATATCTTATTTTAGTGCAAACGATTATTTTGAAATTATTATGTCCTCCGCAGATAGTAATTTTACTATCCATGCTGAGTCTGGATTAACAAGCCCTCCTCGACCTGATATTCCAAGTATCATTGTTACAATAGTTCCTGTAACACAAATTGTTGGTAGTTCTGCAGGCTTGGGTGTAAGCGGCATTGTTTCATTAAATGGTTTAAATAACTATATTCAATATTTTGCTACTGGAAATAATGGAACGGATTTTAACATATCCAGCTCAAGTCAAACTCATACTATAAATATACCTATTGCCGGGACTGCTTCAACTGGATTGCTTACATCACAAGCACAGACAATTGGTGGCGTTAAGACTTTTGCTTCTCCGATAATAGGTGATTTGACAGGTACAGCGACAACAGCTACAAGTGTAAATGTTGTTTTAGCAGCATCAAATGGTAATCATCCTTT
>JACCDX010715465.1_pt1 | contig 11582 bp, 13 predicted proteins | sample 7449681 | NCBI WGS metagenome assembly JACCDX01 (sample SAMN15323450, study PRJNA562643) | freshwater metagenome | isolation source: river surface water | place: USA:Blue River Watershed | collected 2017-08-18 | reverse complement strand
CATTCATCACCAAGAAGATCACAACGTTTAAAAGATAAAGGGAAATAATTTGATTTTTATTTAAAAATTGATATTATTTAAACATATAATATTAATTATTAGAGAAGAAATGTTTCTGAGCATAGATGTTGGTATTAAGAACTTGGCATTTATTATTTTTAATGAACAAAATGAAATCGTAGAGTGGAATGTAGTAGAATTATGTGATAAAGAAACAAATTCTAAAAAAATTAGTTTGGTTGATATAGGAAAAAAATTATATGAATCATTAGAAAATCTTAATAAATTCTCAATTAAAACAGTATTGATTGAGAATCAAATAGGTCCAAACGCTATTCGTATGAAATCAATTCAAGGAATGATTACATTATATTATGTTTCAAAAAATGTATATGATATTCAATATTGGAACGCAAGTAATAAACTAAAGAAATATTTAAAAGGTAAAACTAGCTATAAAGAGAGAAAAACAGCTAGTGTAAAAATAACCAAATTATTATTAGATGAACATTACAAAAGTTATATTGATTTTTTTAGCAAACATAAAAAAAAAGATGATTTGGCAGATTGTTTTTTACAATTATTAGATTATTTATCAAAAGAAAAAAAGTTAAATGATTTATTTTTTGAAAAATCAATTGAAGAATTTAATAATATGAACTAAATAATTATTTGCGATAGATTTAAAGTTATCTAATATATTTTAAAACATATAGACAATATGGAAGAAATTAATTTGGATAATTTAGATATGACTCCTTCATCTGATTTTGGTGGAGGTATTGAATTACTTATGAATGATAAGAATAATAATAAAGGGTCGTCTGATAATTTATACATTAATTTAGAAGATGATTTAAAAGAATTAGATAATTTAGGATCATCTAATTATTCTGTTCCAGAAGTAAAGCCAATACGTATGAACTTAGATACGAAAGAACCTATATTCTTAGGAAAAGATACAATATCAGTTGATACTTTTAATCAATCAAGAGAAACAGGATTTCGTCATTTAAATGATATTAATATTGAAAATGAAATAAAACACGTCGAAGTAAAAACAAAAGAAGACCTCGCAAGAGAAAAATTCGAAACATTACGTAAATTAGAATCATTAGAAGAAAAGGGAATTAGATTATCAAAACATTACACAATAGATTCTTCTCTAGAGGAAATGAGAGGAGAACTAGAATTTATTATAGCAGAAAAAGAGAGAAAAAGTAGTGTTGCGTTTCAAGGTAGAGTAATGACAACATTAATTAGTGGTATAGAGTTTTTAAACAGTAAATTTGATCCATTTGATATTAATCTTGATGGATGGTCTGAAAATTTAACTGATAACATAAATGAATTTGATGATGTATTTGGAGAACTTCATGAGAAGTATAAATCAAAAGCAAAAATGGCTCCTGAAATTAAATTATTATTTCAATTGGTTACATCTGGTTTATTGATTACAATGGGGAATCGTTTTAAATCGGCTGTGCCAGGTATGGACGAAATTATGAGACAAAACCCTGATTTAATGAATCATTTTACACAAGCTGCTGTCAAATCAATGGAAGGAACAAATCCTGGAATGAGTAATTTTATGAATACATTTGGAAATAATAATAGACAACCACCGCCACAACAAAATCGTATGCCGATTCCAACACCGCAATATTCTAATCCACCTCCTCAACAAAATTCAGCACCATTACCAGCTAGACATCCACAGAGACAAGAGATGAAAGGTCCAGAAATAAAAAACATAAATACTGTATTATCTAGCTTAAATACAAAAATAAACTTAGATGAAAATAATGAAAGCACTATAAGTATAGATTATTTGGATACATTTACTGGAAATAATATACACGCTGTTTCTAAAAAAGGTAGACGTAGAAGTGATAAATCAATGGCGTTAAATATATAAATTTATAAACTTAATAGTAATTATAAATGTCAAATATTGAAAATCTTTTACAGATATTGAGAAATATGAATAATGAAATTACAGATTTAGATAAAAATATTCAAATAAAAAATAATAGAGTAGGAGAAATAAAAAATAGATTAGAAGAATTAAATGCATCTTTATTACAGGAAAAAGACGATTTAAATGTATTGTATTTGAAGAGAGAAAAAGTGAATGAATTAAAAACAGTTGCTGAAACAAACTTTAAACAAATAAATGAAAGTGTAAATACATTACTAGATATTCTAAAAACAGGAAACACTGATTAATTTTTATGTTTTTATTTTTTTATTTTTTTTAGTATTTTTGAATGGTTTTATTTTTTTATTTTTTAATCTTTTTTTTAATTTTTTTAATTTCATTTTATTTTTTACTGTATTTCCTCCAAATGAAACTTTAGCTAAAGTAGAATGTACAGGTCTAACTATATCTGCTCGAACACCTTTCAAATCACGTTTAATATTTCTTCTTAATGTTTTACATTTATTTTTAGTTAAAAAAGTATTAAAATTATCACGATTTATATCTTCTTGAGTAACAGTGACAATTGCCATACTAATATGTTGATTTTTATTGTTTATAAATTTTTTTTTATCTCTTTTGTCTAGATTTATTTTTTTTTCAATATAAGTTTCATTATCTTTATTTTCAAATGCTTTTATACTTTCATTTAATTGCTTGATTGCCTCAATTATTGGTTTTGTTTTAATATTTTTTTCATTTTCATCTTTGAACGGAATATTATTTAATACAACAAGTTGTTCTTCATTATATTTCAATAAATTTATATCAGATAAATATTTTAAATAATCTTTTGTAAAAAATTCTTTCATAATTTCACATTTTTCAAGTAAATGTTTATCACAATATTTGTATTCCTCATCATCTCCACTTATTACTTGTTGTAAAGTGTTTCTATAAAAATCTGCATATTGATATTTAACATTTTCTGTATCTAATAATGTTCTAAAACCAGATGGTTTATATTCTTGATATGATACAATTTTATAATTTTTACTTGTGTCTTTCTCACCTATAGATGTGGAAGGTGGTTTTCCAACATAAATTACATTAATTGGTGTAAAAATTAATTCTAATAATCCTGATTTAATTGAATTTTCAAAAGAAAGTTCTTCTAGAGAAGAAGCGGTAAATCTTCCTAAGATGGAAGGATTATATGTATGTGTTGATTTGTAATTTTCTTGTATAAATTCTGAATATTCTAATAATTGTGTAACATCTTTATTTATTTTTAAAAATTCATAAGGTATTCTTGTTTTTTTTTCATCATAAGCATTTTTTGATTTTAAGAATTCAATAAATGTTTTTCTATCAAATAATATATCTGGGAAAAAACGAATATTGGTTTCATCAGATAAAGAACCATCTATATGATTAAAACGAAACCATCTATATAATTCATAAATATGTAAATTTTGATATTCTGTAATAGAACCTTTTAAATTTAATCCAAAACCTTTTAAATTATCTCTCGAACCAGATTTTTGAAATGTTATTTCTCCTGTTAAATTATTTTTCATTATCTGTATCATTGCTGATTTTATGTCAGTCTCTTTTGTAGCTTCTGTTGCCTCATCTTCATTTTCTGTTTTATCATCATTCTCTGAATTAGGATTAGTTATTTTTCTTAATTGTTGTGTTTTTAAAATATGAACTTGAAAACGATATATATTTTTTGTAGTAGATAATTTATTTTTAAATAAAAAACCTACATACAACCCATTAGGAAAAGATTTAGCCGATTTTTTTAGATTATCATATTGATCAATTGAATCTAATTTAACCCCTTCTAATCTATATAAATAGTTCGTTCCAGTTCTAACTAAGTCTACAGTTACTGGAACATCCATATTATTTACTCTATAAAAGACTCTTAAAAAGTTTGTGTTTTCATCAGATGTTGCACTAATTGAATATTGTAAATTTTCAGAACGTTTACTATAATCTTTAAATTTATTTATTAATTGGTTTAAACTGTCCTTTAATGTTAAAAAATCATCATTATTTAATAAATCTCTATAAGTAGAGCTAGTAAAATACATAAAATCTTTATCTGCCTGTTCGACAGACATTATTTGAAATTGATTTTTTTTTGTGTTATTTACTTGTACAGTCTGTTTTCCTATTGTAGCACCTCGTTTAAAGGTTTCATCTAATAGTTTTTTTAAAATATTTTTCTTCTTTGAACCTAACTTATCTTTATAATAATCAGTAAACATTTCATTATCTTTATCATCATATACAGCATAACTAATATTAGAAAAAGGTATTTTTTCTTCTCTTATTAATTGTCCTTCTATAACTTTGGATTCACTTTCGATTGACTGTAAAATTTGTTGTAATATTCCATTCATTCTTGTTTCGAAAGATGCTTCATCTTCAGTTGGATTTATAACAGGTAAAAATATAATAGCATTATTTGGAAATAACAAATGATTAAAATTTTGTTTATTTACTGTAGTAAATTGGTTTGTGGATAACTGTAATTTTGTTTGAATATTTCCTATATCTATTCCTTCATCTAGTTTATCATTTAAATAAAATCGAATAGGATTTGTTGTAAAATTTGGTAAATCAAATAACCATTCATAATTTTCACTAATATCATCTAAAAGCTTGTCTTTACCTTTTGTATCATTATCATATGTTGGAAATAAAAAAATTGTTCTTTTGGCAATGCCAATTTCTTTTCTTAGATTTGTTCCAAATAATTTATCAATTAATAAGTTTCTTAATACATATTTTTTTAAATTTAAAATTTTTCCATTAGGATCAGTTGCTTTATTAGCATTTAAAATCGCTTTATCTATTAATTGAACATTACCTCTAGCATAACGATTTAGCTCATACTTAAACCATCCTTTTACATCATCATTGATAGGTGGTTTATTATTTACATCTGGTTGACTTTCAGGAATTATGGGTAGAGTATTATTTGCCTTTATTATTTCATCAATATCAAAATCATTGTTTATTTTAATCCTTTCATTATAGATTGATGTAATAAATCTATTAACAAAAATATTTGACATTTATTATATGGACTTAAATAAAATTTTCTTTATATAAAGTATTATTTATTAATTCATCATCTTCTTTTGATTCTTTATTTTTTCTTGCTTTCTTTAAAGTATTAATAGCATCATTTACTTCTTTTTGTGTAACAACATCTTTACCAATTTCATTCCTCAATTCTTTATATTGTTCTGGAATGATACAATATTTACTATTTTCATTAAATAAATAATCAGCAGAAACAACAAATAAAATTGTTAAAATTAATGAAATAGCTATATCTCTAGTTCCAACCCATAAAATAGAGAAAATAATAATTTGTCTTCCTAATGAATATTTAATATAATTTTCTTGTGTTTTACTTAATTCTACTGTTAAATATTTTGAACCAATATTCATTATTAACATTATAACTCCAGCAAAAAATTTGTTATCATTTAAAATATTTATTAGTCTATAAAATTTTCCGCCAATATTTTCCTCTTTTTCTTTTTTTCCCCTTTTAGATTCTTTTTTTTTCATATTATACTTCAAAGTTAAAAAAAATATATCTCATTCTAATAAAGTAATGTCTTCTCTGGCTTTTTATGCATCTCCTGTAGATTATAGAAATAATGATTTAGAAAATAAAATTAATTCAGAAAAGAAATTAGATAAAAAGGCATTACAAATATTACAAGATAATGTTTCTAAATCAACAGAAACATATTCTCCTATGTCTGTTGCAGATATTCATAAAAATCTAAAAGCAGATAATGATAATGAATTATTTAAATTCTACAATAATGAATTAAATAATACAAATGAACAGGTAAATACACCTCCTATTATAAAAACAGACCAATATCTTTTAATGGAAGAACAATCAAATGTAGAGAAATATAATAAAAAAACTAATAATCAAGATGTTATTGAAAAATTAAATAGAATGATTGAAATGTTTGAGGAACAAAAGGAAATAAAAACAACTAAAAAGAATGAAGAAATTATACTTTATTGTTTTTTAGGTGTTTTTACAATTTATATTATAGATTCATTTGTATCTATAGGAAAATATAGTCGATAGTCGTTAATTGTTAATCTGTTTTTATATATACAGCTATTTTAAAAGGCATTTTATCATAATTTAGTATAGAAATATTATTGAAACCATTATTTCTAGCATACATATTTATTTGTTGTAATTTATAAGGTATTAAGTGTTGTATATTTGTTCTTACTTTAAAACTATTATCTTTAATTGTTTCTTTTATTTGATTGTTCTCTAATTCAACATTATATTGAAAATTATTTTTAACATAACTTGATTGATTATAATTAATTAATTTATGTGAAGGAAAATTATTTAAATCTGTAAATGTAACAAATATATAACCTTTATGAACTACCCATTCAGAAAAATTAGTAAATAATTTATCTAAATCATATATTGTGTGAATTGTAAATAATGGTATAAAAATATGTGTGAATTGATTTTTTCTAAATAAATTTTCATTCAAATAATTACCATAAATATAAGTATTATCCGGATATTTATATTTAGACATTTTAATCATTGACATTGAATTTTCTAAACCTATTGTCTCTATACTATCCTTTAATAATTGTACTATATGACCAGTTTTAGACCCTAAACATAAAACTGTTCCAGTTGTAGTTAAATAATTCTTAGTTTTATAAATTAATTCTTCATAATATGGAATTGTAACAATTACATCATCATAAATAAAAGTATAAAAATTATCATATATATTTTCATCAACATATACTTTATTTTCCATAATAGTGTTATTTCTATAATCTATTATGAAACCTTCTTTTTTATTGAAAGAAAAAACTATATATAAAAGTAGTAATATAATTAATAAATAAAGTATTGTCATTTGTATATTATATTATTTTTTTTTACAGTGAAGTAATATGTATATTGAATTTGAAGACAATCGAATAAATTTTCGTTCTGTAACATTTTCTAATTTTAAGAAAACACAGGTATTAAAGAAATTAGAAGAATCTCTATATTATCAAAATACAGAGAATGCCCTATTCTGTACTGCTGAATTATTATGTAGTGGTTTTATTTTAGAGTTATGGAATTTATACATATATTACATTTGTAAATACATTCATATTGATAATCCAAAGTTGAGTATATTTTTAAACAATAAATTTAATGATTTTAAGACAATGACACAAAAAACAAATAGTGATTTAGATTTAAGAAATTTGAAAGAAATATGGATATTATTATTTTCTATTACGATGGTTTTATGTCAATGTAATAAATCAACTATATTAAATCATATGAAATTTAAATTTGATTTTAAAACAAATGATGTTTTTTCAAATTTAAAGGCACCTGATATATCTTATATTCAACCATATTTTAAAAGTGGTGACCCAAAAGAGATATTTATACCATTAAATGAATTAGTATATCATTTAAAAGTAACCAAAAATAATAAAGAAATTTATTATTGGATAAATTGGATTATAGAATATGATATTGAATCTACCAAAAGAAAAAATCCATTAAAATGTATATCTAGAGAATTTATAAAATCAAAAACACATAATATAATATGGATATTATGGGAAATAATATTATCTTTTAATGAAGATGAAATTTTAAAAAGAATACTTTACTCTTATTTTGAATTATTTAGTATTAAGTATAATCAACATACCAATAAAAAAAAAGATTATATTATTTTTGTATGTATAATGTTTATTACAAACAATAAAATAGATTATACTAAAAAAATAATTGAAAATAGTGAAATATTTCATACTTTAGATGAAAATATAGATAAAATCTATCATCAAATAAAGAAAAATGAAAGGATTATAGAATATACAGAATAAATATATCTATAATATATTTAATGTCAAATAAAAATATACTACGAAAAAAATTCAATAATATGTATGGAACTGATAAACCATTAAATAGTAATAAAACCATAAACAATATTATGAAAAATATAACTCCAAATAATATAGATTATAACACAAATTCTTATGAAATGAAAAGTAATTTTAATAATTCATTAAAAATAAATGATGAATCAAGTAGCTCAGGTATAATGGGTAAAATTATTATTGCTTTTATATTAATTATTTTATTTTCTATTCTATTTATTTTTAGAGATAAAATTTATAAAAATTTAAAAGAATTATGGGATAAGTTTTATAATACTAATTCTAAAATAGAAGAACAAGTTCTTGGTTTAATCAAAGATAATGACAAGAAAAAGGAAGAAGAACTAAAAAAGAAAAAAGAAGAAGAAGAATTACAAAAAGAAAAATCACAAATAGAACAAGAAAAAGAAAATGAAAAAAAACAAGAATTAGAGAAAAATAGCGGACTCAATAAATTAAATCAAAAAGTAAATAATTTATCAAATTATAGAAAAGATCAAATAGCAACATCAAATGGGTTTTGTTACATAGGTTATGATTTAGGACAAAGAGAATGCACTGATATATATGCTGGAGAAGTTTGTATGAGTGGTCAAATATTTCCAACAATGGATGTATGTATTAATCCTAATCTTAGAACTTAATTATTTTTAAAGTCTTGGGTAAAATAAAACTTTTTTATCAAGATATAATCCATCACTAGATTCTGGACTAGTATCATTAAACCATATACCACTATTTGATGGTGGTCTTCCTACTACACGATTACAATTTACATCTTCATTATTATTTAGAAGAATTTGTTTTAGTCTATATTTACTATAACCATTTGGATTATTTCCTTTCATTAAATGACCATAAATTTCAGAATCTGTTTTTACATAACCTGGTGAATTTGAATTAATAGAACTTTTATATTGTAAAATTTCAGCTTTTCTACGCATTTTAAAATCATTATAAGTAGAAGATAAACCCAGATTAAATTTAATATTATCTCCATTAGTTCTACCAATTAAATCATATGTGTATGGATTTTTTCTTAAATTAATAAGACCTGTATAATCTGGATTATTTATACAGTTGTAATTAGTCGATATGACAGATTGTGTTATATTACTACTCATATATATATATATTATAACAATTTATTTGATATAATATATATTAAAACTATAATTTAATTTTCACTTGTATTTGAGTTTGTATTTAATTTATTCATAATATCACTTAATCCGTGATCGGAATTATTTTTGCTTGCGATATTGTCTCCTTCAAATAATTCCTTTTTAATATCGTCTAATGTTGCGTTTACACCTAATGCCTTTTCAACTGTATTTGTGTTTTGAATTGAAATTAAATCACCCTTTTCATTAATTGTCTGTGTTAATCGATTATTTGTCTCTTTTGCCTTTTCAATATTCTCTTGAATTGCTTTTAATTTAGATTCTTTTACCCTTTTATCGAACTCTACCTTGGCGATATCCTCATTCTTTTTCTTTTGATGCATTAATTCATTAAGCTCTTTCTCTAAATATTCAACCTTTCCAGTTTTATAAGCGTCTGGATGGAATGGAAGCCACATACCAACTGGACCAACATATACATCGTGATTTGGATCGACTTCACGAATCATTTTACATCTCAATTCTGCCTCTGCCTGCGTAGGGAAAACACCACGAACTTTTAATCCTCGAACAGAAGTTTGAAAATCATTTTGTTTAGAGAATTCATTCTCTAGAGATTCACTATTTGTATCCATAAAATTTTTAAAGTCATTATCAACATTTACAGTTAGGGTTTTACGCTCACTATCAACAAATGTTTTAAACTCTTCCATTAGTTCATCCACTTGAATATTATATTTAAATGAAATAAAATTAATAAATTGAACAAACTTTTCCATCGACTTATTAAAATCAAATTGTCTAACAAATTCGTTAAACATAAATAATTCCTTTCTTTTTATAATTTCTTCTGGTGAAATAAATGATAAACATACAAATTTTTGTTCAGCAATTGGACGATCTTCATCAAGTAAATCAACAATTTTAGACATATTTTATTAATATTAATGTATATTTGTTTATATTTTTTTCTATGTATTATAATATAAAATGTTTAATTTACGAGAATTAATGAAACGTGTTGTAAAATATCTTGTTGAAGGAATTATGGTAGCACTTGCAGCACTAATTCTGCCAACACAGCGTCTTAATATGAATGAAGTTACTCTTTTGGCCTTAACTGCCGCAGCGACTTTTAGCATTCTTGATACATTCATACCTACTATGGCGACTTCGGCGAGAACTTCTGTCGGGTGGGGTGTCGGTTTTAACCTTGTCGGTTTCCCTGGCGGACTATAAATGGTCACAATTTAAAAACTTATTATAAATAAAAAATTGATGTATAAAATAAAATTATAATTATGTATATAAATGCCTAGTTATAATTTAGAAACATTAAAGAAATATTGTACTGAAAAAACAGTTCAGCTATTAAAAGATTATACAAATGAAAATGTAAAAAGAGAATTAAAAATTAATGGAAAATGTTGTTATGAAAACTGTAATAACGAATTTAATAAATCATTTCGTGCTATGGTTCAAATAGGTGCATATTGTAAAGAATGTAGTGTAAAAAATAAGATTATAAAATCAAAACAAACTTGTTTAAATAAATACGGTGTTGAAAATGGTATGCAAACAGAACAATTTAAAGAAAAATCAAAACAAACCTGTTTAAAAAAATATGGTGTTTCAAACCCATTTCAAGCAGAAGAATGTAAAGAAAAATATAAGCAAACCTGTTTAGAAAAATACGGTGTTGAACACTTATCTAAAACTGAACAAAATAAACAAAAAATAAAAAAAACTTGCTTAGAAAAATACGGTGTTTTAAATCCATTTCAAGTTGAAGAATTTAAAGAAAAGTATAAACAAACCTGTTTAGAAAAATACGGGGTTTCAAACCCATTTCAAGCAGAAGAATGTAAAGAAAAATATAAGCAAACCTGTTTAAAAAAATATGGTGTTGATCATAATTTGAAAAGCTATGAAATTAAAGAAAAAGTTAAACAAACTTGTTTGGAAAAATATGGTCACGAAAATACATTACAAGTAAAAGAGTTTAGAGAAAAATCAAAACAAACATGTTTAAAAAAATATGGCGTTGAACACGGTATGCAAAATAAAGAAATATTTGATAAATCAATTAATAATTCATACAAACTAAAAACTTATTCTCTTCCATCAGGAAAAGAAATAAAATATCAAGGATATGAAAATTATGCATTGGATGAATTAATTCAAAATTATGAAGAAACTGATATTATAACTGGAGTAAAAAATGTTCCAACTATATGGTATAATGACGCCGATGGTAAAAAACATCGTCATTATGTAGATATATTTATTCCAGGTGAGAATAAATGTATTGAGGTAAAATCTACTTGGACTTTTAAAAAGAAAAAAGATAATGTATTAGAGAAACAAATAACGGCAAAGGAAAAAGGATTTAATTATGAAATTTGGGTTTATGATAAAGATGGAAATAAAGTGGAAATATATTTGTAATAATTATATAAAAACACAATATAATTAAAATTAATAAAAATGGATACATTTTTTACTCCAGTTATAATATCAGTTTCTTCATAATTTTGAAT
>JACCDX010188214.1_pt1 | contig 11588 bp, 13 predicted proteins | sample 7449681 | NCBI WGS metagenome assembly JACCDX01 (sample SAMN15323450, study PRJNA562643) | freshwater metagenome | isolation source: river surface water | place: USA:Blue River Watershed | collected 2017-08-18 | reverse complement strand
CAACAGACAGTGCCAAAGTAGACTTGCCAGATGATTCTGGCCCATAAACTTCTACTACTCTACCTTTTGGCAATCCTCCAATTCCAAGGATTCTATCCAACGACATTGCGCCTGTTGGAATTGCCGGCCATGACTCAAATTCCGAAGAACCAAGTCTCATAACTGAACCGGAGCCAAATTGTTTTTCGATCTGAGCTATAGCTAATTCAAGCTGCTTAGATTCATTGGTAGTTTCTTTCATTGAGAATCTTTCTGTGAATGGTTTGCATCCATTTTAGCATACTGTGTGCTAGAGATCTCTTTGATCTTCTCAACTATCTTGTCTGCCATTTCTTTCATTTCTGATCTAGTTTTATAGTCTGCACCTAATGAGGTTGATCTGACTTTTTCTAACAGATCATATAGTTTCTTTAGTTCCTTGTTTGCTCCAGAATTATTCACTGACATTTTGTACATCGTCTTTCCAATCTTTTTAAATGATATAATAGAGGCGACAATTATACACTAGGAAATGAGAATGAAAAAGAGAACTAACAGCCAAATTGATTCAAATCCAGATTATCTTCGAGCTAAGCTACTTTTGAAAAATAAAATACACACTCCATTTGATTTGATTATCTTCTGGTCCTTTTCCGGCCCATGCAGAGAACCACATCCTTCAATAGAAGATATTTCTGAATAATTTGACACACAGCTTGACACTTATGCTATACTGGGTATTAGAGAGCCTAGATAGCATAGGTGTCCACAGTTGACAAAAACTGGTAAAGCAACTATAAAAAAATACGATTCCCCAGATACAGTATCCTTAGTTACAATTTTTTTTTAAGTTACTATTAGGTTAGTTATAATTAAATGTAGGTTGTTATGAGGATATATCAAATATTTGTTCCAGAGCTAGGCACGTTTGTAAAATACAAAGTTCTCGAGCAAGAAGAAATAAAAGACTTTATAGATGCCATCTCCCTAGACAGGGAAATCTTAAGTGAGCAAGAATACTTTCTTTCACTAAGAAAGATAATATTAGAAAATTTTATTTTTAACCTTAAGAGCGATGTATCTGAAGCATTGCGAGAGATGTCTCGAAAATCAGCTGAGAACTGCCTTAATGCATTATACTCACGGAGCAATAATGCTCAACCCATCTTTGGATGTAGATACTTGGATTAATATATCTTATTCAACTACACCTAAAAATTCAGATGATGAAGACTTATTAGATGATGCGGCAGCACAAGCTTTTTTTAAGGCTTTTAGAAAATCAACAAAAGATTCTAAAATGCCAAAGTTTGATGATGAAGATTTTCCTTTTCTTTAAGAAAAAAAGACAAAAAGGACACCCAAGCCAAAGTCAATAACTAGGCAAAAGTTTTTGGGCCTAGAAAACCATCTTAAGTCTTGCATAATAGGGCAGGATGCAGCAATAGACGTTATTGTAAATGCACTAAAGAGATCTCAAGCAGGTCTTGGCGATTTAGATAGACCAATAGGAGTTTTTTTATTTGCAGGATCTTCAGGTGTTGGAAAGACTCACTTAGCAAACTCTTTGCATAGGTATTTATTTGGTGCAGACAACCCAATGGTAAGAATTGATTGTGGAGAATTTCAACACAAACACGAAAACCAAAAGCTAATTGGCTCTCCGCCAGGATACGTTGGTCACGATGAAGGTGGTCAGCTTGTTAATTTGGTAAAACAAAATCCTAACACAGTTGTTTTGTTAGACGAAGTTGAAAAAGCTCACCCAGATCTTTGGAATACTTTTTTAAGAGTATTTGATGATGGAATACTAACAGACGCCAAAGGTGAAGTGGTAGATTTTAGAAACACAATCATAATCATGACAACTAACCTTGGAAATGACAAAACCGCAGAACATCTTCTTTCCAGTGGGGCTGGTTTCACAAAAGATGTTAATTATAAAACAAAAACAAAAGTAATACCAGATAAAAGTGTAATTGAAAGAAATACAAATGACGCAATTAAAAAACACTTTAAACCAGAGTTTATAAATAGAATAGATAAAATAGTAATATTTAATTATCTGTCTGAAAAAGACTGTCAGAAGATAGCAAGACTGGAAATGTCTGTCGTAATTGACAAACTGTCGAGAAAAGGTCTTCAAGTTGAATATAGTGACAATGTAATCAGTGCCCTTATAGAAAAGGGCATTGACAGCATCAAAGGGGCAAGAGGCCTATCTCAAATAAGAAGAGATCAAATTGAAACAAGGATAGCTGACACTTTAATAAGTTCACCAATTCCAAGAGGAACTACTTTTCATATTGATTTTGAAGAAAATGATTTTAAATTTAATGTTCAAAAACCAAAGAAAGAACTAGAAGTACCTAAAAATTAAGTATTACTATTTTAATATACACCTTTGAAAGGACACAAAAATGCCAAGAATGTCTCCAGGCGGAGCCGCCAAAAGAGGAAAAGCTTTTGCAAGCAAAGTTGCAGGATCAAAAATCGGCAAATCCGTAGGAGCCTATGCCTCTGCCAATCCTAGGAAGGCAGCAGCTATGGGCATTGCCGGAGCAGCTGGTATGGGTGGAATTATGAAAAGAAGAGGCCCTGGAGTAAGCAAAAAGTTTGCTAATGGTAGAAGATCAACTTCTATCTACAAATACTAGGAGTATTTAATATGAATGGATTTTTAAGAGGCGCAGCAAAGGCCATGAGAATGGATAGTTCACGTGCTGCCACATATCTTGCTGGAGGCTCTAAAAATGCAGCAAGAATAACAAACAAAGCTACAACACGAGCTGCTACAGCATCATCAATGGGAATTACTGGCCCAGGAGCTAGTTCTCACAATATGGCCATCAGAATGAGACAGGCACAAATAGGCAGAAGATATGCAGCTGGTGCCGTAGGAGCTGGAGTTTTAGGGTCGCAAGGAAATAATAGATCATCTTATAGACCACCAAGACCAATGACTCAGGCTCCTTCCGGTACTGGAAGATTCGCCTAAATAAAAAGAAAGTGTGATATGTGATGAATGATTGGAAAAATTTTATTAATGAAAATGGCGACTTCGAACTGCCAAATTTTCTTTATAAAACAATAACAGATTTAATGAAGCAATCTTTAGACATGGGAACTCTGCTCTCCTCAGATCAGCATAAGCTCAGAGCTTATAAAGAGCAGACTAAAAAGATGTTTAAATCAAGATGGTATGACATAGCAAAAGCTTTAGAATATTTCAGTATTATAGACCCCTGCATCTGTTCGTCGGATGATAGAGAAGTTTACTGCGACATATGTAAGGGAGCTAGATATATTATTAGCTCAACACTAACAGCTGACCAAATGAGAGAGATTGGCCTGTTTACTAACGCAGGCACAAGTATAGATATTATTGAGAAACTTCAAAAAAGTTTAAACGAGATAATACTAGAGGGATAAGACCTTGCAGTGCCCAAGATGCTCTCAAAGGCTGGAAAACATTATTGAGTATTATCAGCAAGAGCCAAATTTTATTTATACCAAAGAGTATTACTGCACAAAGTGTAAAAGTTCAGTAATAGAATATTTCGATGAACAAGGATTGTTCTCTTCAGAATGGATTGATTTCAATGTCTAATATAGAAAAATCAGATGACAAAAATTCTTTTATGAAAAATTTTGAGTCTTTAAGACCAGATTTATTTTTTCCAGAATCTTGGACAGATGAGGATAAAGAAAAAGCAATAGATTTAGTTAGACCACAAAAAACTAGAAACTCTATGTTTTCTTCAATACCTATGAATTGCGAAGCTGAGAAATGCATTTTTGCATCCACCTGTCCACTACTTAAGGAGAGTCTTGCTCCCAAAAATAATCCATGTCCGATTGAAATGTCAATGGTTTCTCAATTTACAGCAGAGTATATGCAGCAGCTAGATGTTAACCCAAGCAATCTTGTAGAAGTTTCTATGGTTAGAGATTTAGTGGATCAAGAAATACAGTACATGAGAAAAACAAAACTGTTAGCAAAAGAGCATTTTATTCAAGAAAATGTTATTGGAGTAGATCAAGATGGTCAACCAATTCTTAAGAAAGAACTTCACTTAGCAGTTGAGCTAGAAGATAAGCTTCACAAAAGAAGAAAAGATTTAAGAAATCAACTTCTTGCAACTAGAGAAGCTAGAGCAAAAGTTGGTCAAGTACAACTTGATACAGCACAAGCTATATCTGACATTATTGACAAAGTACAAGCAATCGAAAATCAAAGAGATAAACTTCTTAAGCAAAAGCTTGGAACATACGAAGTTGATGACTATATAGAAGCACAAACGGTTTCTGAAGATGGCTAACTTATTTGATCTTCACGCAAGAGGCTTGCTTAAGCCCCTGATGAGCGCAAGACACCTAAATCTCAACATTACCAACGAAGCAGACGTAGGTGCTCTAATAGGTAGAAATATGGATAGACCAGTGGCCGCGGGCACAGCGCTAACAAATATCTGGGGCACTCCCGATGAGTTTTTATCTAGTTATAAAAACTTTAACAACGTCTATCAACAGATGATAGATCAAGAACTGTCCTCAAAAGGAATTAGCGAAGTCAAACGACGTATGCTTATGGTGCATAAAAATACGCCATCTATAAACGTTAATATATTATCTTATAAAAATCAACAAGCACTAAAAGAAATGTTTATGGGAACAGATTTATTAAATAGAGACGGTTTATTTTCTCAATTTGGTGCTCCAGGATTTTTATATCCATCAGATAATCAATATAGGCTTGGTGGAAAAATGTTAACAGATAAAAGCAGAGGGGCACATCCTTTTTTAAACTTATTAGACACTTTAAACTTTAATATAGATCCTTATTCAACAAACATTAGCGGAATAAGTGTTGGATTTTCAAACCTTCCAAGTTTTGAAGCTCTTGATAGTACGTATAGGCAAGGGCCAGATTTAGCTAAGATTGTACAAGAAATTCAAGCAAACAAAAGAGCAGCAAAGCTATTTGTATATGACACAGAAAGCTCTGGTTTTGGTTTATTTTCTCAAACTAGAAACTTAGGAGCAATATCTTCAGAGCTAGATTTAGACGCAGCAGGTAACTTAAAATTTGGTCCAATGGACACAGCAATAAGCGCACATATGTCATCTGCCGAAATGTCAGATATGACAGCTATAAAAAAAGTCGGAGGAGTGAATAAAAAAATAAACTATGCGCAGTACGCATTTGAGAATGAAAGATTAAGTAATTTAGAGGAGTTATTTGATCTGTCTACACAAGAAGGAAGACAGAAAGCAACCAATGCATATAAAAATTTTTTCTCTAAAGCATTAGAGCATGATTATATTGTTGGTCATAATATTCAGTTTGACGTTCAGAGAGTTATGATGTCAGCTGGATTAATAGAAGAATTTGCAAAAGACGACGATGCCATGAAGCTTATGGCAGATTTTGGCTCAATGATCAAACAGGGCAAAGTAATAAACACTCTTGATTTACTAAGAAGCAGTCAAATGCAACAAGCTATGGAATCAGCTAGAGCAGCTGGATTAACTGGAGGCGACGCACAAAAATACGCAGAACATCTTATTGGAACAATATACAGTAATAAAGCATTAGGAAAAATGGGATTAAGCAATGTAGCCCCAGCATCAATAGAAAACGCTTTGCTGAGCTCAAATTTAATAGATTTAATTGGAGGATCTGGAACAGAAGGCGCAGACCTAGTTACAAAACTTGCATCTAAATCAGGAACACACGAATCAATTACTGACGCAAAAATTACTCAATACATATTAAGATTTGTGCAAAGCGGAGATTTGAGATGGGGAGTTCCAAACACTCACCCTCTCGCTCAAAAAGCAGCAATAAACGCAATGAAGTCGTCAAGCTTTATAACACTAACAAGATTTGCTGATGTTCAAGGAATGTCAAATGCGACCCTTCAATATGTCCAATCAGACAAAGGCATAGAGGGGGTAAAACTATATGATGAAACAAGAAATGAAACAATAGAATATAATAAAAAGAAAAAAGAATGGGTATCTTCAAGAGTTTCTACTGATGGCTCTACAGTTGAAACATCACTAAGCGAACCAGCAGTAAAAGCAAGAGTTCTCAGAGAAATAGATAAATCTACAAGAGGTCTTGATTCAGAGTTAATAGATTTAGGTGTAGGTTTTCAACAACAATCTAGAGCTATTAAAATGTTAGAAAATGTTGGAACTATTCAAGCAAGTCTTTCAACAGTAGCCGGAGGGGCTAAAGACAGATCGGTAGCCATACTAAGAGATCTTGCAGCTGGAACAGATAGTGCACTAGATGATGCCTTCTTAAGGTCATTAGGTTCTACTCAGGAAGAATTAGGTTTTAATTTTTATTTTGATTCTCAAAATCTTCCACAAGCAATGAGGAAAGCTATGAATGTGCCGATGTCTTCAATAGGAGCAGCACAAAAAGCATCATATGTTAAAAGGTTAGCAGAAGGCGGACTAGCTAATGCACTTTTGGACCCAACAATAAGAAGAACGGCTGTAGAACTTGCAAGAGCTACAAGCGACGTACCATATCTGACAGATATGATAGACGCTAAAACAATGGTGAGAAAAAATCTACAAAAAGCATATAAGGCAGACGTTATAGCAGGAGATATGACGAAAACGCAACTAGATGAATTTTTGGCTTTATCAGATGTTGATTTTGCAAGAAAATATGGATCACACATATCAACTTTTAACTCTAGCATGAAGAACGTGTCTAGGGCAGCTTCTGAGCTTGGCGTTAGCTTTTTAAAATCTCAAAAAGCTGTAGCTACAATAAATAAAACAGGAGGACTTTCTGTTACTGTTGCTCCAACAGAAATGCTAAAGAAGATGAAGGTTACTGTTGATGGAAGGCAAGTAGATTTTTTAAGTGAAGAATTTCTTCAAAACAGAAGAGTTAACAAATTTGCCCTATCGGTAGCACAAGAGGGTGACAAAAAGTTTGCCAACCTAATATTAGACTCAAGCGTTATTGATAGAACCATGTCTAGAGAAATAGCTCAACAGTACATGGATTTAATTGAAGAATCAATTAATCTTAATGATGAAAAAACTCTTATAGATAATGGAATGTTTAGCGCCGAGCAGCAAATAACAGAATATAAAACAATATTAAGTAGCCAGCAACAAAAAGATGAGTTTGTTGAGCAATTAGCTAAAAACATTGAAGAAAGAGGAATTGGTGTAGCGGGTATTGGTGGACAAGCTGGTAGCGAAGAGTATAGGGTAGCAACTGCTCTTGAGACGATAATGGCAGAAAAAGGTCAAGGAATTAGAAATCAAACAAAAGCCTTTGACGAAGGGATGCAAATAGAATTAAGCAGCATTGATGAAAACCTTGCCGAGATGCAAATAAGGGTTCAAGATGAAGAAATAGGAATTGTTAGGTCTGTAAATTCTAATTTAGCAGACTTCCTAGAAGATACACGGAGATACGGGAATGAGAGCAACTGTCTCCGCACAAAGGCAAGCATTAATGGATAGAGCTGCCGCAGACAGCGCTTTTGCAAAAAGAGTTACTGAACAAGAAGCTTTAAGGACTGGAAAAAACAAAGGCTTTTTATATAAGCTTTTAGGCAGATCTGCAGATAGAGAGATGGAACTAATAGAAGCTTATAGAAGAGTAAAGCCAAAAATTGGCTATGGAGCTTTGGCTGTTGGTGTGCTGGGTGCTGGTTACTATATTAATGAAAAAAGAAAAGAAAATAATTTATACGACGAAACACTTGAGCAACAGCCATATGAAAAAACTGGATTTGTTTCTCAACAAAATGATGGTTTTGTTCAAATGAATTCTCCAATTTCTTCAAGACGAGATCCACTAGCTACAGCTGGCGTAGTTGGAACTTTAGACAGAAACAAAGTAGGACACACTCAAATGGGTCCAAATAAGTACAATCATTTATACGGAAGATAGTTATGGCTGTTTTAGGAAAATTAGGAAAAGGCATATATTCAGCTGGCAAGGGTGCAATGAAAAGCAAAGGAGCCGCAGCAACATTAATTGGAGGGTCCTTTTTAGCTGGATTTGTAGGAAAAGGTTCTGAAGCAGCAGTTTCTAATATGATGGACATTTCTTTCGGAACTCCAGATGCAGACAATATGATGCTGGGTGGAGCAGACTTAACTCCATCTATGGCAATGGGCGCATTAGCTCCTGGATTTTTAGGCTCTGCAGCAAGAGCAAAAAACTTTACAGAATTTGGCCAATATGGTTCCGAAACAGCAACGGTTGGAATCCCTGTTGCAGCAGGAATGGGAGCAGCAACTGGAGGCATGCTTGGAGCAGCATTAAAAGCTAATAAAGTCCCTCACATCGGTGGAATTAGAGGCGCAATTGGAGGAGCAGTAGTCGGAGGCGCATTAGGATTAGCAGGAGCAGCACAAATAGCTACTGCACCATACAGAAAAAATAAACAACTATTCAAAAATTCTCCATACTACAATACGTCTCTGTCAAATGCGGAGAGATTAAATGCAAGTGGAGACATTGTTTTGGGAATGCATAACTCGAGGAGAGGCTAATGCCACTTAACCCAATGACTGGCCAATTCGAATATGGCGGAGAGTCATACAACATGCCCACAATGGGCACTGGAATGGCAGCTACTGGAATGGAAGCTATTGGAGCAGATATTCCCCTTGCTTTTAGGCTCATGGAAAATATGCCAGGCATTACAGCTATGGCTTTATTCAACGCTAGACGCTTTGCTAATACCATGGAAAAGGGTGGATACAGGGACATCTTAGACCCAGATGCAAAAGTCTCTAGAGGTAAAATGAGAAGAGCCAAAAGGGTTGGGGCTTTTGTTCCAGATGGTGCCGGAGGCGTTACTCAAACAACAGACGCTAAAAGATTTTTATTTGGATCAAGAAGAAATGTAGCAGGCAAAACACCTTTTGTTAAATCTTCTTTAGCAAACAACGTTCCTAGGCGCTTAAATCTATTTAGAAATGCAACAGCAGGCCACTTAAGTGGTATGGCAAATGCAGGGCAATATACTCTATTCCAAGGTATGACTATGATGGATAGTGTACTAAAAAATAGAAAGTTTATGCAAGATGCACGAGCAGCACATGTAGCAGCTGGAGGAGCTGCAGATGACGCAATGCTATCTGGAGGAGTTCTTGGTAGACTTACAACAATGGGTAGGTCATATCAAGCATCTTTAACTCAATCAAAAATTAAAGCTACTAGAAATCCTCTTAAAAGAAGAGCATATACAAAAAGTACACGAACACTTGGGGGAATGAATAGAACACTCAATGCTTTGGGGCAGCCACAAGCCGTCGGCTCAACAATGAATCAAAGAATAGCGGGAACTGCTGGCGGTGTTTTAACTAAAAATTTCCTTGAAGACGTAGCAACAATGCTGGATGGAGATTTAATATCCAAGGGAGCAAAACCTAGAAACTATGTTCCATATGATAGGGCTGCACCAGGTGCGTCTCACGCAAGATATAGAAAAATGTTCGCTGACGTTCTAGGCGATGGAAGCCATATAGACGACATGTTAGACACATTAGACAGTAGAACTGTTAGAAATGTAGCAGGAAGAGCTTTGCAAAACAAGCAGGGCAAGCTTGCAGCTAAACTAGGAGGAAGGTATGCAGCAGCCCAATATGCAAAAGTAGCAGGGCCTTTAAATATCGTGGGAACTGCAGCAGTTGTATACGACCTAGGTAAGATGGCTGCTACAGGAGTTGTTTCAGCTGGAAACTTTGCTAAAGAAGCTGTAAAATCTATGCAGGGATCTATGCGCAAACCTTTGTTTGGAATGGGATACCAAGACAACGAAGTTGCAGCAACATCTAGGTCAAGAGGAGTTATGGCTATACAAAATTCACGCTTAAACGCTAGATCAATGCTAGGCACAGAAGCTGGAATGATGGCAGCCCATTTTGGATAAATATGTCAAATACAATAAAAAATAAAACAATCAGATTTAGAAAAGCTTTAGAAAATTTATCAAGAGAAGATCTTTTGGAGATAATTAAGCTACAAGATGTAGACACTCTGAAAGAGATAAATAGAATTGAATGGGTTTTTCAAAATAAATTAAAACACTTAAACTGGGCGGATGGTTCAACCGTTACAGAAAGGCCATTAACAAATAGAGAATTAGCTCTTTTGATTGACGAGCCATTTGAAGTTGACTATGAATTAGTTGATGTTCGGAATAACAGCAGAACAACAAAGGCAATTACATTTAGCTAAAGACCCATGTGTTTGGGCTAGAGAATTTTTGGATGCAAGAACAAGAGTTTATCAAACTCTGATATTGAGAGATCCATCTTTAAGAAAAGTTTTAAGAGCTGGTCGTCGTTTAGGTAAAACTTTTAGTATGGCAATTTATTTGCTCCACTACAGTTATACCCATAAGGACGGAAGATGTTTGGTTATTGCGCCGATGAAATCTCACGTAGAATTAATCTATCAAGAGATAGTTAGATTAGCTTCTAAAAATGAAATAGTTCTTAATTCAATTACAAGAAAAGTTACTTCTCCGCAATTTATGATTCAGTTTTCTAACGGATCAACAATTAGATTCTTTACTTCAGGCATGAGATCTGGTGGCAAGTCAGACGTAGCTAGAGGTCAAGAAGCTCACGTTATTGTTCTTGACGAAATGGACTACATGCATGCAGATGACCTAGACGCTCTTTATGCAATGTTGCAGAAAACCGCAGAAGATCAACCAGATAAAGTTTTGATTGGAGCATCAACTCCAACTGGTAGAAGAGAAAGATTTTGGGAATGGTGTAGAAGTCCTAGGTTTAAAGAATTTTGGTTTCCCTCATATTGCAACCCTTATTTTTCTAAAGAACAAGAAGATGAATTTAGAGAGCAATATTCTGATGTTGGATACAGACATGAAATTGAAGCTGACTGGGGCGAAGACGCAGAAGGTGTTTACCCAAGAAAATTTATAGACATTGCGTTCATGGATCCAGGTTGGAGATATGAGCCAGAAATGCAATCAGCAAGAAGCTTCTTTACAATAGGCGTAGACTGGGACAAGTATGGCGCAGGAACAAATATTGTTGTTTTAGAAGTGTGCGCACATAACTATGAAGAAGAAAGATTCAGAAATAAAGTAAGAGTAGCTTACAGAGAAGAAATTGAAAGATCTGAATATACTTTAACTAAAGCAGTAAGCAGGATTGTAGAACTAAATGACATTTTTCAGCCTAAGCACATTTACGTTGACAGAGGTTATGGAGAAGTTCAAGTAGAACTGCTTCATAAGTACGGTGTGGAAAATCCAATATCTGGATTAAAGACAAAAGTTAAAGGAGTTAGCTTTAGCGAAACAATAGATATTAGAGATCCATACACAAAGCAGCTAGTTAAAAAAGAAATTAAACCATATATGGTTGATAACCTAAGGCAATATTTGGAAAAAGAAACTATTCTATTTCCCGCAGAAGATGATGAGCTTTATGTTCAGTTAATATCTTATATTGTTTTAAGAACAACTCAAACTGGCAGACCAGTTTTTGAGGCTGGTGGATCAGCAGTTGACCACGCACACGATGCCCTAATTTTAGCATTACTATCAATAACAGAAAACTACAGCGATCTT
>JACCDX010027820.1_pt1 | contig 11594 bp, 12 predicted proteins | sample 7449681 | NCBI WGS metagenome assembly JACCDX01 (sample SAMN15323450, study PRJNA562643) | freshwater metagenome | isolation source: river surface water | place: USA:Blue River Watershed | collected 2017-08-18 | reverse complement strand
TTCTCTCGATTGGAGCGGTAGTTCAGTTGGTTAGAATACCGGCCTGTCACGCCGGGGGTCGCGGGTTCGAGTCCCGTCCGCTCCGCCAAAACACAAAACGCCTGCGCAAGCAGGCGTTTTTCTTTTTGCGGTTCCGGTCATGCCGGATGCTCCGTCCCCGCAGGGACGATCCCGGCCCTGACCGGGATCGCGGGGCCTGGGTTACGCTGCCTTTTCCATCTGCTCTCCGCCGAGCGCGCCAATGAGGTCGTCCAGCATCTGCGCCAATTCGCCGGCCATCAGCTGGAAATCCGATTCGAAGCGCTCGTCTTCGGCGGCCGACAGGTCGGCACTTTCCTTGAGCACGTCGAGCGCGGCCACGCGCTTGATCGCGAGCGATTCGGTCAGTACGAAGGACACCTTGTCGCGCCAGGTCAGCGCGGCGCGCGTGCATTGCTTGCCGGCCTGGATGTGCCGTCGCACTTCCTCGGGCTCGACGGAGTGCCGCACATAGCGCACGGTCGCGTTGCCATGCGTGGCCGAGCGCAGCTCGAGATCCTGATCGATCGTGAAGCCGTGCGGGGGCTCGTCCGACAGCAGCCAGTCCGTCATCGACGCCACCGGCGAGCGCTGCGTGTGCAGCGTCGCCAGCGGAAGTTTGTCGACCGCCTTCAGCAGCAGCTTGACCGCGTCCTCGGCGCGCGCGCTCGACGCGGCATCGATCGCCAGCCAGCCGTTGACCGTGTCGATCCAGACGCCGGTGTCGGACTGCAGCGAGAATGCGCGCGGCAGCAGCTCGTCGGTGACTTGTTCCTTGATTTCCTTCATCTGCTTGCGGCCGCAGCGAAAGCCCTGCTGCTCGGCGATCTCGGCTGCCTTCTCGCGCGCGACCTGATTGATCACGGACGAGGGCAGCAGCTTCTTCTCGCTGCGCAGCTTCAGCAGCAGCTGCCGGTTGCTGGCGAAGACCAGCCGGCCGTCGGCCGTCGGCGGCACCCAGCCCTGACTGGCGGGCTGCTGGCTGGTACAGGGAAGGAAGGCTTGGGGCGCCAGTGCGGCCTCAAGTTCATCGGCCGTCATCGGCCAGTGCCTGGGCAGGCGGTACAACTGCAGGTTCTTGAACCACATGGGGAGTTACCGAAGAAAAGCGGGCGGTCATTCTACCTGCGGCGCCGCGCGGCTCAGGCCGCCACACGGGAATTTTTCCGGCATGGCAAGTCGAAGCCTGCGCTGGAAGAAAAGGCGCGCCCGGACAGGGTGGAGTGCGGCGATTACTGCGCGGTCGATGGCGGCTGCTGCCGGCGGTGCTGCACGAGTATCCACGGCTTGACGACCACGGTCCACAGCGGCGCATCCTGCGCCTGCCAGCTGCCGGCCTCGTCATCGGTGACCTTGCAGATCAGGCCCGCATTCATCCAGGTCAGCATGCTGTCCTTGTCGTCGGCGGCAATGCGCGCGCCGACGTCGATCAGGTCGAGTTCGCCGGCCACGGAAATCACCGTGCCGCCGGCAAAGAAACGCTCAAGCTCGCTCCAGCGCATCTGCGCGGTCTGCTCGTTGAGCTCGCGGCGCAGTGACGCGAGGATTTTTTCATTGATCATGGAGCTTTCCTCTGTTCTCAGTAATGCGGCGGCTTCTCGTTGGCCGGCAGACCGTCGGGCAGGCTCGCGTGCACATCGGCCAGCCGCTTGGCCAGCGCGACGCAGAGCGCATCCAGCTCATCGAGCTTTTTCTGCTGCCGGTAGACGGTCTTGTTCAGCTCGTCCAGCAGGTATTCCTGGTGCGCGAGCTTGCTCTCCAGGTTGACCAGGCGGTCTTCCATGTTTGTCCTTTCAGGATTTCGGCGCCTTGCTGCGGCAGGCGTCGGAACAGTATTTGACCTGCTCCCAGTTCAGCGCCCATTTCTTGCGCCAGGTGAAGGGGCGTCCGCAGCTCGCGCAGGTCTTGACCGGCAGGTCATGCGGATTGCGGAATGCCGGCGCACGCTTTTCCATCGTCACGCCGCCTTCGGCTTCTGCAGCAGCGCCTTCAGGTTGGCGAGCCGGTCCTTCGGCGTGAGCAGTTCGCCCTCCTGCGGCGGCGCGGTGTCTTCGTCCAGCCGCATCTCCTTGATGAAGCGCGATTGCTCGCATGGCACGCTGTCGCGCGCACGCTTGCGCCGCTTGCACCAGGTGATGGTCAGGCTGCGCTGCGCGCGCGTGATGCCGACGTACATCAGCCGCCGCTCTTCCTCGATGCGCTGCGCGAGCACGTCGTCGGGCGCATCGGGATCGCCCTTGTGCGGCAAGATCCCCTCCTCCACACCGACCATGAACACATGGCCGAACTCCAGTCCCTTGGACGCGTGCAGCGTGGACAGCCGCACCGCATCCGGCTCTTCGTCGCGCCCTTCGAGCATGCTCATCAGCGCCACCATCTGCGTGAGCTCGAGCAGCGACTTTTCCGCATCGGTGCCGTCGCGACCGCCGTTGCCCTTTTCCTTCAGCCAGCCGACGAAGTCGAGCACGTTCTGCCACTTGTCCTGCGCCTGCTTCTGGTCAAAGGTGTTGAACAGGTAGTTCTCGTAATCGATCTCTTTCATCATGTCGTCCAGCACCGCGCCGGCGTTCTCGCCGGAGCCGGCCGGGCCGACGCGCGACGCGCGCGACTCGAGCTGGTTGATGAATTCGCAGAAATCGCGCAACGGCGCCAGCTGGCGCTCGTTCAGCTTCGCCTCGATGCCGCCCTTGAACACCGCCTCGAACAATGAGCAGTTCCACTGCCGCGAGAAGTCGCCGAGCGCTTCCAGCGTCGCCTGCCCGATGCCGCGCCTTGGCGTGGTCACCGCGCGGATGAAGGCCGGATCGTCGTCGCCGTTTGCGACCAGGCGCAGGTAGGCAATGATGTCCTTGATCTCGGCACGGTCGAAGAAGCTCTGCCCGCCCGACATCACATAAGGTATGCGCTCGCGGCGCAGCGCCTTTTCCAGCACGCGCGCCTGATGGTTGCCGCGATACAGCACCGCGTAATCGGAGAATTTCGCGCGCCGCTCGAACTTGTGCGCCGACAGCATGATCGCCACCTGGTCGGCCTCGGCCTCGTCATCGTCCATCGGCATCACGCGGATCGGGTCGCCCATGCCGTGTTCTGACCACAGGGATTTTTCAAACAGCTTCGGATTGTTCGCGATCACGGCATTGGCCGCCTGCAGGATGCGCGTGCTGGAGCGGTAGTTCTGTTCCAGCTTGATCAGTTTCAGGTCGGGAAAATCGGTCTGCAGGATGCGCAGGTTTTCCATCGTCGCGCCGCGCCAAGCGTAGATCGCCTGGTCGTCGTCACCGACGGCGGTGAACATCGGCTTCTTGCCGACGCCGGTCACCAGCAGCTTCACCATCTCGTACTGGCAGGTGTTGGTGTCCTGGTATTCATCGAGCAGCAGGTAACGCAGCCGGCGCTGCCAGCGGTCGCGCGCGGCCTCGTCATTGCGGAACAATTCGACCGGCAGACGGATCAGGTCATCAAAGTCCACTGCCTGGTAGCTCGACAGCGTGGCGACGTAGTTGCGGTAGATGCGTGCGGCCTGCGCCTCGTCTTCGTCCTGCGCCTGCTTCAGTGCGCGCTCGGGGTCGAGCAGCGCGTTCTTCCACAGCGACATCCGGTTCTGGATGCGGCGGATCACGGCCTTGTCGGTCGTCACGGCGAGATCCTGCACGATCGCGAAGCAGTCGTCGCTGTCCATGATGGAGAAGCGGTCCTTCAGGCCGAGTGCGGCGGCCTCGCGGCGCAGTATCTGCACGCCGAGCGAGTGGAAGGTGGAGACGGTCAGCTGCTTGGCCTGGCCGGGCTGCTTGAGCAGCTTGGCGACGCGTTCGCGCATTTCGAGCGCGGCCTTGTTGGTGAAGGTCAGCGCCGCGATATTCCTGGCCTCGTAGCCGCAGGATTCGATCAGGTGCGCGATCTTCTGCGTGATCACGCGCGTCTTGCCCGAGCCGGCGCCGGCCAGCACGAGACAGGGACCATCGATGTAATTGACTGCCTCGCGCTGCGGGGCATTCAGTCCGTGCTGCATGGAGGGCGGGGGCGGGAGGAATGATCGGAGCGCGCCATTGTAGCGAATTAATGGGCCGCCCTCCGCGGTCGTTGCGCGCTGTCCGCATGTTAAAGTGAAAAGGAAATCACCTTCCAGTACCGATGAAATTCACCCACCTTATTGAAATCAACATGCCCGGCAACCCGCTGCTGGCGCCACTGACGCGGGAACAACTGTGGCGCGGGCTGGTGCTGCGCGCCGAACGGCCAACGCTGTTCCTGCTGGGGCTGGACAGCTGCGACATTACTGCGCGCGAACCGGGCGGACTGTCGCGCACGCTGCACTTCGGGCAGCTGGTGGTGCGCGATCATGTGCGTTTCACTCCGCTGGAGCATGTGCACTACCACGTGCCGCAGCAGGAACAGATACCGATGTCGGACCTGCGGATGACGATCGAGGAGCCGCAACCGGGCGCGCTGCTGGTGCGCTTCGAGTACGACGACCACAACCCCGCGCAGGAGACGGAGGAAGAATCGTTCTATAACGATTTCCGGCGCGAGGCCTACAAGGAAGCGGACATCGACACGATACGAATGATCCGGCAGCTCGCGCAGGAAGGTCAGCTGGACGCGCCCTTGCAGTAGACGCTTCACCGCACCGGGTCTCGGCACGGCCCGGGGAAAGGCCGTGGAGAGACCCGCCGGGCCGTGCCTGCGGTCAGCGCGATGTCATTTTTTCCCAGCCATACCGAACCGCCTGCTTGGTTCGCTCCCACGGCGAGCCGGCGTGGGTCGCTTCCCAGTCGGATTTCACGCGCGACTCGAGTTCGTCCCAGCGGTATCCATGGTACTGCTTCTGGCCGGCGAGGCCCGCGCCATAACGATACGCCGACGAGTAGTCCTCGTAGCGGCCGCCGCTGCTGCCGTAAGCGGTCTGCCAGTGGGTGCGGAACTCGTCGTCGCCGGGCATGGCAGTCGTGCTCGCCTGCGCGCCCAGCGGCTCGACCTCGACATCGGTACGGCGCAGGGTATCGCTGACGGTTTCGGTGCGTTCGGTGATTTCCTTGCCGACCTCGACCTGCTCGACCACGCGCGCTGTCTTGGCGACCACCGGCTCTTCGGCGGTTTCGCGGATCTCCAGTGTGCCCTCGCGGAAGGCTTCGATGTCGGCCGGGCTCGCCGGCTCGTCCACCGCGCGGCGCTCGACGGTCACCCGCTCTTCGCGAAGTTGCACGGATTCCTCGACCGGCGTCTCGGTCACCTGCCGGTAAATGCGCACGCCGCCGCGCTGCACTTCGCGCTTGCCGACCTGCAGCTGCTCTTCGATGACGGGTATCGTCTCGCCGGTGCCGCTGGCTACCGTGCTGGACGTGGCCGATGCAGCCGTCGGGCCGGCCGCCGCAACGCTGCTCACGGTGGTCTTGCTGTACAGGTCACGGTCTTTGCGGATCTCCTCGGCCGTGTACAGCGGGGCATCGTCCTGATAGCTGCTCCAGCCGCTGCTGCGCCAGCCGGCAGCGCGCTGTTCGAGATCGATGGCATTGAATCGCTGCAGGATGTCGGCCGCGCGGTCGGCCTGTTCATCGGTCTGCGCATCGATGCTGACCATGTACGCACCGCGACGCACGGCTTCCGAATAGACGCCGGCGTCGTCGCCGTACTGATCGCGCCCGAACAGGGATTTGAAAAAATCGCCGATGCTCCAGCTGCTGCTGTCGGCGTCGGCCGGCTGCGAACGCAAAGCCTGGCGGCGCGCTTCGGTCGTTTCCTCTGCCGGACTCAGCTTCACATTGGCGCGGGTGAAGCCCGCCTCCTGATACAGCGCATTCACAGCGGACTGCGCATCGCCGTACTCATCGAAGACGGCCACGACGGTCTGGTTCATCTTTGTCTCCTGTCGGTAGGTTGATCTTGCCGCCGCTGCGCATCAGTGCGGCGGCGGGTCCTGCTCGCTGCGGCGCGCGCCCTTCTTCTCGGATTTCTCCGCGAACTCCTCTGCGAATCGTTCGACCGACACATGCTCGTCCCGCAGCACGACCTGTTCGGAGGCCGTATGCCGGTGCACTCTGGCGGTGATGCGAATTTCTTCCTTCAGGCGCACGCGCTTTTGCAGCACCAATACTTCCTCAAGCACCGGGATCACCAGCGTCTCGCCCTCCTGCCTGCGTTCAGGCAGCGCGCCATCGACCCAGGCATCCATCGGCACATGCTCGATCTCCAGCTCTTGCTGCATCAGCGCTTCGTCGATGCGCAATACTTCCTCGGTCACGCTCTTGTTGAGCCGAACGCCACGCCCGGTGTCGACCACGCGCCGTCCCACGTGCAGTTCTTCGCTGATCACGGGGATTCGCAGTTTGTCCGGATGGGGAGCTTCGGATGCCATGTGTTTTTGGCATCGCGTTGCGTCGCCGGTTCCCGCCGCTGCGTCACGTCGCTGCGGACGCTGTTTGCCGGCTGAACTTCGCGCGGCACGTCCTCTCTTACCGGAGATGCCATTGCGGCAGCATCGCGGAGGACAAGTTGGCGACCATCATTGCGGGCAGTTTCGATGAACAGGCAGCGGCCGAGGCGGCCGTGAATGCGTTGCGCGCCGGCGGATTTCCTGCCGAGCAGATCAGTACGTTCTATGTGTCGCCGGCCGGTCAGCATGCGCGCTACCGGCTGGGCGGCGACCATGACAAATCGACGGGCGCCGAAGATTCCCCCAAGGGGACGATGGCCGGCTCGGCGACCGGCGGCGTGATCGGCGCAGCGATCGGCGCGATTTCCACACCATTGACCGGCCCGATCGGCGCCATCACCGGCGGCCTGGTCGGCGCGCACGTCGGCAACCTGGTCGGTGCCCTCGGCACGATGAAGGACGACGGCGATTCGTCCGACTCGCCGCCGGTACGGCATTCCGGCCTGATGGTGGCGGTCAGTGCGCCGACGGATGGCTGCGTGCAGCGCGCGCTAGCGATTCTCGATGCGCAGGGCGCGCTGGCGCTCGAGTCCTCGGCCGGCCGGATCGTCAAGGGCGACTGGCAGGACTTCGATCCGTGCGCGCCGCCGCATCTGGTCGACAAGGGGCAGGCCGGGCTGGAGGCGGGCAAGCGCTGAATCCGGCGGCGTGATTCGCCGCTTGCGTCAGATGTCGATCGGATCGACTTCAAGCGACCAGCGCAGCCTCGACTTCTGCTGGCGCAGCGCCTGCATCCAGGGCTTCAGGAATGCCTGCAGCTGCGGCCGTGAAGCTGATTCAACCAACAGCTGGGCGCGCTCCACACCCGCCACGCGGGTGATGGTCATGGGCACCGGATCGTTCAGTACGATTCCTTCGGTTGGCAGCAGCCCGCGCGCCTGCTGCAGGAAGTCCAGTGCGTCCTGCAGGTTGCGCGCCTCGGCACGCAGCAGCGCCTGATACACGAAGGGCGGCAGTCCGGCCGCCCGGCGCTCGGCCAGCGTGCTGTCGGCAAAGCCGACGTAATCATGGCGCAGCAGCGCCTGATACAGCGGATGCTGCGGATAGCGCGTCTGCAGCAAGACCTCGCTGGTCTGGAGCTCACCCTCTTTCGCGCCGGCACGTCCGGCGCGGCCGGCCACCTGCATCAGTTGGGCAAAGAGCCGCTCGCCGGCGCGGTAGTCCTGCGAAAACAAGGCGGTGTCGGGATTGATCACGCCGACCAGCGTCAGGCGCTGGAAGTCATGGCCCTTGGCGACCATCTGCGTGCCGAGCAGGATGTCGACCTCGCCGCGATGGACTGACTCGAAGGCGGCTTGCGCGCTGCCTTTGCGGCGGGTCGAATCGGCGTCGATGCGCAGCACGCGGGCGTCGGGGAAGATGCTCTGCAGATGCTCTTCGACGCGCTGCGTGCCGCGCCCCAGCGGCTGCAGGTCCACGTTGCCGCAGGTGGGACAGGCGGTCGGAATGCGCAGTTCTAGACTGCAATGATGGCAGCGCAAGCGCCGCTCGGGCTTGTGCAGCACCATGAAGGCGGTGCAGCGGCGGCAGTTGCTGATCCAGCCGCAGGCATCGCAATGCATCACCGGCGCATAGCCGCGCCGGTTCAGGAACAGCAGCGATTGCTCTTTGCGTTCGAGGCGTGCGCGCAGCGCAGCCAGCAGCGGTTGCGACAGGCCGTCGGGCGCCTTGTGGATTTCCATGTCGATCAGGCCCACGCGCGGCAGCCGGGCCTGCGCGGCGGCGCGATGTGTCAGCGACAGCTGCCGATAGCGGCCGGTCTGCGCGTGCTGCCAGCTTTCGATGGACGGCGTGGCGGAGCCGAGCACCACGGGTATCTGCTGCCTGCTGGCGCGCCACACCGCGAGGTCGCGCGCAGAATAGCGCAGTCCCTCCTGCTGCTTGTAGGACGGATCATGCTCTTCGTCGACGATGATCAGCCGCAAATGCGGCATCGACGCCAGCACGGCCAGCCGCGTCCCGAGCACGATGGCCGCCTTGCCCTGATGGGCGGCGATCCAGTGGCGCAGCCGTTCGCCCTCGGCCAGCTGACTGTGCAGGGTGGCCATGGGCAGGCCGGGAAAGCGGGCGTGCACGCTCGCCTCGAGCTGGGGCGTCAGGTTAATTTCCGGCACCAGGATCAGCACCTGCGCGGCGCGTCCTTGCGCGCTTTCCTGCTGCAGGAGGCGCTCGGCGGCATGCAGGTAGACCTCGGTCTTGCCGCTGCCGGTCACGCCGAACAGCAGGTGGGCGTGGAAGCCTTTGGTGGTGACGATCGCATCGACAGCGGCCTGTTGTTCAGGGTTCAGCGTCGGTCTTGCGTATACGGGTTGGTCCGAAGGCCTTGTGTTCGTCGCAGCGAGCTTTTTCAGCGCCCGCTCCAGCGCCACGGTTTTGGCGGCGCGCAAATGCTTCGGCACGCAGGGCAGCGCGACCTCGCCGAGCGGGCGCTGGTAGTAGTCCGCCGCGAACTGGCACAGCGCAATCCAGTCGGGAGAAACCGGTTCCAGCTGGCTGCGAATCGCGATCACCTCGCGCAGGCGGGCGAGATCGATGTCAGTCTCTTGCTTGATGTCCGTGATGAGCCCGACCACCTCGCGCCGCCCGAACGGCACCAGTGCGAACTGCCCGACTTGCGGATCCGCACTGCCCGTTTCCGGCGCCGACCAGCTGTAATCGAAGAACGTATCGAGCGGCGTATCGAGCGCCAGGGTCAGGATGCGTCGGGTCACGACTTAAGGTAAATCCTCAAAAGAAGCGCTAAATCTCGGTCGAATAAGCAGTTTTTCAACTATCCACAAGTTCTGTGGATAACTTTGTGCATAAACCCCTCTTGACAGCCGAAAAGCCTGATTTTATGCGGGGTCAAACACTTTGCTCAACTTCAATGCAGTGCTTCACGTCCAATGAAATCAAGGACTTGCCGATGATGCTTCATCCGCACAAATTCGCGAAAAGATTTTTTTTTCGGCCTTGACATCGGCGGGTTTTGTGAACAAGTAGGCCCTCGTCTATGTAAAAGCCTTGTCGCATGCGGGTTTTCAGCGATTCGGCGGCCAACCGGGCGCTGTTCACACTCACGCCTGCCGGCGTCGCTTTCTCGGTGGAAAACTTCTCGCATGAAAGCTCTTGGCTGCCCGAGAAATTTTATTGCGGCTGTCATTGCTTCTATCCACAATGCTTCGCGCCGCTTGTGGATATCTTTGTGGACAATCGGATTCTTCACGGAAAATCTTCACCCCGGGAAAAATATCGTTTGCACTCTCACGCCGATAGGGGAAGATCAAAAATCTTTTAAATCATGGGGTTGCGGCAGGATTCAGGATTGGATTTTCATATCGATGCGCAAGTCGTTGATTTTCTCTTCGGCGTTCAATTTTGTGCATAAGTACTCGCTCGCACACCGATGCCCGCTCAACGTGTTCGCAACTCTCGGCTGATGTCGTGCACCGCTTCAACCAGCACCGTGACAGATTCGGGCGGAGTGAATTGCGAAATGCCGTGGCCAAGGTTGAAGACATGGCCGCTCTGCGCGTCCGGCACGCCGAATGACTCCAGTGTGCGCCGTACTTCTGCGCGGATCTGGTCGGGCTTGGCGAAAAGCACGTTCGGATCGAGGTTGCCTTGCAGCGCGACCTTGCGGCCGACGCGGGCGCGTGCTTGCCCGAGGTTCACGGTCCAGTCCAGGCCAACGGCATCGGCGCCGCTGTCGGCGATCTCGTCCAGCCACAGCCCGCCGCCCTTGGTAAAGACGATGCACGGAATCTTCGTGCCCTCATGCTCGCGCTTGAGCTGGCGAATCACCTCGCGCATGTAATGCAGCGAGAACGCCTGATAGATGCCGTCAGCCAGTGCGCCGCCCCAGGTATCGAAGATCATCACGGCCTGTGCGCCCGCATCGATCTGCGCGTTCAGGTAGGCGGCAACTGCGGTGGCATTCACCGACAGGATATGGTGCATCAGGTCCGGTCGGTCGTACAGCATGCTCTTGACCGTGCGGAAGTCGTCCGATCCGCGTCCCTCGACCATGTAGCAGGCCAGGGTCCACGGACTGCCGGAGAACCCGATCAGCGGAACGCGGCCGTCGAGGGTGCGGCGAATCTGCGTGACGGCGTCGAACACGTACTGCAGCTTGCCGAGGTCGGGCACCTGCAATGCGCGCACGGCGGTTTCATCGCGCAGCGGATGCGCGAATCGCGGCCCCTCGCCTTCGGCAAAGGACAGGCCGAGGCCCATCGCATCCGGCACGGTCAGGATGTCGGAAAACAGGATGGCCGCATCCAGCGCATAGCGGTCGAGCGGCTGCAACGTGACCTCGGTCGCAAAGTCGGGATTGGTGGCCAGGCCCATGAACGAGCCGGCCTTGGCGCGCGTGGCGCGATACTCGGGAAGATAGCGGCCGGCCTGTCGCATCAGCCACATCGGCGTGTAGTCGGTCGGCTGGCGCAGCAGTGCGCGCAGGAAGGTGTCGTTTTTCAGCGGTGCGAAAGAGGTCGGCATCGGCTTGGGCGGTGGTTATTCCAAAGGCCGTATTATCGCCGAATCGCCGCGCCCGCCCGGCAGTTTCCGGACGTGCGGAGGCGTCGGCAATGACGGCAGAAAAACGAAAGGCAGCCGAAGCTGCCTTTCGTAGCGGTCATGCGTCGAGGGATCAGCCGCGCTTCTTGCGCAGCCTTTCGATCGCAGCAAGCTGCGCGACGGCGGACGCCAGCTCGGCCTGGGCGTGCGCGTAGTCGATCTCGGATTCGCGATTGTGTATCGCTTCTTCCGCGGCCTTCTTCGCGGCAGAGGCTTTCGCCTCGTCCAGGTCCTTGCCGCGGATCGCGGTGTCGGCCAGCACGGTGACTGCATTCGGCTGGACTTCGAGCACGCCGCCGGCGACGAAAATGAATTCGTCATCAGCCTGACCCGCAAGCTTGATACGAACCGCGCCCGGACGGATGCGCGTGATCAGCGGCGTGTGCTTGGGATAGATGCCCAGCTCGCCCGCTTCACCCGGCAACGCGACGAACTCGGCCTCGCCTGCGAAGATCTGCTCTTCGGCGGAGACGACGTCTACGTGAATAGTGTTTGCCATAGGAAGCCCTTGTCGGTATCGGAAAGCTGTCCCGCGGGTCATCCCGCGGGACGGTCAGCATTACTGCAGTTTCTTCGCTTTCTCGATTGC
>JACCDX011283521.1_pt1 | contig 11595 bp, 11 predicted proteins | sample 7449681 | NCBI WGS metagenome assembly JACCDX01 (sample SAMN15323450, study PRJNA562643) | freshwater metagenome | isolation source: river surface water | place: USA:Blue River Watershed | collected 2017-08-18 | reverse complement strand
TCCCGCTGGCGACCTTCGTGCGCTTCTGCCACAACCACGGGCTGATCCAGGTCAGCGACCGTCCGCAGTGGCATACCGTCACCGGTGGCGCACGCCACTATGTGCAGAAAATACTGGCCGAGATACCGCACAAATATCTGTCAACACCGGTGCAGGGCATCACGCGCATCAACACCGGCACGCTGCAGCAGGTGCGTGTCGAGTCCGCGCTCGGCAGCAAGGTCTATGACCATGTGGTGCTCGCGTCCCACAGCGATCAGACACTGGCGATGCTGGAAGATGCCAGCGCCGACGAACGTGCGCTGCTGTCGGCCGTGGCCTATCAGCCGAATCATGCGGTACTGCACACCGATGCCAGCTGTCTGCCGGAACGTCGCAAGGCCTGGTCCGCGTGGAACTATGAAAGCGCCGGCGACGCCGCCGGCGAGACCCGTGTGTGCGTGCACTACCTGCTGAACAAGCTGCAGCCTCTGCCGGTAGAGACACCCGTCATCGTGTCGCTGAACCCGATTCACGATATCGATCCGACCAAAGTACTGGCGCGCTTCGATTATGCGCACCCGGTCTTCGATGGCCCGGCCATCGCTGCGCAGCGCGCACTGGTCGACATCCAGGGCCGCAACAACACCTGGTTTGCTGGTGCATGGACGGGCTACGGCTTCCATGAAGACGGCCTGAAGTCCGGGCTGTCAGTGGCCGCGTCGATAGCGGCACTCGCGCAGCAGGCATCGCTGCCCGGCCTGATGGCTGCGTGATCGGAGCGGGCACGATGCACGCACTCGCGAAACGACCGTTGATCAGCATGGGCCAGGTGCGTCACAGCCGCCTGCGACCGGCCGTCAACAGCTTTCGCTATGGCGTGTACACGCTGATGCTGCCGCTGCGCACGCTGGGCGACGCGCCACTGACGTCCCGCTTTTGCTCGCGCAAGCGTTTCAACCTGCTGTCCTTCTACGACACCGACCATGGCGACGGACGCACGCCGCTGGTGGAATGGATAGACCAGCTGCTGCAAAGCGAAGGCGTCACCGATGCCGATGGCGAGATCTGGCTGCAGACCTTCCCGCGCGTGCTCGGTTATGTGTTCAATCCGGTGTCGTTCTGGTTCTGCCACCGTAAAGATGGCGCGCTGCGCGCGATCGTCTGTGAAGTGAACAACACCTTTGGCGAGCGCCACTGCTACCTGCTCGATACCGGCGGCCCCATGCCCTGGGGCGTGACGCTGGCCGCGCGCAAGGTCTTTCATGTGTCGCCGTTCTGCAGTGTCGAAGGCGGCTACCGCTTCCGCTTCATGCGTACCACGCAGCGCATTGGCAGCGACGATGTCGAGCGCATCGTTGCACGCATCGATTACGACGACAGCGAAGGCCCGTTGCTGCTGACCAGCGTATCGGGCCGGCTGCAGCCGCTGACCGATGGCAGCGCGGCGCTGGCCTTCGTGCGCCATCCGCTGATGACACTGGGCGTGATCGTCCGCATTCACTGGCAGGCGCTGAGGCTGTTCGCCAAGCGCGTGCCTTTCTTCCGTAAACCCCTGCCGCCTGCGAGCACCGTCACACGATGAACCAGCCCCTGATGCATACCGTCGCGCTCGACCGCGAGATCACCGCCAGCTATGCCAGTTCTGCGACCGTGCCTGCACATGCCCGGCTGATCCTGCGCATGCTGCAGAAGCTGCGCCATGGGTCGCTGCGCATCACCTGCCCTGATGGCACGGTGCTGGCCTTCGGCAATGACCACGACAGCGTGCCGGTCGCGCTCAAGCTCGACAGCTGGGAGCCGTTCGCTGCTGCGCTGAAGTCGGGCGACATCGGCTTTGCCGAGAGTTATATCAGCGGCCACTGGCATACCGATGATCTGGCCGGCCTGCTGCAGGTGCTGGTACGCAATCGCGCCGCACTGGAGACGGCGATCTATGGCAGCTGGTGGGGCGGGCTGCTGTATCGCGTCAAGCACCTGTTCAACCGCAATTCGAAGTCCGGCAGCCGCCGCAACATTCACGCGCACTACGACATCGGCAACCGCTTCTATCAGCTCTGGCTGGATCCGTCGATGACTTACTCGAGCGCGTTGTTCAGCGATCCGGCGATGAGCCTGCAGCAAGCGCAGCAGGCCAAGTACCAGCGCATCTGCGACGAACTGCAATTGGCACCGGGCGCGCGCCTGCTCGAGATCGGCTGTGGCTGGGGCGGCTTCGCGGAACTGGCCGCAAAGCAGGGCGCGCATGTGACGGGCCTGACGCTGTCGACCGAGCAGCTCGACTATGCGCAGCAAAGGCTGCAGCACGCAGGCCTGGCTGAGAATGCTGAACTGCGGCTGCAGGATTACCGCGATGTACGCAGTGAATTCGACGGCATCGCATCGATCGAGATGTTTGAAGCTGTCGGTGAGCAGTACTGGGACAGCTATTTCGCCTGCGTTGCACAGCGCCTGAAGCAAGGTGGTCGCGCCTGCATACAGACGATCACGATCGCTGACGATTTGTTCGAGCGCTACCGTCGCGGCACTGACTTCATTCAGCAGTACATTTTCCCGGGCGGCATGCTGCCGTCGCCATCGGTGTTCCGTCAGCATGCACGCAAGCACGGGCTGCAGGTCGTCAATGAGCTGGCGTTCGGCCTCGACTATGCACGCACACTGGCCGAATGGCATCAGTGCTTCCTGCGCGAACGGGAAGCGGTCGAGGCACAAGGTTTCGACCAGCGCTTCATCCGCACCTGGCAGTTCTATCTTGCGTATTGCGAAGCCGGCTTCCGCGAGCACAACATCGACCTGTTCCAGTTCACGCTGGAGAAGGCCTGAGGTAATGCGCGGTGACCCTGCGATACCGCACCCTGGTCACACCGCTGGCGCTGCTTGCTGCGCTGGTCATGCTGTCCATGCTGGCCGTGCTGCCGTCCACGGTGGCCCAAACACCGCCGCCGGTACCGGCATCGATACGCGCCGTGCTGGAAGAGGCCGGTCTGGTGGGTGGTGGCAGTTTTCGCTGGCTGGGGCTGAAGCTGTATGACGCGCGACTATGGGCAGCACGCAAGGCGGTGGCGCCCGACAACTGGGAATCGACGCCGCGGGCGCTGGAGCTGGTGTATGCGCGCTCGCTGTATGGCGAGCGCATCGCGAAGGCCAGTCTCGATGAGATGAAGCAGCTGGGATTTGGCACGCCCGCCCAGCAGGCAGCATGGCTGGATGAGATGAAGCGCGTGTTCCCCGATGTCAGCGAAGGCACGCAACTGGTGGGGATTTACCAGCCGAGCGGTGCGACGCAATTTCTGCGCGACGGACAGCCGACCGGCGAGATTGCCGACCCGGCCTTCGGCAAGGCTTTCTTCGCGATCTGGTTGCACCCGAAAACCAGTGCCCCCAGGCTGCGCAATGCACTGTTCGGAATCAAACCATGAACGCGACGCTGGACACGCAAATGAGCGGGCAAGCCGAACTGTCGATACCAGCCACCACAGCCAGCGGCATGGTGCTGTCGACGCGTGCGCTGCTCGCGTATGGCCTGTTCGGGCTGCCATTGGCACTGGTCGCCTTGCCAGTCTATGTGCTGGTACCGCAGTTGTATGCAGCCAGCCTCGGGTTGTCGCTGACGGCAGTCGGCAGCATCTTGCTGGCCGCACGCGTGCTGGATGCCTTCATCGATCCGCTGCTCGGGCAGTGGATAGACAGGCGCGCACATGACGCCAGTCACCAGCGCAGCCATGCCGGCTTTGTGTTGCTCTCCCTGCCCTTGCTGGTCTGCGGCTATCTGGCATTGATGCATCCACCGACCCAGAGCCTACTTGCCGCCTCCGGCAACCTGGCACTCGGCATCTGGTTCGGAGCGAGCCTGGTGCTGGTGTATGCGGGCTACAGCCTGGCGACGATTGCGCATAACAGTTGGGGCGCAAGCCTCGCGCCGGCACGCGGCGAACGCGCACGGCTGACGGCGATGCGTGATGGCTGGGCACTGGCCGGCGTGGTGATCGCTGCTGCGTTGCCCGCGCTGGCCGGGCTGTCCGCATTGTCGGCCAGCTTCATCGTGCTGTTGATGGCGACAGCCACTGTGCTGGTTCGTCATGCGCCGCGCCCGTTGCTCACTGCTGCAGGCCCGGACGCCGCATTGCATGCGTCGGACTGGCGCGCACCGTTACGCAATGCGCGCTTTCGCTGGCTGCTGTCCGTATTTGCGGTGAATGGCATCGCTGCGGCGATCCCGGCCACGCTGTTCGTGTTCTTCGCATCGGACCGCTTGCAGCTGGGCGCCTGGACCGGGCTGTTCCTGGTGCTGTATTTCGTCGCAGCGGCGATCGCATTGCCGCTGTGGGCATCGCTGGCTGCGCGCATCGGTGAGAAGCGGGCATGGATGATCAGCATGGTGCTGGCGATCGCAGCCTTTATCTGGACCGTGCAGCTGGACAGCGGCGCATTGACCGGCTTCGCGCTGATCTGTGCACTGTCAGGGATGGCGCTGGGTGCTGACCTCGCGCTACCGCCGGCACTGCTGGCCGGCGTGATTCACGCCGCCGGCCACGGTGGCGAGCGCGAGGGCGCGTACTTCGGGCTGTGGAGCTGGATCACCAAACTCAATCTGGCGCTGGCTGCCGGCATCGCGTTGCCCTTGCTGGAGATGCTCGGCTATGTGCCGGGCACCTCGGATGCGAGCGGCACGCAGGCACTGGTGCTTGCCTACGCAGTGCTGCCCTGCGTACTGAAGGCCGCGGCCGCCGCGCTGCTGTGGCGCGCGCCACTGAATGACGTATGAAGACAGGTGAATGATGGAAAGGACGGATGATGAATGCATGTCATGCACGAGAGACGAGATGGCCAGATTGGCTTCGATGTGCACTGCTGCTGCCGCTGATGCTGGCAGTCAGCTTGCTTGCTGGCTGCGGGGCGACGATGAAGCCTGCTGATTACGCTGCCGAGAAACCGGTGCTGGATCTGAAGACTTACTTCAACGGCACCGTCGATGCGTGGGGCATGTTCCAGGACCGCTCGGGCAAGGTGATCAAGCGCTTCACGGTGGTCATGCATTGCCACTGGGATGGCGACACCGGTGTGCTGGATGAAGACTTCACCTACTCGGACGGCAGCACGCAGAAGCGCGTTTGGACGCTGAAGAAGGTCGGTGAGAATCGTTATGTCGGCACTGCGTCCGATGTGGTTGGCGAGGCGATCGGCGAGACCGGCGGCAATACGCTGAACTGGAGTTACGTGCTGGCGCTGCCGGTCGATGGCCGGGTCTGGCATGTGAACTTCGATGACTGGATGTATCAGATGGATGACAACGTGATGCTCAATCGCGCGGTAATGAGCAAATTCGGCTTCCGACTCGGCGAAGTCACGCTGTCGTTCCGCAAGAGGCCGAGCTGACATGTTGCCCTTGCAGTCTCCCGACCCGGTGCGCATGCAGGGCGCACCCTTGCTGCGTCCATCCTCGACCATGAACCCGCCCATCCGCGACTGGAAAGGTCGTCGTGTGTGGGTGATCGGCGCATCGACGGGCATCGGCGCCGAGACCGCACGCAGCCTTCTGGCCGCCGGCGCACGCGTCGCACTGTCGGCACGCAAGGCCGATGCACTGCACGCGATCGCTGCCGGACACCACGACACCTTGGTGCTGCCACTCGATGTGACGCAGCATACGCAAGTGCTGGCTGCACGCGATGCACTGGTGGACGCATGGCAGGGGGTTGATCTGGTGTTGATCGTCGCCGGTGCTTACAGCGAGATGCGCGTCGATAACTTCGACATGCAGGCGGTGGACCGTATGCTGGACGTGAATCTGCGCGGCGTGTTCCATTGCCTCGATGCTGCGCTGCCGCTGCTGCTGAAGCAAGCGGGCAGTGGCATCGGCATCGTGTCCTCGGTGGCCGGTTACTCGGGCTTGCCGCGCGCGCTCGCTTATGGCCCGACCAAGGCCGCGCTGATCAATCTTGCCGAGTCGCTGTATTTCGACCTGCACCCGCGCGGCAATTCGGTGTATCTGATCAACCCGGGCTTCGTCGCCACGCAGGCGACGGCAGGCAATGATTTCGTGATGCCGGCGCTGATCAGCGCGCCCGAAGCCGCTGCGCATATCGTGCGCGGCATAGAGCGTGGTGTCTTCCACATCCACTTCCCGCGCAAGTTCACGAACTGGCTGCGCTTCGCCCGGGTGCTACCCTATCGCTGGTATTTCTGGCTGATCCACAAGGTGACCGGTTTATGACGGAAGTCCCCCAGCATGACGCCAGCCTCGCAAGGCTGGTGGCTTTCTTCGAGAGCATTGCGCCGGATACGGTGGACCAGCTCGCTGCGGTCTATACCGACGATGTGTATTTCAAGGACCCGTTCAATGAAGTGCGTGGCCTGCCTGAAGTGACGCGCATTTTCACCCACATGTTCACGCAGGTCGACGGCCCACGCTTCGTGGTCACCGGCAGCGTGCTGCAGGGCGAGCAGGCTTTCCTGACCTGGGATTTCCTGTTCCGGATGAAGCGCTTCTCGGATGAGCTGCAATGCATACGCGGTGCCACCCACTTGAAATTCGCGGCCGACGGGCGCGCGAATTTTCATCGCGATTACTGGGATGCCGCCGAAGAGCTGTATGAAAAGCTGCCGTTGGTAGGCAGCCTGATGCGCGGACTGAAACGAATGGCGCGCAACTGAAGCGCGCCTGACCTCAGTCGGCTGATCGAATTACTTTGATTCGCCAGCCTTGCGCCGGGTACGGCTACCAGCGCTGCTGCTACTCCGTTTCGACGTACCTGCCGTCTTTTTCGATGCTGTCTTCTTCGCCGTCGATGCCTTGCGCGCAGGCTTTTTGGCCGGCGCCATGGCCTGATTGACTGCCTGCGTGAATTGGTCTTGCACGGTGGTCCACCAGGCTGCCGGATTGGCGAAGGGTGTCGCCATACCGGCTGCTGCCTTGGTGTCTGCTGCCGAACTCGGGGTCGAATCAGTATCTGCTGCCGCTGCAGGCTGCGCCGAACTGAACGGCGACTGGAAGGACGATTCGAAGGGCGATTTGAAAGGCGATTGGGAAGGCGATTGGAAGGGAAATTCGAATGGCGGCTTGCCATCAGCCTCTGCCGACCCCGCACCCGACGCAGCCTGAGCGAAGGTCTCACTCATCGAGCGCAAGGCCGACAGCGTCGCGCTCTGTACCTCGAGCGCCTGTATCGAGCCACGCAGCATGTTCATGTTCATCTGCAGCCAGGACTCGACCGCTTTCAGGTCAGCGATCTGCTTGTCGATTTCCTCGGGCGACATCGATGGCATCGCCATGCCGGGTATCTTCATCGATCCCCACAGGTTCTTCACGAACTCCAGCGTATCGCCCATTGCATTTGCGCCGGGAATGCCATTCATGCTGCCGGACATCGCTGCCTCCATGTCGGGACGGGGCGGAACCGCCGCCACTGCGCCTGATGTTTGTCAGCTTAGCAGATGGCAGCTTGCATTTGCTTACAGATGATCGTGGCGACGGTCCGGCTGGCGTGGGCTGATTTCATTACACTAGCGCCATGTCAATGCGATCGGCCCTTCCGTCCTCTTTGCGTCCCACGCGGCGCAAGCTGGGCTTCATGCTGGGCTTTCTGCTGGTGGTACTGGTGGCGCACCTGGCCGTGATCGAATGGCTGCGGCATGAACTGCCACTGGTCGCCTTGATGGATGAAGAAGACGAGAGCCTGATCAGCATCACGTTGCAGGCGCCGCCTGAGCCGCCTGCAAGCCGCGAGCCACCGGTGATGCCGAAGATCAAGGAATTGCCACCGCCAAAAGCCGCCGACAAAGCGGAGCCGGTCGCTGCGGTGCCAGTGACGGAGACGCCGGTCGCTGCCGTACCGGAGGCACCGTCAGTGTCGGCAGCGTCAACAGGCGACGCGGCGGCAACGACGGCTGATACCAATGCAATTGCTGCGGGTGAAACGGCGACCGATGCCGGCGCAGCCAGCGAATCTGCGCCTAAGACCTCCGCGCCGGCCTTGTTCGAGAGAGTCAGCCTGCCCCCATCGGCCGAGCTGTCGTATGCAGTGGTGGGCTTGCGCAACGGCAGCCGCATCAATGGCAAGGCAAAGATCCTGTGGAAGCAGGACGGGCAACGCTATTCGCTGACAGGCGAAGTCGGTGTGCTGGTGTTCACGCTGCTCAGCTACAAGAGCGTCGGCGAAGTGGGCCAGATCGGGCTGGCGCCGACCACCTATGCGGAAAAACGCATCGGGCGTTCGCAGACGAATACGCACTTCCAGCGCGAGCGCAACAGCATCAGTTTTTCGGCAACGACCGAAGCCTATCCGTACAAGGGTGGCGAGCAAGACCGCAGCAGCTGGATCTGGCAGCTGGCGTCGCTGGGGCGCGGCGACCCGGACAAGTTCGAGGCCGGGCTGGTGTTCGACATGTCCGTCGCCGGACATAAATCGCTCGATGGCTGGCGCGTTTATGTGAATGGGCGCGAAAATGTCGAATTACCGCAAGGCGCAGTGTCGACCTGGCGCATGTCGGTGATCCCCGGCGAGAACAGCTTCGACAAGCAGTTCGACCTGTGGCTGGCGCCGGAGCGCGACTGGTACCCGGTCATGCTGCGGCATGTGGACAAGGCAGGCAACAGCGTCGAGATGCTGCTGACCGAAGTGAAACAATGACGTCGGCAACGACGTGCAACCTGAAACGAGCAAGCCAGTGAATACCCAGCTGTTTAATCTGCCTGTCTGCCAGCGCACTCTCCGCGCTTTCGTCATCGCCGGCGCTTTGATGAGCACCGTCAGCATGGGCCTGCTGTCTGCAGTACCCGCCTCTGCCGCCGACAAAGTGACGATCAATCCGCCACCGTCGGCGCAACTGGACTACACGATACGCGCCGATGTGATGGGCCTGGTGCTGGAAGGCAGCAGCCAGATCAACTGGAATGCTGATGCGAACAAGTATGCACTGCAGCTGGAGACGCGTACTGCGCTGACCGGTGTGCTGCTGACCGACAAAAGCGAAGGTGGTTTCGATCGCTACGGTCTCGCACCCGACAGTTATTCGATGCGCCGCTTCCGCAAGGAACCGGCGGTCGCAAATTTCGACCGCAAGGCCGGGCAGATCAATTTTGCCGGCAATGGTGCACCGTACAAATTGCAAGGCGGCGAACAGGATCGCGTCAGCGTGCTGTGGGAATTGCTGTCCGCCGCACGCGCTCGGCCAGCGCTGATTGCCGGCAGCAGCTGGACTTACTATGTGGCTGGGCATCGCGGCGGCGAACCATGGACCTTCCAGCTGAAAGACAAGCAGAAGGTACAGACCGGTGTCGGCGAGCTGGAAGCCTGGCACTTCGCACATGTACCGGCGGACAAAAAGACCACTACGCAAGTCGATATCTGGCTCGCGCCATCGAAAGAATGGTTCCCGGTGAAGATACGCTTCTCCGAACCGAATGGTGATTACATTGAACAATCGCTGGACAAGATCACGCGCAAATAAAATGATGAAAGCTCACCATTCAAACAAGAAGCACGCACAGAAGTATCACCGTTCAGCAGGAGCGCAGCGATGACGACGCAGCCGCACCAAGGCGATGCACCGGAAGGCAAAGCCGCGCTGGTGCTGTTCTCCGGCGGGCAGGATTCTGCGACTTGTCTGGCATGGGCGCTGGCTCACTATCAGCGTGTCGAGACCCTGGGCTTCGACTACGGCCAGCGACATGCGATCGAACTGCAGGTACGCAAACCTTTGCTGGATGCGATGCGTGCGTTGAAGCCGGAATGGCGCGATCGGCTCGGCGATGATCACATGCTCGACCTGTCGGTACTGGGCGAGGTATCAGACACCGCACTGACCAGCGATACCGTGATCACGATGCAGGCCAATGGTTTGCCGAACACCTTCGTCCCCGGTCGCAACCTGCTGTTTCTGACGCTGGCTGCAGCGCTGGCCTATCGACGTGGTATCGACATACTGGTCGGCGGCATGTGCGAGACTGACTACTCCGGTTACCCGGACTGCCGCAATGACACACTGCAGGCCCTGCAATCGGCGCTGCAACTGGGCATGGCCACCGATGTCGCGATTGCGACGCCACTGATGTGGCTGGACAAGGCCGCAACCTGGACACTGGCAGAAGAACTGGGTGGCATGCCGCTGGTAGACCTGATACGCAGCGACACGCACACCTGCTATCTGGGCGAGCGCGGCGCGCTGCATGACTGGGGCCATGGCTGCGGCCATTGCCCGGCCTGCGAATTACGTGCGAAGGGTTATCGCGAGTACCGGGCGGGCAAAGCCTGAATGAAAAACTGACAAAGTCACTGGATCCCGGCATTCGCCGGGATGACTTGCTGAAGCTGGCAGCTCGAGAGACGTCATCCCGGCGAATGCCGGGATCCAGTGACGTGCAATGGTAGATTCAAGCAGCGTGCCGTCCCGCCTGCGGCACCGGCGCCGGTGAAGAACCTGGCTGCAACGCAGCCAGCAGCTTCGCCTGCTTTTCTTTCGCATTGTGCAGGTGGCGTTCCTTCACATGACCATAGCCGCGGATCTCTACCGGGATGCTGGCCAGTTCCACCATCGTCGACAGACGCTCGGCCGTCAGTGAGGGCAGCAGGCGCGCGATCGTCTCGCGATACTCGGCGATCAACGCACGTTCTGTCTTGCGTTCTTCGGTGTGGCCGAACACATCGAGCACGCTGCCACGCAGGAAACGCAGCTTCGCCAGCAGCGGGAACACCATGCCGACCCAGCTGCCGTATTGCTGCTTGACCAGATGACCGTTCGCATCGCGCTTCGACAGCAGTGGCGGTGCGAGGTGGTACTTCACCTGGTAATCGCCTTCGAACATGCCGGCGATCTTGGCCTTGAATGCCGGGTCGCTGTGCAGCCGTGCGACTTCGTATTCATCCTTGTAGGCCATCAGCTTGAACAGATAGCGCGCAACCGCTTCGGTCAGGCGTAGCTTGCCAGCGGCAGCGTCGGCCAGTTTTTCTTCAGCCTTGCGTACCTGAGCCACGAAGTCCGCATACTGCTTCGCATACGCGGCATTCTGATAGTCATTCAGGAAGGCGATGCGGCGTTTGATCAGTTCATCCAGCGACGGCTCACGGCGGAATTCGATCACCTGCGCCGGTGCCAGTACCTGCACTTCTTTCTCGACAGCCGAGAGATCGGCAGCAGCGAGCCGGCCCCACGCAAACGATTGCTGATTGAAATCGACCGACACGCCATTGAGCTCGATCGCCTTCAGCAGCGCTGCCTCGGGCAGCGGCACCCAGCCGCGCTGCCACGCATAGCCGAGCATGAACATATTGGTCGCAATCGAATCGCCCATCAGCGCTGTTGCCAATTTGCCGGCCTCGACCGCCGCCACGGCGTAGTCACCGCAGGCGGAGCGCAGCGTCGCAACCGAGTTCGCGTCCGGATAAGCCCAGTCGGGGTTCTTTACGAAAGCTGCGGTCGGCGCCAGCGTCGCATTCACCACCGCGCGCGTGCGGCCGGCACCCATGCGCGAGATCGCATCCTTGCTGGCAGCGACCAGCACGTCGCACACGGTGACGAGAGCAGCGCCGCCGGTACCGACGCGGGACGAGAAGATGTGATCGTCGGACTGGGCGAGCCGCACATGCGACAGCACTGGGCCGCCTGTCTGCGCAAGGC
>JACCDX010171123.1_pt1 | contig 11597 bp, 8 predicted proteins | sample 7449681 | NCBI WGS metagenome assembly JACCDX01 (sample SAMN15323450, study PRJNA562643) | freshwater metagenome | isolation source: river surface water | place: USA:Blue River Watershed | collected 2017-08-18 | reverse complement strand
GCCTGCACGAGCGCGCGTCCCGCCGGCGTGGCGAGCACCCCCGCGACCTGCTCGACGAGCGCGAGGAGGTCGGCGCGGAGACTGCCACGGTCACCGACGTGTCCCTCGACATCCGCCGCGACGCGCTCGAGCGCCGCCTGCACCAGCGCCTCGCGGGTCGGCCATCGCCGGTAGACGCTGGAGCGGTTGACCTCGGCGGCGCGGGCGACACGATCGACGCTGAGGTTCGCCACACCGTGGGTGGCGAGCTCCTCCAGCGTGCAGCGCAGGACCGCGTCGACGACGCTCGCGCCGCGAGGGCGACCCGCGTCACGGCGGCGAGGCGAAGGATCCGACATGGGCGCCCCCTAACGCGGGTCCCTCGCGCACCCCAGCACCGCTCGCCTTGACATTGCGACTATGTGTTGCAATATTGGCGACGGAGGCCGCATGAACCCGAACGACCCGCTGATGTCCTTCCTCGCCGCGTGGCTGGGCCAGGCCGTGATGTACTTCGTCACCGCGACCGTGCTCTTCCTCGTCGTGTGGCGCTGGGGCAAGGAGCGTCTCCGCGGCGCGAGGATCGCGCAGAAGGAGCGCTTCGACCGCAGCCAGTTGCTCCACGAGGTCGGCTGGACGCTCGGGACGCTCCTCGTCGGCGGCGTCACGACCACCGCGCTGCAAGCCTCTGGAAAGGTCACGCTCGTGGCGTCCGGCGACGGCTGGGGTCTACTGCCAAGCGCGGCGTTCGTCGTCGGGGTGCTCGCCCTGAACGACGTGTGGTTCTACGGCGTCCATCGCCTCCTGCACACGAAGTGGCTGTACCGGCACGTCCACGCCATCCACCACCGCAGCGTGGACGTGAACCCCTTCACCTCCTACGCCTTCCACCCGCTCGAGGCCTTCCTGCTCTCCGCGTGGATCTTCCCGCTGGCGCTGCTGGTCCCCATGCCCGCGCCCGCGCTCGCCGTGGCCCATGTCCTCGGGCTCGCGAACAACCTCGTCAGCCATCTTGGCTACGAGCTCTACCCGCGCGCCTGGATCCGGCTGCCGCTGCTCCGGTGGACGACGAGCGCCACCTACCACAGCCTCCACCACCAGCGTTTCCACGGCAACTACGGGCTCATGACCCGCGTGTGGGACCGCGCCTTCGGGACCGAACTCTCCGGTTACGAGGACACCTTCGTCACACGCGGCGAGGCCTACTCCGGCACGCTCCCGGCCTCGATCACCGAGCGGTAGGCGTCCGCCATGGGCCTCGCCGTGCGCGCCTTCGTGACCGGGTCGACCGCGTGGAGGCCGAAGCGCAGATCCATCCCGTGGTTCCACTCGTAGTTGTCCATCAGCGACCAGTAGAGGTACCCGCGGACGTCGGCGCCGCCCTCGATGGCGCCCTGGAGCGCGGCCAGGTGCGGCAACAGGAAGGTCTCGCCGCTCGTCTCCGTCGGCGTCGTGCCGTTCTCGGTGATGACGATGGGCAGCCCGTAGTCCTGACCGATCGCCACGACCTCGGCGAGGCCCTGCGGGTACTCCTCCCAGAGCACCTCCGGGTAGAAGTCGAAGCGCGGGTAGCCCGCGAAGATCGGCCCCTGGAGCCCGCGCACCGTGATGCGCGTGTAGTAGTTGATCCCGAGCCAGTCGAGCCGCCCGGCCAGATCGGCGCGGTGCTCCTCGGCCACGCCGTCCACGTCGCGATCCAGCTCGCCACGCGCGATGCCCTCGAGGAAGAGCCGGTTGTAGACGTAGTCGGCATGCTCGGCGCCGCGAACGTCATCCGGGTTCTCCGGGTCGAGCGGCGCCACCGCCGCGAGGTTGGCCGCGAGGCCGATCGAGCTGGCGGCTCCGTCCCCGTCCGCGTCCACGGCGTCGTTCGCCTTCACCGCGTCGTACATCGCGGCGTGGCCTTCCACGAGGTTGAAGAACACCTCGAAAGCCGTCGTTGGCGCCGTGATCCCCGGCGGGTTCGTGCGGTCCGCTCCGGGGAGCAGGTACCCGGCCAGCACGATGGCGAGCGGCTCGTTCTCCGTGATCCACAGGTCGATGACGTCGCCGTAGGTCTCGGCACAGAAGCCCGCGTACAGCGAGATCGCGCGGCGCATGCGCTCGAGGTCGACCCAGCCGCGATCCTCACAGGTGTCGAGGTCCTCGTGGCAGGCCTTGCCGTCGTGGATCCACAGCGGGAGCGTGTAGTGCGTCAACGTCACGTAGGGCTCCAGCCCGGAGGCGCGGATGCTCTCGAGGTAGGCGCGGTAGTGCGCCACCGCGACGGGGTCCGCGTGCGCGCGGAGCTCCTCGACCGTGGTGGCCGTCTCCGCGGCGCCGTCCGGGAAGAGGCGCGACCACTCGAGGCTGGTGCGGAACGCCGTGTGGCCGAGCCCGCGCGCGAGGGCGAGGTCGTCCTCGTAGAGCTCGTAGTGACCGGGACCGTCCGTGATCGGCTGGCCACTGAGGTGCGTGCGCCCGTCCGCGATGAGCTCCGGGTCGCTGACCCACTGGTACCAGTCGCTGGCGTCGTCGGTGCATTCCTCCGGCGACACCGTCGGGCAGCCTGCCTCGACCTGGAAGCCCGCAACGGCGCTGCCCCAGTGGAAGCCCTCCGGGAAGCCCTGAGGCGCAGCGGGATCCTTGGCGGGGTCGGTGCAGGCGAGGAGCAGGGAGAGGAGCGTCATGCGAACCTGTATCGTCCCGAGCCGCGACGATCCCGCAGCGCGCACGGCCGGTTACGTCGGAGCCATGCCGCTCCCGTCCGAACACGCCCAGCCGGAACTCCTCGGCACCCGCACCCACGACCTCTTGAGGGACGCCTTCGCCCGGGACGCGCAGCTCGCGCGGCTGATGGGCGATCTGTCGCGGATGGCCGCCATCGAGGGCTTCCCGCACGTGGCGAAGCTGCTCGCCGAGCTCGCGGAGACCGAGGTCCAGCTCGCCAGCGGGCACCTCGACTTCCTGCGCCGCGTGGGCGATCCGCTGGGCGACTCCCGGCTCGGGAGCACCCAGGACAACCTCGTCGCGGTGACGCGCCTCCTGCAGGTCGAGCTCGCCGAGCGCCAGCCCGACGAGGCCCGCGCCGCGCGCGCGGAGGGCTTCCCCGACATCGCGAGCTGGTTCGAGACCGTGGCGCACACCCGCCGCGGGCACCTCGCGCGCCTCGCCACGACGACCGAGGAGGGATCCCGATGAGCTACGGCGCGTCCCAGATCGACGTCCTCCCCGGCCTCCAGGCCATCCGCCGCCGGCCGTCGATGTACATCGGCTCCACCGGCCCGGCCGGTGTGATGCAGCTGCTCGTCGAGCTCGTGCAGAACGCCATCGACGAGGCGCTCGCCGGGGCGGCCTCGCGCATCCGTGTGACCCTCGGCGAGGCGATCGTCGTCGAGGACGACGGACGCGGCATCCCCACCGAGCCGCACCCCCAGCATGGCGGGCGCAGCGCGCTCGAGCTCGTCCTCTGCGAGGTCCACGCCGGCGGCAAGTTCCGCGCCGGCGCCTACCAGGCCGCCGGTGGACTCCACGGCGTCGGGCTCTCCGCGGTGAACGCGCTCTCCGAGCAGCTCCAGATCGAGGTCCGTCGCGGCGGGCGCGCCACGCGCATGGCCTGCGTGCGTGGCAACGTCGTCGTGCCGCCGACCGACGTCGGCCTCGCCGAGGGCACGGGCACCGCCATCGCCTTCGTGCCCGATCCGATGATCTTCACGGAGGGCGCCACGCTGGATGCGGCCGCGGTCGCGCGGCACCTGCACGAGCAGGCGTTCCTGCACGCGGGCCTCGAGCTCGAGCTCGAACACGACGACGGGCGCGAGGAGCACTTCGAGAGCCGCGACGGCCTCGCGGGGTTCGCCCGGTGGGTGGCCACCACGAGCGGGAGCGCGCTCGGCGTCGAGGCGGCCCCGGTCCACGCGGCGCCCATCGTGCTGCGCGGCGAAGAGGACGGCATCACGGTCGAGGCGGCGCTCTTGTGGACGACCGGCTTCGGCGAGGTGGTCCGCAGCTTCGTGAACCGGGTTCCGACGCCCAAGGGCGGCGCCCACGTCGACGGTCTCGGCGCCGCGCTCCTGCGAAGCCTTCGTGCACATGTGCGTGACGACGACGCGGATCTTCTGGGCAGCGACCTCCGCGAGGGGCTCGTCTCCATCCTGACGGTGCGCATGCGCGAGCCCGAGTTCGAGGGCCAGACGAAGATCCTCCTCACCTCGCCGGTCGAGAGCGTCGTGGAGCGCATCGTGGCGCGCGCCCTGGGCGAGGCGCTCGCCGCCGACCCGGAGAGCACCCGGCGCATCGTCGGACGCATCGTGGAGAGCGGCCGCGCGCGGCTCGCGGCCCGTCGCGCAGGAGAGCGCGCCCGCTACCGCACGCTCGATTCGGTCGTGAGCAAGGAGCTCTACAAGCAACAGTTCGGCATCCGCAGCAAGAACTGGCACGACAGCTGCCGCTGGCTCACCGACGGCGGGCTCCTCGGACAGCACGCCGCGGCCTGCGCCGTCGGCCCTGAGGCCGAGGTCCTCGACATCTGCTGCGGGAGCGGCGTCGTCGGCAACAGCTTCCGCGGCAGGGTCGGGAAGATCACGGGGCTCGACCTCACCCCCGAGATGATCGCCCTCGCGCGGACGCGGCTGGACGAGGTCGTCCAGGGCGACGTCTACGACATCCCGTTCCCCGAGGGACGCTTCGACCTGGTGTGCAACCGCGAGGTGCTCCACCTGCTGCCCGACCCGGACCGTCCCGTCTCCGAGGTGTTCCGCGTGCTGAAGCCTGGCGGGCAGTTCATCGTCGGGCAGCTCGTGCCGTTCGGCACGGCCGACGCGGCGTGGTTCTTCCGCGTCATCAAGAAGAAGCAGCCGCTCTTCTTCAACCACCTCCTCGACGTGGACATGCACGACATGCTCGCGCGCAACGGCTTCGTGGACATCACGATGACCGAGTACACGCACGAGGAGGACATCGAAACCTGGATCACGACGCACGAGACCCCGAACGAGATGCGCCACGAGATCCGCGACCTCTACCACCACGCCCCCGCCGAGGTCCGCGCGGTGCATCCGTTCCGAATCGACAGCGACGGACGCATCTGGGACACCTGGCGCTGGGTCGTCTTCTCCTGCTTCAAGCCCTCCACCGGGAGCCTCGCGTGAACCTCGTCACCGACCACTTCACCGCGCGCGCGGGCCACTACGACAAGAGCTCCCGCTGGTGCACGGACCCGGCGCTCGCGGACGCCACCGTGGCGGCCGTCGCTCCGGAAGCCCACCACCGCATGCTCGACGTGGCCTGCGGGACGGGCCTCGTCGCGAAGCACTTCAAGGGCAAGGTGGCCGAGCTCGTCGGGCTCGACCTCACGCCCGCGATGTTCGACCAGGCGCGCCCCCACATGGACACGCTCGTGGCTGGAGACGCGACCGCGCTCCCCTTCGAGGACGCCAGCTTCGACCGGATCAGCTGCCGCCAGGGCATCCAGTTCATGGACGACGCGAAGGCCGTCGGCGAGATGTTCCGCGTGCTCAAGCCCGGCGGGCGCGTCGTCCTCGTGCACCTCTGCGCCTACGGCGACGCCGACCGTGACGAGTACTTCGAGGTGCTCCGCCTGCGGAACCCCGCGCGGCGCAACTTCTACACCCGCGAGAGCCTCGCCGCGCTCCTCAAGGACGCAGGCTTCGCCAGCGTCGAGGTTCGCGACTACGTCAGCGACGAGGATGTCGAGGCATGGGCCGACAACAAGGCCATCGCGCGCGCGGACGTGGACGCCATCGCGGCGGTGTACCAGAGCGGGAGCGCGGAGTTCCTTGCGCTGCACGGCGTCCGCATGGAGGACGGCCGCATCCTGGACAAGATGCTGTTCGGGATCGCGGTGGGGGTAAAGGGGGCCTGAGCCTCGCGGAGGCCCGCGCGGCGGTGCAGGCGCGCATCGACGCCCTGCTCGCCCAGCACACGCGCGTGTTGAACGCCATCGCGCGCGAGGGCGAAGCGCTCGCCGAGGAGGACGATTCCGAGGAGCGCGGCGTGATGCTGGAGGCCGAGGACGTCATGACCCGGCTGGAGGTCCACGAGCGCCTGGAGCTCGAACAGCTTCACCGCGCGCTCGAGCGGATGGACGCTGGCGCCTGGGGCGTCTGCTCCAGCTGTGGCGAGGCCATCTCCGCGCCCCGGCTCCAGGCGCTGCCGTGGGCCGAGCGCTGCACCGACTGCGCCGACGCTCCCTGACCGGTCGCCCGAGATCGGGAACCAACCCCTCGCGTCAGGCGCCTCGGCGTCGAAGGAGCGCGAGCCCCGCCAGGACGAGCACGCCGAGGGCGCCGCTCCCCGCGCGGGACGCGCTCGCGCAGCCGCAGCCTTCGGGCTCGCCGTCATTCCCGTAGCCCGCGGGGCAAGCCGGCTCCGTCCATGGCGAGGTGCGCCCCGCGGCGTCCACCGCCCGGGCGACGAAGCAGTCCACGTCGGCGTCCTCGCTGCCGGGCGGCAGGAAGACCTCGTCGTCCCAGTCGTCGATGCTCCCAAGGACGATGCGCTGCAGGATGGCGCTCTCCGCGCCCGCCACCGCGAGCTCGTAGAAGTGGTTCCGGCCGGGCTCCCCGACCATGGACACCGGGTAGCTCCACTCGTCGCCGCTGTTGCAGGTCGTGTAGCTCGGCTCCCGGTCCACGAAGCCCACGGCGAGCACGGGCGCGGCGACCGCCTGCGAACCGGCGCTCCCGGTGCTGAAGGTCGTGTCTGCCGTCAGGGCCAGGTCGCCGTCGAGGCCGCCGAACCAGGCCACCGTGTAGGTCGCGTTGGCCTGAAGCGGCGCATCCGGGGTGAACACACAGCAGGTTCCGTCGCAACCGACGGACACCTCGCCGCCGATGATCTCACCGTCCGGGTCGGTGACATCGACAGCGCAGTCGAGCTCAGTAGCGGTGACGTTCGCCACGAGGATGGCGTCGAGCGGCACGTCCGTCACCGCGGCCGCGGGCATGAACGGCACGACGCCGGGCACGGGGTCGCACGCGAAGGCGGGGAGCGCGAGGAGGAGGGTGAGCATGGTGAGGGAGCGTAGCCGGGAGAGCGCCCGCACGACACCACCGTCGCCACGCAAAACAACTCGCAACCCCGCATCGAACCTGCATGATTCCCATGCGGGACGCCCCTGCGCGGGTTAGGTCTTCCGGTCGCCCGAACCCGGAGAATCCGCGTGGACACGCCTTTCGCCCGCCAGCTGTTGACCATCCGGATCGAGGACGAGATGCGCTCGTCCTACCTCGACTACTCGATGTCGGTCATCGTCGGGCGCGCGCTCCCCGACGTGCGTGACGGCCTCAAGCCTGTCCACCGCCGCATCCTCTACGCGATGGAGCAGAACGGCCTCCTCCACAACCGGAGCTTCCGCAAGTGCGCGAACGTGGTCGGCGAGGTGCTCGGCAAGTTCCACCCCCACGGCGACAGCGCCGTCTACGACGCGCTCGTGCGCATGGCCCAGCCCTGGAACATGCGGTACCTGCTGGTGGAAGGGCAGGGGAACTTCGGCAGCGTGGACGGCGACAACGCCGCCGCCTACCGCTACACCGAGTGCCGGATGACGCACCTCGCCGAGATGCTCCTCGCGGACATCGAGAAGGAGACGGTCGACTTTGTCCCCACCTTCGACGGTCGCCACGAGGAGCCCGTCGTCCTCCCGGCGGCGTTCCCGAACCTGCTGGTCAACGGCGCTGAGGGCATCGCCGTCGGCATGGCGACGAAGATCCCGCCGCACAACCTCACCGAGGTGATCAACGGCGTCCTCGCGATGATCGAGAACCCCGAGATCAGCATCCGCCAGCTGATGGACATCATCCCGGCGCCGGACTTCCCCACCGCGGGCACCATCTACGGCCGCGAGGGCGTCCGTGACGCCTACGAGACCGGCCGTGGCAAGATCATCATCCGCGGCACGACCCACTTCGAGGAGATCGAGGGCCGCGAGGCCATCGTCATCACCGAGATCCCGTACCAGGTCAACAAGGCGCGCCTCCAGGAGGACCTCGCCGAGCTGGTGAAGGACAAGAAGATCGAGGGCATCCACGCCATCCGCGACGAGTCGGACCGCGAGGGTATGCGCGTCGTCATCGAGCTCAAGCGGGACGCGATCCGCGACGTCGTCCTCAACCACCTCTACAAGCAGACCCCGCTGCAGAGCACCTTCGGCGTGATCCTCCTCGCCATCGTGCAGCAGCGGCCGCGCCTGCTCAACCTCAAGGAGATGCTCCAGTACTACCTGGGCCATCGCCGCGAGGTCATCCTCCGACGCACCCGCTACGAGCTCCGCAAGGCCCGCGAGCGTGCCCACATCCTCGAGGGCTACCGCATCGCGCTCGACCACATCGACGAGGTCATCCGGCTCATCCGGGCGTCCCGCACGGTGGACGAGGCGCGCACCGGGCTCGTCAGCAACTTCGGGCTCTCCGAGATCCAGGCGCAGGCCATCCTCGACCTCCGCCTCCAGCGCCTCACGGGCCTCGAGCGCGACAAGATCGAGGAGGAGTACAAGGAGCTCCTCGCGCGCATCGACTGGCTGCTGTCCGTCCTCGGCAACGAGAGCGTGCTCATGGGCGTCATCCGCGACGAGCTGGTCGCCGTGCGCGACCGCTTCGGGGACGCGCGCCGCACGCGCATCGTCGCCGCGAGCGCCGAGCTCACCCTGCACGACCTCATCGCGGAGGAGGACCAGGTCGTGACGTTCAGCCACCTCGGCTACATCAAGCGCACGACGATGGAGAGCTACCGCACGCAGAAGCGCGGCGGCACGGGCCGCACCGCGATGGCGACGCGCGACCAGGACTTCGTCACCGACATCTTCGTGGCCAACACGCATGACCTGCTGCTCGTGTTCACGAGCCGCGGCCGACTGTACCGCATGCCCGTCCACGAGGTGCCCGAGGCGAGCCCGCAGGCCAAGGGCAAGCCCATCGTGAACCTCGTGAACCTCGATCCGGGCGAGACCATCGCGACGATCATGTCGGTCCGCAACTTCGACGGCGAGGACGACCTCGTGTTCCTCAGCCAGCGCGGCTTCGTGAAGCGCACGCCGCTCTCGGCCTACAGCAACGTCCGCGCCGGCGGTCTGAACGCCGTCGACATCGTCGAGGGCGACGTGCTCCTGACGGTGGAGCGCACCCCGCGCGGGGCGGACCTGCTCCTGTCCACGCGCGCCGGACGCGCCGCCCGCTTCGCGGGATCCAGCGTCCGTGAGATGGGCCGCGTCGCCCGCGGCGTGCGCGGCATCAAGCTCCGCGACGAGCGTGACGGCGTCGTGGATCTCTCCATCCTCGTCGGCGAGGACGCCGCCTGCCTCGTGACGGTGACGGCCAACGGCTACGGCAAGCGCACCCCGCTGGCGGACTACCCGCGCAAGGGCCGCGGCAGCATGGGCGTGGTCGACATCGCGGCGGACGAGCGCAACGGCGAGGTCGTCGGCGCCCTCGTGGCCGAGGCGGATGACCAGCTTCTGGTCGTCACGGACAGCGGCCGCGTCATCCGGATGCGCGCCAGCGACGTCCGCCAGGTGGGCCGCCGCACGCGCGGCGTTCGCCTCATGCGCCTCTCCGACGGCGAGCGGATCGTGGCGGTGGAGCGCATCCTCGCCGCGACGGCCGCCGCGATGGAGGAATCGCTCCCCGAGGCGACGGAAGCGCCCGAGCCGAGCGACGAGCCCATCGAGGAGATCGCCGAGCTCGCGGAGGACGATGAGTCCGACGAGGGCGAGGGCGACGGGGAGTAGGGGAGCCGGCGGGGAGTAGGAAAGGGCGACGGGTCGGCGCGAGGGTGAGGTGCTCACACCCACCCTGCGTGAGCTGGGTCGGTGTGAGCACGTCACCGCAACCCGAGTCGTAGACCTCCAGCACGGGGTCGGCGTCCATTCCAGAGAGCGAACTCGACGGCGTCCTTCAGGACAGCCGCGTTGTCCAGGCGCTTCGCGAACGTCGGGGCGTCCTCTGCGCACGCAGCCTCGTCAAGGAACGCGGCCACGGGAACGCCGGCGTGCGCCACAACGCAACCCTTCGAGACCTTCAGGCCCTCGACGCGCGTGAACTCTGCGCGGGTCAGCGTCGTGGCCGCACGGGCGCTGGCTCACTGTTCGACCACCGTGTCCGCGTGGATGACGCCAGCGGCCCCGTCGATCGCGTCGGAGGGTGCATCGAGAACGAGCGTCCCGATGCGTCCATCCACGATGATCGCGCTCCCGTGCCTACGCTTCCGCGTGCCGCCCAGCCCCCCATGGACAAGGCTCCTCCGCACGGACGCGCTCGCGTGGAGCGTGCTCGGGGTGACGATGCTCGTCACCGGAGTCGGCTGGCGAAACGCCGCCCATGAAGAGGCGCAGGTGGCGCGAGAGCGCTTCGCGCTCGAGAGCCGCGCCATCGAGGACGCCATCACGCGGCGGATGCACGACTACGCGCAAGCTCTCCGCGGAGGCGTGGCCCTCTTCGACGCCCTCGGCGACGTCCCCCGCGAGGTGTGGCACCGCTTCGCCACCCGAAGCGACCTGCAGGAGGCCTACCCGGGCATCCGGGGCTTCGGCTACGCGGCGCGGGTACCGGCGTCCGCCGAAGCCGCCCTCGTCGCTCGCGTGCGCTCCGAGGGGTTCCCGGAGTTCCGGATCTGGCCGGAGGGGGCGCGCGACCTCGTCACCTCGATCGTTTACCTCGAACCCCTGGACGCGCAGAACCGCCGCGCCTTCGGCTACGACATGTGGTCTGAGCCCGTACGCCGCGAGGCCATGGCGCGCGCACGTGATTCAGGCGAGAGCGCCCTCTCCGGGCGCGTCACCCTCAAGCAGGAGGCAGAACGGGACGCGCATCCCGGGGTGTTGCTCTACCTGCCGGTGTACGCGCGGGGCCGGCCGACGGACACCCCCGCGGCGAGGCGGGACGCCCTGCGCGGCTGGGTCTTCGCGCCTTTCCGCATGCGCGACCTGATGCGCGGGATCCTGGGAGAACGCACGGGCGAGCTGAACGTAGACGTCTACGATGAGACCGTCGGCGGCGAGGTGCTGCTCTACCAGCGCCCGACGACCGAGTCGTCCGGGCCGGAACCCTCCCACACCGACCGACGCACGCTCTCGATCGCGGGGCGACGCTGGGTCATCGTCCTCTCGTCGACGCCCGCCTTCGACCGCGCCGTGCGCAGGAACCTCGCGAGCATGAGCGCCCTGGCGAGCGTGGGCGTGAACCTCCTCGTCTTCGGGTTCCTTCTCGTCCTCGGTCGCCAACACCGCGCCGCGCAGCGGCTGACGGTCGAGCTCGAGGACCTCTCGGCGTCGCTGGAGCGACGCGTGGACCTCCGGACGAGAGACCTCGAGGAGAGCCGCGCCCGCCTGCAGCAGACCGCCTGCATCGACGCCCTGATCGCCGAGGTCGCCGAGCAGACCAGCCGCGAGCAGGACCTCGACGGCGCCCTGCAGGGCTGTGCCGACGCGCTCGTCGTACGCCTCGACGCCACGCTCGCGCGCATCTGGCTGATCGACGAGGCCAGCGTGGTGCTGTGCCTCCACGCGAGCGCAGGCGTGTCGCGGCGCGTGGACGGGACCCACGCCCGGATTCCGCTCGGGAGCCTGAAGATCGGGCGAATCGCCCAGTCACGCGCGCCACACGTGACGAACTCGGTCCTCGGGG
>JACCDX010410911.1_pt1 | contig 11598 bp, 13 predicted proteins | sample 7449681 | NCBI WGS metagenome assembly JACCDX01 (sample SAMN15323450, study PRJNA562643) | freshwater metagenome | isolation source: river surface water | place: USA:Blue River Watershed | collected 2017-08-18 | reverse complement strand
TGTAGGCCTTCTGCAGCGCCAGCAGCTTGGCCGGGTCGAAGTGCAGGGCCGGCATCGATGGCATGCCATTCATGAGGCCGTTGGGCAAGCTGCCAGCCATGCTGCCGGCCGTGCCGGGTGCCATGCCGCCGCCCAGATGCTGGAAGGACTCGAGGGCCTTTTTCCACCCGGCGCCGAGGTTTTCCTGGAATTGGCCGGCCGCCTTCATCCAGTCCGCTTGAGAATCCATGTTGTCTCCTGGGTGGTTGATGCCCCGCGCATGGCGCGCTGGGCACAACGACCAGTATCCGTTTCTTTCTTACACCAAACAAACTCGCGCCGGCCTTGTGCGCGCAGCCCTTGCCTGTGTGGCGGCGGCGTGGCGTGACGGCTCTTCTTGAAGATCACGACTGATGTACCTGATTGCGATCGGCTGGCTCTATGTCGCCTTGATGATGTCCATCGCCGAGGCCACGAATACTAATGGATCCGTGATCGGCGCGGTGTTCACCTTTCTCATGTATGGATTGGGACCTACAGCGCTGGTGATGTACATCCTCGGCACGCCGTCGCGGCGGCAGCGCCGGCGCGAGCAGGAGGCCCGCGAGGAGGCAGCAGCGGCGGCAGCAGCGGCTGCAGCTTCGGCCGATGCCCCGGGTACCGCCTCAGTCCAGCCAGACGCTGGCGGCCAGACGACCGCTGACCCGGTCCCGCCGGTGCGAAAAGAACCGTGAGGGGTTGGCGAAGGTGCACCACGCGGTGCTGCCGTCGTTGCCGTGCACACGGGCGACGCCCAGCGTGGCGAGGCGGCGGCGCGCGAGGCCCGGCAGGTCGGCGAGGTACTTGCCGGCCGTGCCGGATGCCGAGGCGCCACCCGCCTGATCAACCGGGCCTTCTGCCTGTGACCGCGACACAGGCCTGAACAACGAGGCGCAGCCTGCGTCGGCCGCCAGGAAAGCCGCCCGCACCTCGGGCCCGACCTCGAAGGCCTGCGGGCCGATGCAGGGCCCGAGCCAGGCCACCGTGTGACGCGGGTCGAAGCGGGCCATCAGGGCCTCGAGCACGCCCTCGCCGCCCTCACCCGCCAGCCCGCGCCATCCCGCATGCGCCGCGCCCACGCGCGTGGCGCGGCCGCCCTGCGACTCGCACAGGAGCACCGGCAGGCAATCGGCCACCATGATCGTGCAGGCCACGCCGGGACGGTCCGTCCAGCAGGCGTCGGCCTCGAGGCCGTCGGGCTCGTCGCCTTGCAGGCGCACCACGCCGCGGCCATGCACCTGGCGCAGGTACACAGGGCGTGCCCCGAGGCGATCGGCCCAGCGCTGGCGGTTGCTGGCCACCGACTCGGGCAGGTCGCCGACATGGTCGCCGAGGTTGAGGCTGTCCCAGGGCGCAACGGACACGCCGCCCAGACGCGTGCTGCACAGGGCGTGGACGGCATTCGGCACGGTCCACGCCGGCACAAGAACCTCGCCGGCGCCCGCGCCCGCGCCGGCCTTCGCCGCGGGGCCGGTACCGGGGAACAGCGGATCGGGACCGCGCGCGTCGGGCATGGCCATGCCGTCCTTCAGGCGGCCGCGTCCGGGCAGGCCGAGGGCTGAGCCTTCTGGAAGGCCGGCAGCTGCATGCAGGCGTCGAACACCGCCTGCACCCGATCCAGCCCCGAGAGGTCGCAGTCGAAGCGGTGCGCGTTGAACACCTGCGGCACCAGCAGGCAATCCGCCAGGCCCGGGGCGTCGCCCCAGCAGAAGCGGCCCGGCGGGGAGGCGGCCAGCTCGCGGTCGAAGGTCTCCAGGCCCAGTCGCACCCAGTGGCGGTACCAGCCGTCCTTGGCCTCGTCGGCCACGCCGAGGTCACGCACCAGGTAGCGCAGCACGCGCAGGTTGTTGAGGGGATGGATCTCGCAGGCAATCGCCTGGGCCAGGGCCCGCACCCGGGCGCGGCCCACGGGGTCGGCGGGCAGCAGCGGCGGCGCGGGGTGGACCTCGTCGAGGTACTCGATGATGGCCATCGACTGCGCCAGCGTCTGGCCGTCGTCGGTGACCAGCGCCGGCACCAGGTGCGCCTGGTTCACCGCCTCGAAGCCGGGCTGCAGGTGGGCGTCGCCGCGCAGGTCGACCGGCAGGTAGTCATAGGGCAGCCCCTTCAGTTCGAGCGCGATGCGCACGCGGAACGAGGCCGAGGAACGAAAGTAGTTGTATAGCCGCATGGACGACAAGCATAAGCCCGCCCTGGCGGGGCCGGCCTGCGCGATCGGCTATCTTCGGGGCCCTGGAGGGCTGTCCGCAGCCGGCCGCTTCATCGAGAACCCCGACAACAACACCCGAGACAACGCTCGCCGATCCCCATGAACTTCGCCATTCCCGCCCCCGCCACCGTCACCCTCCCCATCGTCGGCCGCAGCGATCGCTTCCCGGTCCGCCGCGTCTACTGCGTCGGCCGCAACTACGCCGAACACGCCAAGGAGATGGGTTTCACCGGCCGCGAGGCGCCCTTCTTCTTCATGAAGCCGGCCGACGCCCTGCTGGTGGTCGAGCCCGGGCAGACCGGCCAGATGGCCTACCCCACCCTCACCCGGGACCTGCACCACGAGATCGAGCTGGTGGTGGCGATCGGCACCGGCGGCAGCCACATCCCCGCGCAGGACGCGATGAAGCATGTCTGGGGCTACGCCGTCGGCCTGGACATGACCCGCCGCGACCTGCAGGGCGAGATGAAGAAGCAGGGCCGCCCCTGGGAGATCGGCAAGGCCTTCGAGCAGTCCGGCCCCATCGGCGCCCTCACCCCCGCCGCCGAGGCCGGCGACATCGGCAACGCCGCGATCTGGCTGCAGGTCAATGGCCAGGACCGCCAGCGCAGCGATGTCTCCAAGCTGATCTGGAACATCGCCGAGACCATCGAGCACCTCTCGGCGGCCTGGACGCTAGCCCCCGGCGACCTGATCTTCACCGGCACCCCCGAGGGCGTGGCCGCCGTGGTGGCGGGCGACACGCTGAGCGGCGGCGTGACCGGCCTCACGCCGCTGAACGTCACCGTCAAGGGCTGAGGCCCCCTGCTCCGCACAAGTCCCGCACAAGTCCCGCACCCGCCCCAGACCCGCCCCATGCGCAGTCCGATCAAGCATTGCCGCAACTGCGGAACCGCCGTCGCCTACCGGCTGCCGGACGATGGTGACACCCGCGAGCGCGCGGTCTGCCCAGGCTGCGCCACCATCCACTACGAGAACCCTCTCAACGTGGTGGGCACGGTGCCGTACTGGGGCGAGCGGGTGCTGCTTTGCAAGCGCAACATCGAGCCGCGCTGGGGCAAGTGGACGCTGCCGGCAGGCTTCATGGAACTCGGCGAAAGCGTAGCCCAGGGAGCGGCGCGCGAGACGGTGGAGGAAGCCGGCGCCGAATTCGAGATGGAGGACCTGCTGTCCATCCTGAGCGTGCCGCGGGTCGGACAGGTGCACCTGTTCTTCCGCGCGCGCCTGCTGTCCGAGCGCTTCGACCCGGGCCCGGAGACGATCGAGGCGCGGCTCTTTGCCGAGGACGAGATTCCCTGGGACGAGATCGCCTTCCGCACCGTGCGAGAGACCCTGGAGCGCTATTTCGCCGACCGCCGGGCCGGGCGGTTCAAGGTCCACACGATGGATATCGACTGAGGCGACCGAGGGCCGCGAGGCCCGAACTAGCGGCAGCCCCTCAGATCTCGGCCAGGCCCTTGCGCAGGGCGTAGCGGGTCAGGCTGGCGATGTCGTTGATGCGCAGGCGCTGCATGATGCGGGAGCGGTGCACATCGACCGTCTTCGAACTCAGATTGAGTTCATGCGCCACCTGCTTGGACGCCAGGCCACGCGCCAGCAGTCGCACGATCTCGATCTGGCGCGGGGTGAGCTCGTCTTCCGCGGTGGGCTCGGTCTTTTGCAGCAGCGAGGCGGCGACGTCGGAGCCAAAGTAGCGGCCCGTGTCGATGACACAGCCGATGGCATGCGCGAGCTCGCCCGGGGAAGCGGTCTTCAGCAAGTAGCCGTTGGCACCGCAGGCGACTGCACGCCGGACATGGTCAGGGCTGTCATGCATGGACAGCGCGAGGATCGCGAGGTCCGCGTCACGGGCCCGCAAGGTGCGGATCGCCGAGAAGCCGTCCATGCCGGGCATCGACAGGTCGGTGATCACCAGGTCCGGATTGACACTGTCCACCAGGGCCAGGAGTGTCTGGCCGTCGTCGGCTTCTCCCGCCAGATCCACCCTTGCAATCGTCGACAGCAGAGCGCGCAGGCCGGAACGAATGAGGGCGTGGTCGTCGGCCAGCACGACGCGAATCGTTGGCTGACTGGGAGGTAGCGATGTCAATTGCATGGAGTCTCGTCTCGCAAGCATCGGATGCCGCTCATGGCGTCCCTGGTACTCATTGCAAAAAACCGCGTAGAAGAAAGCTGAGCCAACAGCGCCAGATCATGTGGGAAATCTCACATCCCACCCTAAGAATTGCGCCTAATCCGAAAGCATGCGCAACGTCCGCCTCGCTGCGTCTGAACGGTGGCATTGCAGCCGCATGGGGCTGAATCGCAAGGTGGATGCGCAAAGAAAAACGGGCTAGCTTCTTGTGGAAGCTAACCCGTTGTCTTTGTGGTCGGCGTGGCGGGATTCGAACTCGCGACCCCTTGCACCCCATGCAAGTGCGCTACCAGGCTGCGCTACACGCCGAAGCCTCAAATTATAGCGCGAGTTTCGCGTCCTCCTTCGGGACGTTCGAGGGCAGTGGACAGCAGGTCGCGGATCTCGAAGAGTTCGCGGCGGACCTGAAGCAGGCGGCGCGACCAGGCGTCGTCGATGCCGACCTGCAGATGCTCGGCGCCGGCGTGCGCCACAGGGGGCGCATGGGCGCTGCCAGTCTCCTGCGTGGCCGCAGGCGCCAGGCCCTCCGCCAACGCGTCCAGCGGCTCGTCTTCGGCCGGCAGCTCGATCGGCTCCACCCCCTCCAGCATCACCTCGCCGTTGCGGCGGCGCTCACGCTCACCCTGCACCAGTTCCTGCAGGCGGTTGCGCGCGCCGCTGATGGTGAAGCCCTGGTCATAAAGCAGGTCGCGGATGCGGCGGATCATCAGCACCTCATGGTGCTGGTAGTAGCGGCGGTTGCCGCGGCGCTTCATCGGGCGCAGCTGCGTGAACTCCTGCTCCCAGTAGCGCAGCACATGCGGCTTGACGCCGCACAGCTCGCTCACCTCACCGATTGTGAAGTAGCGCTTGGCGGGAATGCTGGGAAGCGGCTGGTCCATGGACACGCGGAACGAGGCAAAGGCGCAGAGGTTACCCGAACTCGCCGCACCGCAAAAGCCCGCGGCAGACAGTCGGCGCCATCCGGCACAGGTACTTGCGGATTACTCCGCGGGGTTGTGGCCCTGGAGGGCGTCCTTGAGCTTCTGGCTGGCGTGGAAAGTCACCACGCGCCGGGCCTCGATCGGGATCAGCTCGCCGGTGCGCGGGTTGCGACCGGGCCGGGCCGCCTTGGTGCGGATCTGGAAGTTGCCGAAGCCGGAGATCTTCACGTCCTGGCCGTCGACCAGGCTGGCCGACACCAGGTCGAAGAAGGCATCGACCATGTCCTTGGACTCGCGCTTGTTGAGGCCGATCTGCTCGAACAAGAGTTCGGCCATCTGCGCCTTGGTGAGCGCGGGCGTCTCGAGGCTCAGCGCCTCGAAGTCAAGCGAAGGCGCCCCCTGCGCGTCGTCGGCGGTCAATGCGGTCATGGTGTGTCAGCCCCTCAGGCGCCCGCCGGCCTGGCGGGCGATGGCGTCGATGACCGCGCGGACGGCGGCCTCGATCTGCTCGTCGGTGAGTGTCGCCACCGGATCGCCCACCGTCAAGCGCAGGGCGAGGCTCTTCTCGCCGGCGGCGATGCCGGCCACCGGCTGCTGCGGCTTGTAGAGGTCAAAAAGCCTCACATCGCGCAGCAGGCCACCGGTATCGGCGGCGCGCGCCGCGGCCAGCACCGCGTCGTGCGACACGGCATCGGCCACCACCACGGCGATGTCGCGCTCGGCCGGCTGCGCCTTGGGCACCGGCTGGAACGCGGGCACCGGACGGGCCAGGGCCGCGTCGAGCGACAGCTCGAACAGCATCGGCGCCGCAGGCAGCTCCCACTGCTGGCGCCAGCGCGGGTGCAGCTCGCCCACCACGCCCACCTGCTGGCCGCCGACGAACACGCCGGCGCAGCGGCCCGGGTGCAGCGCAGGGTGCGACACCGGACGGAACTCGGCGCGCAGCGGAGACAGCAGCGCCTCCACATCGCCCTTGGCGTCGAAGAAATCGGCCGAGCCCTGCCCCTTGCGGCCCCATTGCAGGCCGTCGACGGTGCCGAAGGCCAGGCCCGCCACCCGCATCGGCTGGTGAATGCCGCGCACGGTGGTATCGGTGGTCGGCACCGAGGCATCCCGCAGGAACACGCGCCCGATCTCGAACACCCGCACGCGCTCGGCCTTGCGGTCCAGGTTGTGCCGCAGCGCCTGCAGCAGCGACCCGAGCAGCGACGAACGCATCACCGAGAGGTTGCTCGCGATCGGATTGAGCAGGCGCACCGGCTGGGGGTTGCCGGCCAGGTCACGCTCCCAGGCGTCCTCGACGAAGCTGAAGTTGATCGTCTCCTGGTAGCCCAGGCCCGCCAGCAGGCGGCGCACCGCGAAGGGGCTGCGGCGCGACTCGTCGGCCGGTCGGGCGGAAATCGGGCCCAGCGGCGGCGTGGTCGGCAGCTGCTCGTAGCCGATGACGCGCGCCACCTCCTCGATCAGGTCCTCCTCGATCGCGAGGTCGAAGCGGTGCGGCGGCGGCACCACCGAGAGCTGGTCGCCGTCGACGGTGACCGGTAGGCCCAGGCGGCCGAGTGCCGCCAGGCAGTCCTGCGCGGACAGCGGCATGCCGATGACCCGGGCCGCGCGCGAGGCGCGCAGCACCACCGGCTTGCGCTCGGGCAGGGCCAGGGTCTGGTCGTCGATCGGGCCGGCCTCGCCGCCGCAGATCTCCAGCACCAGCTGCGTGATGCGCTCGATGTGCTCCACGGTCTGGGCCGGGTCGACGCCGCGCTCGAAGCGGTGGCCGGCGTCGGTCGAGAAGTTGAACCGACGCGAGCGGCCCTGGATCGCCTGCGGCCACCAGAAGGCGGCCTCGATGTAGATGTTGCGGGTGTCGTCGGACACCGCGGTGGCGTCGCCGCCCATGATGCCGGCCAGCGACTCGACCTGCCGGTCGTCGGCGATCACGCCCACCTTCTCGTCGACGGTGATGGTGTTGCCATTGAGCAGCTTGAGCGTCTCGCCCGCGCGGCCCCAGCGCACCTGAAGCCCGCCATGGATCTTGTCCAGGTCGAAGATGTGCGACGGACGCCCGAACTCGAACATCACGTAGTTGGAGATGTCCACCAGCGGCGAGACGCTGCGCTGGCCGCAGCGCGCCAGGCGATCGACCATCCAGGGCGGCGTCTTGACCAGGGTGTTCACGTTGCGCACGACACGGCCGGAGAAGCGGCCGCACAGGTCGCTGGCCTCCACCTTGACCGCCAGGCGGCCATCGTGGGCAGCCTTCACGGGAGGGAAGGCCGGGGTCAGCAGCGGCGCCCCGGTCAGGGCCGACAGCTCGCGGGCCACGCCGTACACCGACAGCGCATGCGCCAGGTTGGGCGTGAGCTTGAGGGTGAACAGGGTGTCGTCGAGCCGCAGCACCTCGCGGATGTCGGCGCCGATGGGCGCGTCGGCCGCCAGCTCCAGCAGGCCGCCATGGTCATCGGCGATCTGCAGCTCGCGCGCCGAGCAGAGCATGCCCTGGCTCTCGACGCCGCGCAGCTTGCCCAGCTTGATCTTGAACGGCTGCCCGTCCTCGCCCGGGGGCAGCTCGGCGCCGACCAGGGCGCAGGGCACGCGGATGCCGGGGCGGGCGTTGGGTGCGCCGCAGACGATGTTCAACAGGGCGTCCTGCCCCACATCCACCTGGCACACGCGCAGGCGGTCGGCGTTGGGGTGTTGCACCGCCTCGCGGATCTCGCCCACCACGATGCGGGTGAAGGGCGGCGCCACGGGGCGCAGGTCCTCCACCTCCAGTCCGCCCATGGTGAGCGTGTCGGCGATCTGCTGGGTGGTCAGCGGCGGGTTGCAGAACTCACGCAGCCAGGATTCGGGAAATTGCATGGTCGTCGAAGCCTTGGTGGCGAATCAGCGGAACTGGCGCAGGAAACGGATGTCGCCGTCGAAGAACAGGCGCAGGTCGTTCACGCCATAACGCAGCATGGTCAGGCGGTCCGGGCCCATGCCGAAGGCGAAGCCGATGTATTCCTCGGGGTCGAGGCCCATGTTGCGCACCACGTTCGGGTGCACCTGGCCGGAGCCGGCCACCTCGAGCCAGCGGCCGGCCAGCGGCCCGCTCTGGAACTGGATGTCGATCTCGGCGCTGGGCTCGGTGAAGGGGAAGAAGCTGGGGCGGAAACGCAGCGCCAGGTCCTCGCTCTCGAAGAAGGTGCGGCAGAAGTTCGTGAACACGACCTTCAGGTCCTTGAAGCTCACGTTGCGGCCCAGCCAGAGGCCCTCGCACTGGTGGAACATCGGCGAGTGCGTGGCGTCGCTGTCCACGCGGTAGGTGCGGCCCGGGGCGATCACGCGGATCTCCGGCATCTCTGCCTTTCCGGCATGCTTCTTCACATGCGCCTGCGCATAGCGCACCTGCATCGGGCTGGTGTGCGGTCGCAGGTTGTAGGGGATGCCGTCGTCGCCGTTGATATCGACGTAGAAGGTGTCCTGCATCGACCGCGCCGGGTGGTTGGGCGGGTTGTTCAGCGAGGTGAAGCTGTGCCAGTCGCTCTCGATCTCGGGGCCGTCGGCCACGTCGAAGCCCATGCCGCCGAAGATCTGCTCGATGCGCTCCATGGTCAGACTGACCGGATGCAGGCCACCGGGCTCGCGCACGCGGCCCGGCAGGGTCACGTCCAGGGCCTCGGCCTGCAGCTGCCGCTCGAGCTCGGCGTCGGCCAGGGCCTGCCGGCGCGCGCCCAGCGCCTCCTCGATGGCCTGCTTGGCCAGGTTGATGGCAGCGCCGCGGGTCTTCTTCTCGTCCACGCTGAGGGCGGCCATGCCCTTCATCAGCTCGGTGATGCGGCCGGACTTGCCGATGAAGCGGGCCTTGGCATCTTCAAGCTGGGCGGCCGTGGCGGCCTCGGCAAAGGCCTGGCGCGCGGCGTCGACGAGGGAATCGAGTTCGTTGCTCATGGTGTCGGACAGCGGGTGTCTCAGCGACGGAATTCGGGGTGGCCGGCGGGGTAGCGCCAGCCACAAAAACAAACAGGGCCAGCGCTACGCAAGCCCTGGCCCTGTCTGGTGGAATGCACCGGACGCCGCTTTTCAGGGGCGGCGCCCGACGTGAACTCAAGCAGCCAGCTTGGCCTTGACTTGCTCCACGATGCCGGCAAAAGCAGCCTTGTCGTGCACGGCGATGTCGGCCAGGACCTTGCGGTCGATCTCGATGCCGGCCTTGCGGATGCCGTTGGCGAACTGGCTGTAGGTCAGGCCCAGTTCACGCGCAGCGGCGTTGATACGGGCGATCCACAGCTGGCGGAAGACGCGCTTCTTGGCGCGGCGGTCACGGTAGGCGTACTGGCCCGCCTTCATCACCGCCTGCTTGGCGATGCGGAAAACGTTGCCGCGACGACCGCGGAAGCCCTTGGCGAGGGCGAGAACTTTCTTGTGGCGGGCGCGGGCGGTAACGCCGCGTTTGACGCGAGGCATGTGTGACTCCTTGTTCGTCCAGTGAGATCAGAGGCCCGCGAACGGGAGCATCTGTGCCATGTGACCCATGTTGGTCTCGTGCACGGCGACGGCGCCGCGCAGATGGCGCTTGTTCTTGGTGGTCTTCTTGGTCAGGATGTGACGCTTGAAGGCTTGGCCACGCTTGACCGTGCCACCGGGACGAACGCGAAAACGCTTCTTCGCGCTGCTCTTGGTCTTCATCTTGGGCATGTGAATGCTCCTTTTCTTTTGTGCTCGTGAGGCGCCGCGAACTTCCGCGGACTTGGCTGGCCCCGAGCCACTTGTGGCCGGGCCTCTAGGGCCCGGCAAACGCGCCGGCGGCGACCCACCGCCAGACTGCGAAACCCTGGATTATGGCACGGCTGGCCGCCCTGGGCCAACCGGGGCCCCCGAGGGGCCCGTGGCACCCCTCAGGCGGAGGCGGGCTGGCCTTCGGCCGCCGCAGGCACCTCGGCCGGCTTGGCAGCACCGGTGGCGGCCTTCTTGCGACCGGGGGCGATCATCATGATCATCTGCCGGCCTTCCAGCTTGGGAAACTGCTCGACGATGATCGAGTCGGCCAGCTCGTCGCGAATGCGGTTGAGCAGGGCCAGGCCCAGTTCCTGGTGCGTGATCTCGCGGCCGCGGAAGCGCAGGGTGATCTTGCACTTGTCGCCATCCGCCAGGAAGCGGCGGATGTTGCGCATCTTGATGTTGTAGTCGCCGTCATCGGTTCCGGGACGGAACTTGACTTCCTTGATCTCGATGACCGTCTGCTTGGCCTTGGCCTCGGCCGCCTTCTTCTGTTCCTGGTACTTGAACTTGCCGTAGTCCATCAGCCGGCACACGGGCGGGCTGGCGGTGGCGGCAATTTCGACCAGGTCGACGTCCAGTTCACCGGCCATGCGCAGGGCTTCCTGCAGGCTCACGATGCCCAAGGGCTCGTTCTCGGGGCCGGAAAGACGAACTTCCGGGGCCATGATCTCCCGGTTCAGGCGGTGCTTTCGCTCCTCGCGTTGGCGACGGTCGCGGAAATCAGTAGCGATGGTGGCTTCCTTTTAAAAACTCAACGTTTGGCGGCGATGTCGTTCTGAATGCGCTGGACGAAATCGGCAACCGCCATGACTCCCAGGTCCTGGTTGCCCCGGGCCCGGACAGCCGCCGCGCCAGCCGCCTTCTCCTTGTCACCCAGGACGAGGAGATAGGGAACCTTTTGCAGCGAATGCTCCCGGATTTTATACGTTATTTTTTCGTTCCGCAGGTCCAACTCGACCCTAAGCCCTTGATTTTGCAGCGTTTTCGCCACTTCCCGGGCGTATTCGGCCTGGGAGTCGGTGATGTTGAGCACCACCACCTGGGTCGGGGCCAGCCAGGTGGGCAACGCGCCGGCGTGCTGCTCGATCAGGATGCCGATGAAACGCTCGAGGCTGCCGACGATGGCCCGGTGCAGCATCAGGGGGCGATGGCGGGCGCCGTCCTCGCCCACAAGCTCGGCGTCGAGTCGCTCGGGCAGGTTCGGGTCGACCTGGATCGTGCCGCACTGCCAGGGACGGCCCAGGGCGTCTTTCAGGGTGTACTCGATCTTGGGGCCGTAGAAGGCGCCCTCGCCCGGCAGGTACTCGAACTCGCAACCCGACGCGCGCAGGCCCTCGGCCAGCGCCTTCTCGGCGCGGTCCCAGCTCTCCTCCGAGCCGATGCGCTTTTCCGGGCGGGTGGAGAGCTTGTAGAGGATCTCGGTGAAGCCGAAATCCTTGTAGACGCGCTGCAACAGCGAAGTGAACGCCGTCACCTCGGCCTGGATCTGGTCCTCGGTGCAGAAGATGTGGCCGTCGTCCTGGGTGAAGCCGCGCACGCGCATGATGCCGTGCAGG
>JACCDX011259842.1_pt1 | contig 11602 bp, 8 predicted proteins | sample 7449681 | NCBI WGS metagenome assembly JACCDX01 (sample SAMN15323450, study PRJNA562643) | freshwater metagenome | isolation source: river surface water | place: USA:Blue River Watershed | collected 2017-08-18 | reverse complement strand
TCGACGGTCCGGCCGATCCGCAGGACATCCTGCGCCTGCTGGGCATCGAGGAACTGTCGCGCTACATCGTCGACGAAGTGCAGGACGTCTACCGCCTCCAGGGCGTGAAGATCAACGACAAGCACATCGAGGTGATCGTTCGCCAGATGCTGCGTCGCGTGGTCGTCGAGAACCCGCGTGACTCCACCTACATCGCCGGCGAGCAGGTCGAGCGCTCCGAGATGCTGGACACCAACGACGCCCTGCGCGCCGAAGGCAAGATCCCGGCGACCTACAGCAACCTGCTGCTGGGTATCACCAAGGCCTCGCTGTCCACCGACTCGTTCATCTCCGCGGCCTCCTTCCAGGAGACCACCCGCGTGCTGACCGAGGCGGCGATCATGGGCAAGCGCGACGAGCTGCGCGGCCTGAAGGAGAACGTCATCGTCGGGCGCCTGATCCCCGCAGGTACCGGCATGGCCTACCACGCGGCCCGCAAGGTCAAGGACCAGATGGACGAGGCCGAGCGCCGCGCCATCGCCGAGGCCGAAGCCGCCGAGCTGGGTGGCGAGGCCGAGCTGCCCGAGGCCAGCGAGGGCGCATCGGCCGAGTAAGCCGGCACGCCTTGCGCGCCGCAGGCCCCTGGCCTGCCGGGCGCCCCGACGCCCCGGAGCCTTCGCGGTTCCGGGGCGTTTTTCCTGGGGCGGCCGCTTGCGTGTCGGCGCATGCCGGCCGCTGGCCAGTCCCCGTTCCCGGCTTGTTAAGCTCGGCCCCTCATGACCGCATCCCTCCTGCCCTGGCTGGCCGCCCTCGTCCTGGTGGCCTGGGCCCTGGGCGCCTACAACCGCCTGGTGCGCCTGCGCGCCGAGGTCAACACCGCCTTTGGCGCGGTCGAGGGCGAGCTCATGCCGCTGGCCCGCCTGGTCGACGACATGCTCGATCGGCTGGAGGCCGAGTCGGGCGGTCGCGATGATGAGGACCGCCCCCTGCCCTCGCCGGCCTTCCTCGCGCCCCTGCGCGCCGCCTCGGAGGGTCTGGCCGCGGCCGTCGCCGAGGCCCGCCAGAAGCCCCTCGAGGGCGAGCGCATCGCCAGGCTGCGCGACGCGGGCGAGGCCTGGGCGCAGGCCTGGGACCGGGCCGAGCGCGAGGACGCGCATGACCTCGCCGGCCCGCAGCTGCCGGAGACGGTGAGCACCGAGCGGGCCCTGCGCCTGCGGCAGGCCGACGCCCTCGGCACCCAGTTCAACGAGGCGGTGGACCGGTACAACCACGCCATCGCCCAGTTCCCGGCGTTGCTGGTCGCTTGGCTGTTCGGTTTCCGCAGCGGGCGCCGGCTGTGAGCGGCGCGTCCTCCCGACAGCCCGGCCGCGAGCTGGTGCCGCTGTGGCGCCAGCTGCGGGCGGCGGCCGGCGTGCTGCAGGCCGTGGAGGCCGGCCAGTCGGCCACGCCGGCGGTAGCCGCCGTGCCCGCCGACCTTCGCGCCGGTGTCCAGGCACTGGCCTTCCAGGCCCTGCGCCAGTGGGGCCGGGCCCGCGCCCTGCGCGAGCGCCTGGCCAGCCGGCCGCCGCCGCCCGCGGCCGACGCCCTGCTGCGGACCGCCCTGGCCCTGGCCTGGGATCCGGCGACGGCCCCCTACACCCCCTACACCCTGGTGAGCCAGGCGGTCGAGGCGGCCAAGCGCGGACGCGCCACCGGGCGGCAGGCGGCCTTCATCAATGCCTGCCTGCGGCGCTTCCTGCGCGAGCGCGACGAGCTGGTGGCTGCGACCGGCCCCGACCCGGTGGCGCGCTGGAACCACCCGGCCTGGTGGATCCGCCGGCTCCAGGCCGACCATCCGGACCACTGGGAGGCCATCCTCGCTGCGGGCAACGCCAGCCCGCCGCTGACCCTGCGGGTCAATCGCCGCCGCACTGAGCGTGATGCCTACCGCCAGCGGCTGGCCGAGGCGGGCATCGACGCCCAGCCGGTGGGCGAGGACGGACTGGTCCTGGCCCAGTCCCGGCCGGTGCAGGCCCTGCCTGGGTTCAACCAGGGGCTGGCCTCGGTGCAGGATGAAGCAGCGCAGATGGCTGCGCCTCTCTTGTTGAATGGCCTGGCCAAGCCGGAGGGTGTGCACAAACTTCGAATCCTCGACGCCTGCGCCGCCCCGGGCGGCAAGACCGCCCACCTGCTGGAGGCCGCCGACGCCGACGTCACCGCGCTGGACGTCGATCCGGTGCGTTGCGACCGCATCCGGGAGACGCTGGGCCGTCTCGGCCTGTCGGCGCGGGTGCTGGCGGCCGATGCCGCGCGGCCGGCCGATTGGTGGGACGGGCAGCCCTTCGACGCCATCCTCCTGGACGCGCCCTGCACCGCCTCGGGCATCGTGCGCCGGCACCCTGATGTGCGCTGGCTGCGACGCGAGAGCGACATTGACGCCTTGGCCCGCGCCCAGGCGCGGCTGCTCGAGGCGCTGTGGCCGCTCCTGGCGCCGGGCGGCCGCCTGCTCTATTGCACCTGCTCGGTGTTCAAGGCCGAGGGCGAGGACCGGGTCCGTTCGTTTGTTGCACACAACACCGACGCCCGTTTGCAGCCCGCGCCCGGCCATTTGCTGCCGGGTCGCGGCCGGAATGGACCGGCCGTCCCGGAAAATCCGTCAGGTGAGCACGACGGTTTCTTTTACGCCCTCCTGGACAAGCGGGCCGATGCAGGGCGCTAGGGCCCTGGCGTCACGCCGCCTGTCCGCCTGGCTGGCGGGCCTGCTCGTGGTGCTGGCGGCGACCTTCTGGGCCGCGCCTGCGCGGGCCACCGAGATCACCGCCCTGTCGGCCGAGCGCACGGCCGAGGGCGTGGTGCTGAGTGCCCAGATCCAGCTCGACCTCCCGGTCCTGCTGGAGGATGCGCTGGTCAAGGGCATCCCCCTGCACTTCATCGCCGAGGCCACCGTCCTGCGGGACCGCTGGTACTGGACCGATAAGGAAGTCGCCCGCGCAAGCCGCCACCTGCGCCTGGCCTATCACCCGCTCACCCGCCGCTGGCGCCTGCTGGTATCCAACGCGCCGATCAGCAACCCGGGCGCGGCCCTGGGCCAGTCCTTCGACACCCGGGAAGAGGCGCTGGCTGCGGTCGAGCGCATCGCCGGCTGGAAGATCGCCGAGCCCGGCGACGTCGACGGCAGCCCGCGCTACACCGTGACCTTGCGCTTCCGGCTCGACCAGGCGCAACTCCCCCGGCCGGTGCAGATCGGCACCCTCGGCCAGGACCAGGCCGCGCAGGACGCCAGCCGCAGCCTGCGCCTCGTCCCATGAGCGCCGCGCCGAGCCGCCTCAAGCAAGCTTGCACCCCCCTGGGGGGTGGCGAAGGACACGAAGTGCCGAGACTGGGGGCGGCACGATGAGTGTCTCCCCGAACCGGCAGGCGCCGCGCGTGCGCAACTCGCGCGTCTTCCGCTGGGCGGTCGCGGTCGGCGCCGCCGTCATCGCCGCCATCGGCGTCGTGCTGCTGTTCCTGCTGGCGCAGGCCACCGACAACCGCGAGCTCTACGAGCGCAACTACCAGCAGCTGTTCATCGTCAACGTGGCCGCGGCCGGGATGCTGCTGGCCACCATCGCCTGGATGGCGCTGCGCCTCTTCTCTCGCCTGCGGCGCGGAAAGTTCGGCAGCCGGCTACTGGTGCGGCTGGCGCTGATCTTCGCGCTGGTCGGCCTGGCGCCCGGGCTGCTGATCTATGTGGTGTCCTACCAGTTCGTCTCGCGCTCGATCGAGAGCTGGTTCGACGTCAAGGTGGAGGGCGCGCTGGACGCCGGCCTCAACCTGGGCCGGGCGACGCTGGACGCCCTCGCCAACGATCTCACGGCCAAGAGCCGCAGCGCGGCCGGGCAGCTGGCGGGGGTCTCCGATGCGGGTGCCGGCGTGGTCCTCGACCGCCTGCGGGACCAGCTCGGCGCCACCGACATCAACCTCTGGAGCGGCTCGGGCCAGCTGCTCGCCGGTCTGGGCCAGGCCCGCTTCCAGCTGGCGCCCGAGCGGCCCTCGGCCAGCCAGTTGCGCGTGGTCCGTACGCAACGCAGCCTGTCCCTCATCGAAGGCCTGGAAGAGGCCGGGCCGCAGGCCGCGGCCCGTGCGCGCATCCGGGTGCTGGTGGTGGCGCCGGCTTCGAGTGTCGGGCTGCTGTCCGACGCCCGCATCCTGGAGGTGGTGCAGCCGCTGCCGGCACAGCTGGTCGCCAACGCAATCGCGGTGCAGGAGGCCAACCGCGAGTACCAGGAGCGCGCCCTGGGCCGCGACGGCCTGCGTCGCATGTACATCGGCACGCTCACGCTCAGCCTGTTCCTGGCCGTCTTCGGCGCCATCCTGCTGGCCGTGGTGCTGGGCAACTCGCTGGCGCGGCCGCTGCTGCTGCTGGCAGCTGGCGTGCGCGAGGTGGCTGCGGGCGACCTCAGTCCCAAGCCGGTGCTGGAGGGCAAGGACGAACTCGGCGGCCTCACCCGCTCGTTCGCGCAGATGACGCAGCAGCTGGCCGATGCCCGCGCCGCAGTCGACCGCAGCATGGGCCAGGTGGACGCGGCGCGAGCCAACCTGCAGACCATCCTGGACAACCTCACCGCCGGCATCATCGTGCTGGACGACCAGGGTCGCATCCTCTCGTGCAACCCCGGCGCCACGCGCATCCTGCGGGTGCCGCTGGCCGCGTCGGTGGGCCAGCCCCTGGCGGGCGTCGAGGGCCTGCAGACCTTCGGCGAGGCGGTGGTCAAGCGCTTTTACGAATACCATGCCGACCAGCAGCACGGGCTCGACCACTGGCAGCAGTCCTTCGAGCTGCACGCGCCCCAGCCTGGCTCGCCCATGGCCTCCAGCGAGAGCGTGACCCTGGTGGTGCGCGGCGCCGACATGCCGGCCGACACCACCGGCCGCCGCGCCCACCTGCTGGTGCTCGACGACATCTCGGAGATCGTCTCCGCCCAGCGTGCCCGCGCCTGGGGCGAGGTGGCGCGCCGCCTCGCCCATGAGATCAAGAACCCGCTCACGCCAATCCAGCTGTCGGCGGAGCGGCTGGAGATGAAGCTGGCCGACAAGGTCGACGAGCCTGGCCGTGCGGTCCTCACCAAATCGGTCAAGACCATCGTCGACCAGGTCGATGCGATGAAGCGCCTGGTCAACGAGTTCCGCGACTACGCCCGCCTGCCATCGGCCGAGCTGCATCCGCTCGACCTCAACGCGCTGGTGGCCGACGTGCTGCAGCTCTATGGCCGCGAGGTCGCGGACGGTGCCGAAGGCGCTGAAGGCGCACAGGCCCGCGGCCAGGTGCCGATCCGGCTGGAGCTCGATCCCGACTGCCCCCAGATCCAGGGCGACGCCATGCAGCTGCGGCAGGTGATCCACAACCTTCTGCAAAATGCCCAGGACTCGACCGAGGCCGCCGGCGGCACCGACCCTGTCGTGCTGCGTACCCAGTGGAGCGCCGCCTCGGGCCGCGTGCGCCTGGCGGTGCGGGATGCGGGCGGCGGCTTCCCCGAGCACATCCTCAAGCGCGCCTTCGAACCCTATGTCACCACCAAGGCCAAGGGCACCGGCCTGGGCCTGGCGGTGGTCAAGAAGATCGCCGACGAGCATGGGGCCCGGATAGAACTCAAGAACCAGGTCGAGGACGGCCGGACGGTGGGCGCCCAAGTCTCGCTATCATTTGCAGTTGCGGCCTGACAACAGATTCCAAACCCGGCCGCGGAGGTCCCGCTTTTCAAAATGGCAAACATCCTGGTGGTCGATGACGAGTTGGGCATCCGCGACCTGCTCTCCGAGATCCTGAACGACGAGGGGCACCACGTCGAGCTGGCGGAGAACGCTTCGCAGGCCCGCGAGGTCCGCCAGCGCATGCAGCCCGACCTCGTCCTGCTGGACATCTGGATGCCCGACACCGACGGCGTCACGCTCCTCAAGGAGTGGGCATCGGCAGGCCTTTTGAACATGCCGGTCATCATGATGAGTGGTCACGCCACCATCGAGACCGCGGTCGAGGCGACCAAGATCGGCGCCCAGTCCTTCCTCGAGAAACCCATCACCCTGCAGAAGCTGCTCAAGGCGGTCGAGGCGGGCCTGAACCGCCAGCCTTCGCCGGCGCCGGCGGGTGCGCGCCGTCCGGTCGGCGCGCCGGTGCCTGGCGTGGTGAGCGCCGCGGCACCAGCCGCGGCTGCGGCTGTCCCGGGTGAGCTCACCGTCGAGGCTGCGATGACCGCTGGCCAGGGCCTGCCGGCAGCGGCACCCGTGGACGCCGGCCCCCAGGCGCGCCAGGCCTTCGACCTCGACAAGCCGCTGCGCGATGCGCGTGATGAATTCGAGAAGTGCTACTTCGAGTTCCATCTCGCGCGCGAGGGCGGCTCCATGACCCGCGTCGCCGAGAAGACCGGGCTGGAGCGCACCCACCTCTATCGCAAGCTCAAGCAGCTGGGGGTGGACCTGTCGCGCGGCAAGCGCGGCGGAGTGGCCTGACCGGGCTTTCCGTCCCGGGTGCCCGGGCCTGTCTCCCGTCAATTCTCGGCACGGGAGAAAAATCCAGGAAACCGCTTCGTCCGTCCGGATGGACTTCGTAGATTGGCGCGTACGGGTGCCGGCGCAGTGCGCCGCCCCGCCAACGAGTTCACAAGGAGACAAGCATGGATCAGATCAGGCGCCTCGCTGCGCTTTCACTCGCATTGGCAGGCTTCGCCGCACCGTGGGGGCTGGCGCAGGCGCAGGCCTTCCCGAACAAGCCGCTGAAGATCATCGTGCCGACCGCGGCCGGTGGCGGCAACGATGTGATCGCGCGCACCATTGCCGAGAAGATGTCCGCCTCGATGGGGCAGGGCATCGTCGTCGAGAACAAGGTGGGCGCCAGCAGCCTCATCGCCAACGAGTTCGTCGCCCGCTCGGCGCCGGACGGCTACACCATCCTGTTCAACGGGCCGCTGATCGTCCAGACGGCGGGCCTCATGAGCAAGCTTCCGTATGACCCGCTGACCGACTTTGTCCCCATCACGGATGTCATCCGCACACCTCTGTGGCTGGCTGTCAACGCCGCCAAGGTGCCGGCGAGGACGGTGACGGAGTACATCGCGCTGGCCAAGGCGGCCCCGGCCAATTTTCCCTACGCGTCGATCGGGCCTGGTTCCTCGCATCACCTCTACGGCCACCAGTTCAACGAGACAGCCGGCCTCAACCTGACCCATGTGCCCTACAAGGGCGGCGCGCCGGCGGTGATCGCCCTGGTCGGGGGCGAAGTGGCGTCGGTCTTCCTGGACTATGTGAGCCTGAAGCCGCATGTGGAGTCGGGCAAGGTGCGACTGCTGGCGACGACTGGCACGGCCCGGTCGCCCTTGACGCCCCAGGTGCCCACCTTGTCCGAGCTGGGCTACAAGGGATTCGAGTCCTATGGCTGGGGCGCGGTGTTCGTGCCGGCGAGGACGCCGCCGGCCGTCGTGGCCCAGCTGCATGCCGAGGTGGTGAAGGCCCTGGCCCACCCGGACGTGAACGCCCGGTTCGCTGGTTTCGGCTTCGAGCTGGGCGGCACGCCACAGCCCCAGTTTGCGGCCCAGTACCGGGCCGACTATGACCGCTGGACCACCCTGATCCGCAAGGCCGGGGTGAAGCTGGAGTAACCGGGTTCCAAACGGGCGGCCCGGCGCTTGATGTACAATCTGCGGCTCACGGCCCGGTAGCTCAGTTGGTAGAGCAGCGGATTGAAAATCCGCGTGTCGGTGGTTCGATTCCGCCCCAGGCCACCAAATAAAAAAACCGCTGCATCCGAAAGGATGTGGCGGTTTTTCTTTTCCGGGGCGCCCGCGTCTCATGACCCCCGACGGGTACAGCAGCGCCCGGCCCAGGATCACTGTGCCTGCGATGGCGGCACATTTGCGTCGCACTTCAGCGCCAGCGGCATTTGCAGCTGATAGCCCTGCCGCCAGTCTGAGCGCAGGCCGCCGGATGGCGAGTCGCCGTCTATCGACATGATCCGTCGTCTGAGCCGGCTGATCATGTTCTCCAAGGCTCGTCGACTCATGGGTTGCGTCTCCCCGAGTGCCTCGCACAGCACATGACCCGGAACCACGGTGCCCAGAGACTGGGCGAGAAGAACGAGGACACGCGTCTCGCGCACGGTCAGTGGGAGGGTTGCGCCTGACGGGCTTTGCAGTGTGCTCCTGTGCACGTCTAGGCTCCAGGTGGCTTGCGCCGCCGCCCGATGGCGACGCAGCACGTTGGCAATAGCGGCCAACAGCTCCTCAGGCTCAGGCGGTTTGAATAAATACACATCACAGCCAGCGTCGTAGCTGGCAATTCGGTCTGGCGCTCCCCGGCGTCCAGTGAGCATGAGGATGCCGAGGCGCGGCAACCGCTGCCTCAAGGCTCGGGCCAACGAAATGCCGTTCGGCCCAGGCATTCCGATATCCAGCAACACAGCGTCGAGGACCGGCATTCCGGTAAGCATCGCCGCCAACTCGGGGGCCGAGCCGCAGGCGTACACCCGGTAGCCTGCGCGCTCAAGCAACAGCGCCAATTCTTCACGCAGGGCCGCATCGTCTTCCACCACGGCAATGACGGACCCTGCACTCATCGGGGCACCTCCACCAGGAAGTGAGCCCGATTGCTCTCTGGGCGGAGGTGGACCGATACCCCCAGCAAGCCGCACAGCTTCTGCACCAGATACAGGCCCATGCCCTGCCCCTCTACTTGTTGATGAGCCGGATGACGCCACGCTGGTGAGAATACGGAGCGCTCCTCAAGAACCAATCCTTCCGGCAATTGATTCACCACGGATATTTTCAATTTGCCACGATCCTTCGCAATTTCGCCTTGATTGCCAGAATGAGTTGGGTGGATACACACCTCGACCGTTGAGTCTGGTGGGGAATACTTGGTGGCATTCGCAATCAAGTTGGACAGGACAATGGTCAAGAGCTGAGGGTCTGAAAAGACGCGAGCCTCCCCCGGCGCCGCGTTGAAAACAATCCGTTCGGCTTGAGGGTGCCTGCGAAGCATCTGGCCAATCAGGACATCCAGTTCCACCGGCGCCAGACGCAACCAGGACGCCTCATCAGCACTGGCAGCAGAGGTGTCGATATCCGGGACATGCCGGCCGAGCACGGACTCGATGGATTTCGTGCTCGATTCAATCTGCTCCAGGCGCCGCCCAATGCTCGACGCACTCGGGCCCATCTCGTCCTGCAGGTTCTTGACCGCCAGGCGTAGCGTCGATGCCGCGTTGGCCAGATCATGGTGAACCATGTCATCGATCATTCGCCGCTCCTTCTGGAGGCGTCGCTCGAAACGAGCCTGCCACTGCGCCTCTGCAACCGCCCGGCGTGCCCGCTCCAGCTGGCGAGCCAGCGCCCGGTGCTGCACCGCCACCGCGAACACCAGGGCCGCTGTGGTGCTCAGGTCCGCCACCCGGGTGATCGCAATGACCCAGCTTGATTGAGGGGGTGCCCACACGGTGACTGCGATCAGACCTAGCACACTCAGTTGCAGCACTGCAAAATCGATCCAGAGCGCCCAGCGAAGACGCCCTGGCATCGACCTGGACGACCGCACTGAGCGCCAGAGGGCTAGGGGTAGCAAGAGCGGCACCAGAACGGTCACCAGCAGGGCCAAACCCTGAGTGCCGGTGACCGATACACAGGCGGCGAGAAAAATCACCGCATGGGTGGCGATGAACCATCGCCGCAGCGCCACGTCGACGCTCCACGGTTGCAGGAGCACGCGAATCAGGTCCACCCAGAGCGCCACGCGCACGAGCAACACCAGATGCTGCAACGGGGCGGCCAGCCCAGGGTGAATCGCTTGGACGGGCCCATGCAGCAGTCCGCTTCCGAGCATCACCGACAGGCAGACTGCAGCCATGAGCGCAGCCAGTCGCCAGCTCACGGGACCGGGGCGCAGCAGGGCCATCGCGGCGGACAGCGTCGCCAAGCCCGCCAGAACTCCCAGGTGCACAAGCAGTCCATAGGATGCCGGCAGCAGGGGCTCATCCCGGCTTGAGCTGACCGTCACCCAGAAGCCGGGGAGGACGGGGCGATCCAATCGCAGGTAAACCGGCGCGGATGGCGATGTGCGGACCAGGCTGAAGGGGTAGCCCTGGAGGGCATGTGAGCCGGCATCCGGCACCCGCTGCCCCGCCCGAAGCACCCGCCAGCCATCCGGTGTTTCTTCGAAGAGCGTGACCAAGGCGACGGCGTGGGGCCCCACCTTGATACGGTCGGTCTCGGCTGATGGCCCCAGGTCGATACGCAGCCACACACTCTCTGCGGAGAGCTTCTCGAGAAAGCCGGCTCGATCACGCCAGTCACAGCCCTGGGCGGCCTGCACCGGCGCACCGGCTGGCAGCGACGTGCACCAGGAAATCACCGGCACCGCTGCCATCGGATTGGATTGCGCTGACGCATCGACAGATCCGAGCGTCAAGGTCATCAGGCAAAGCCACAGCCAAAGGCGCTGCACCAGGAACATTTCCGGTCATTTCTCCAGACGGCGAGTGCGCCAGTTTAAGCACAGCAGCTGCCTGCCACCGCGCCTGCGGCAGCCTCCGCTGGCTAGCGGTGAGAGGCTTTGAGAGCCTGTTGCTGCCGAGTCGACTAGAACCAGCCGGGGGCAAGGCGCTGCCGTCTGCTCAAGCTGCAGCGCGCGACGGCGCACTACTTCCCCGCACCCTGGCATTGATCGGAGTCAAGACATGAAGTGGCTACAGCTGGCGCTCTCAACAACCCTCGTGCTGATGATGGGCGCGTGTGGCGGCGGTGGTCAAAGCGACCAGCGAGCGGAGGCGCTTGCCCGGGAAATTGAGGCCTTCCTTCCGGACTACTTGCAGCAGCACGGCATTACCGCCGCCACCGTCTCCGTGATCAAAGACGGCGTGGTCATTTATGAAAAAGCATTCGGTCACAAGGACTCGGCCCTCACGGTGCCGCTACGCTCCGACGCCTTGATGACCACAGCCAGCATCGTCAAGCCAGTGACCGCTGCCGCTATCCAGCATCTGGCTTCGACGGGCGCGCTGCGGCTTTCGGACAAGGTGTTCTGCCCGCCGGCCGTCTCGCCCTCCGCAACCAACAATTGCTGGATAGACCGGAGCTGGGTGACGGCCACGGATCCGCGAATCTCCGACATCACGATCACCCACCTGGTGGCACATCAAGGCGGGTGGGATCGGGCAGGGACGGCGTGTCACGCGTACCAGGACAACCCGACGTACAGAAGTGCGCTCGACAACACCGGCTATCCCTGTGACCCGATACAGCACGAGTTCATCGTCCAGGCCAGGGGTAACCTGGCAGGGCCGCCCAGCCTGGAGGATGACATCCGCTATTTCATGCGGGGCGGGCTTGATTTCACGCCCGGCAGTGCACCCACCACGGGCGACCGCTATTCGAACTTCGGGTACGCCTTGCTGGGCCTCATCGTCGAGCGGGCATCGGGTTCCCCGTTCCACACCTTTGTCAACACGGCCCTTCTCTCGGACCTTGGTGTGAGCGGCACTGACTTCAAGCCTTCCAACTCCCTGCTCTCGCAAGCAGACCCGCGAGAGCCGCACTACCTCACCACCCTGACCGGTCCCAGCGTGTTCGCGCCAGGGACGACGGTGTCGGCTCGGGACGGCATGGTCAACGCGGCCAATTTC
>JACCDX011150960.1_pt1 | contig 11602 bp, 12 predicted proteins | sample 7449681 | NCBI WGS metagenome assembly JACCDX01 (sample SAMN15323450, study PRJNA562643) | freshwater metagenome | isolation source: river surface water | place: USA:Blue River Watershed | collected 2017-08-18 | reverse complement strand
CAAAGATGTTCGCATGTTTCAGTCAATGATAGACTACATTTGCAGTCGATTGGCTCTTCATTACTAGCCTTACGAAAACCGCGAAGCACTAGACATCTTTACTGCTGACGAACGTTCGGCAACAGTAAATAGCTATGATGCGCCAAGCACACCAGCTATTGACGCACCAGTAGCAGCAGCTCCAGCACCGGTACAACTTCCAGTAGTACAAAGTGTTCAAGTTGAAGCTCACTCAAGTGCTGAATTACTAGAGCAGATCACTGGTAAGACATCGGATGCACCGCTTTGTATGACTTGCGGTATCAAGATGCGTCCAGCAGGATCTTGCTACGTATGTGAAGGCTGCGGTTCAACTAGCGGTTGTTCATAACAAACTAAAAATGGCCCTCGAGAAATCGGGGGCCATTTTTTATGCCTGAAAAGTTTCCAGGGTGAACAAAGTGACTTGCACACACTTTGTGAATTTATGAACTAGTTGGTCCTTGCGTGTCATGGACATCCAGCACTGCTCAGGGGTTCTAGATTTTTTCCAGACCCTTATTGGAAGGAAATACATGGCAACATGGACCCTGCACGGAGACGGAAAATCCGTGCAACCTGGTGAAGTAGTCGCACCAGCAGAACGCTTAAGTTGGCCGCGAACAATCGGCTTAGGCTTACAACATATCGCCGCAATGTTTGGTGCAACTTTCTTAGTGCCAATCATTACTGGCTTTTCACCAAGCACAACGTTACTTTTCTCGGGTATTGGTACGTTGCTGTTCTTAGCAATCACTAAAAACCGAGTTCCTTCTTATTTGGGTTCTTCGTTTGCATTCTTAGGTCCGATTGCAGCTGCAAAAGGCGCTGAAGCGGACATTGCAACTGCACTTGGTGGCATTGTTGCAACCGGTGTGATTTTGATGATCATCGGCTTGATCGTTAACAGTGTTGGTATCGGGTGGATTGAAAAGCTAATGCCACCAGTTGTTACCGGCGCGATCGTAATGATTATTGGCCTTAACTTGGCTGGCGTAGCTAAAGGCCAGTTATCTGCCTCACCAGTTGTAGGCGTAATTACGTTAACTGCAATTTTGTTAATTGCAGTAATTTTCCGTGGCTTTATTGCACGCATCTCCATTTTCATGGGTATCGTTCTTGGCTACATCGTGGCAGCACTTACTGGCGTAATTGCAACTGAAAAGCAAGATGCTATCGCAGCGGCTGATTGGTTTGGCTTACCAACTTTCACGGCTCCGGCATTCTCAACTACGGCAATTATTTTGTTCTTGCCAGTAGTACTTGTGCTGATTGCGGAAAACGTAGGTCACGTAAAGGCAGTAGCAAATATGACGCGCGATGATCTTGATGATCAAATTGGTCGCACACTTTTTGCTGATGGCGCAGCAACCACACTTGCTGGATTCGGTGGTGGCTCTGGTACAACTACATACGCAGAAAACATCGGCGTAATGGCGGCAACCAGGGTTTATTCAACTGCTGCCTATGCAGTTGCCGGTCTTGGCGCGATTGTGCTTTCCATGTCACCAAAACTTGGCGCAGTACTTTCGTCAGTTCCTGATGGTGTTTTAGGCGGTGCTGGTACAGCACTGTTTGGCATGATCGGCGTACTTGGCGCAAAGATCTGGGTGGAAAACCGAGTTGATTTCGGCGACACCGTAAATCTGATGATTGTGGCGACCACATTAGTTATCGGTATTGCCGACATTTCGTTCACCTATGGTGATTTCACGTTCACCGGAATCGTGAACGGAACTGTTGTTGCAGTTGTGGGCTATCAGATTATGCGGGCAATCGCTAAATCTCGAGGCACAACCCGTAGTTAATAAAACATCAAATGGGTGGCAAGGGGAACTTTGCCACCCATTTATTTTTGCCGTGGTCACTGAATTAGGCTAAAACTCATGGGACTTGATAAATCAACTTTTGAAATTCATCCAGAAGTTCAAGCTGCGCTAAAAAGTGGCAAAGCGGTAGTGGCTTTGGAATCAACAATCATCAGTCACGGCCTACCTAGTCCACAGAATCTGGTAGTTGCAAAACAAATTGAGCAAAATGTTCGTGATGGTGGGGCAGTGCCAGCCACAATTGCAATTATCGACGGCGTAGTTCGAGTTGGTTTAACTGACCAAGAACTAGAAATACTTGGCGACCCGACTAGCAACGTAGTTAAAGTTTCTACACGCGATCTCGGTCCGGTTATTGCCAAAAAGGGTCATGGTGCAACAACAGTTTCAGCAACTACACACATTGCAATGCTTGCCGGAATTAAGTTTTTTGCAACAGGTGGATTAGGTGGGGTGCATCGTGGCGCCATTGAAACTTGGGATGTATCAGCAGATTTAATGACTTTGGCAATGAATCAAATAACAATTGTTTGCGCCGGTGTGAAATCAATTCTCGACATTGGAGCAACACTTGAGCGCCTAGAAACAATTGGTGTCACAGTTGTTGGCTATGGCACAGATAAGTTCCCAGGTTTTTATCGGGCCGACAGTCGCTTTGGTGTGCCTTGGCGGGTTGATACACCACAAGAGGCTGCATTGGTAGGTAAGCGACGCGATGGGATAGAAGCACCTGGCGCTGTAGTTATTGCCAAGCCGGTAGCCCCTGAAGACGAATTAGATCTTGAATTACATGATCGAGTTTTAGCTGGTGGACTGGCTGAGGCTGACAAACTTGGCGTGACCGGAAAAGATGTGACTCCATTTTTGCTTGACTGGTTCCACAAGCAAACAAATAACAAATCGCTTGAAGTTAACGTCACATTAATTAATGCAAATGCAAAGTTGGCGGCTCAGATTGCTGTGGCAGCTAGTAATTTGTAATGAATCAAATATGTGTAATCGGCGACGTTAACGTTGACATAGTTAGTTTGCTTGAAGAGCCCCTGCAAGTGAATTCAGATACGAAAACGACGAATTCGCTGAGTTTGGGTGGGTCGCCATGCAACATGGCGATGTGGCTAGCTCATCTTGGCGCAAATACTTCTTTCATCGCGGCGGTTGGTGATGATTTACTCGGCAAGTGGATTAAGTCCGAGTTAGCTAACGGAAAATTAGATACGGCAAACATTCAAGTTGTGCCTGAATCCCGAAGTGGAACTTGTCTGATTTTGGTTAGTTCAGACGGTAATCGCACCATGTTGCCAGACCCAGGCGCCAATTTACTGCTGCAGTTAACCACAGAGCAACAGCGCTTGATTAAAAATTCATCGGTTGTGGTGATGAGCGCCTATACCTTTCTTCGACCAGAAACTCGACCTATTGCCATGCAGATTGCCGAATTAGTAGACCAAAGTTCGGCTCGATTAGTTTTGGATGCGGCGTCCAGTGCGCCTATTTCCAAAGTTGGCGTTGAACTTGTTCGTGAGTATTTAGCCAAGGCGGATTTAGTTCTAGCAAACGAAGATGAATATCAAATACTTGCTGACGTTTCATGGTCTGCAAACATCGCTAACTTGGTAGTTAAGTTAGGTGCCGATGGCGCAAACTGGCTAATTAATGGCGAGCGATCAAATCACGTATCAACTAATCAGGTTCAAGTTCTCGATACCACCGGAGCTGGTGATTCATTTTTAGCCGGTCTAGTTAACGTCCTGGCTCAACATCAAGATTGGTATGCAATAAGCGATGCAGATCGAACTGCTGCGCTAGCTGCGGCAGTAAAAGTTGCCGAACAAAATATTTCTAAGATTGGTGCCGGCCCAGTTAATTAGGAAATGGGTGCTTATCTAGGCTTGTATTGTGAGTCGCGTTTATGTTTTACGTCATGCCCAAGCAGAACCTGGGTTGCGCGATCATGCTCGTGAGCTAACTCAATATGGTCGGATGCAAGCTCAAATGATGGGGCAGTGGCTAAAACTCAATTTTCATAATTTGGATTTGGCAATCGTGAGTTCATCAAGGCGCACTATTCAAACTTTTGATGGCTTAGATCTTGCTATCGAATCAGTTATTGAAGATCGCGCTTACAACTCCGACATGAGCCAACTGATAGAACTTATTCGGAAGTACGGATCTGGACATGAGTCAGTCCTGGTGATCGGCCATAATCCAGGAGTAACTGATTTAGTTAATCAGGCCGGCTATCCGCAGGCCCTGGCTCCCTGTAGTTGCGTGGTTCTTGAATTCGAAAACCCAATCGACGAATTCGATCCCGAAACTTCAAACATTGAATTGTGGCACCAGGCAAGACCCTAAGAACTTTTTAGTTAATCTGCCTCAAAGCGCCAGGATAAATCACCAGCCGAAATAGAAATTACGATTTGCCCGTTAATTTCGACTTCGCGATCTTCGAGTTTGACCGCTTTGCAAGTTATTTTCTCGGCTGACTTGCACGGTGCCAAAGTCATAAATCTGATGCGTGGACCAGGGACAACTCCGTTTCCAGCCCATGCGCCTTCAGTAAAAATAAACGACTCAACATATTCAGTGCTTAATTCACTATCTGGCACACCACATGAAAAAGTGCCAATGCCGTAAATTGTTTGATCAACTTTGAGCAGACCTTGGTTGCGAAGGTAAACGGTGGCACCTTCAGCCCACCCAGAGCAATCAACTGTTGAATTTGCTGCGGTTAACTCAGGAATAACTGCATTTGTCGTATTTGAAAGCGAAGTGTCAGTTATTAGACCCGAACTACTAGATTCTCGCTGACAACCAGTAAGGGCCAAAAGAACTGCAACTATTCCGATGGTCACGCGCTTTTGCATAGGGTCAAGATTACTTCGCTGTCCACAAAAAACGTACTCCGCTAACGAGTCCTGTCTGAGCAGGGAAGTAGTTTAGATAGTTAGAAAGAGGTGCGGGGTTGGATCACGCAGATCGATTCGCAATACCTGGCAAGAAAGGTAACTTTCTGCACTACAGCGGTACTGGCGGTCAGCTAACTTATGACGCAGATTATGTAGTTGTTGATGTTGAAACCACAGGTTTTTCGGCTTGGCAAGGTGATCGCATTGTTGAACTTGGTGCAGTGCGATTAGCAGCTGATGGCACAATTCGCGGAACTCTTTCAACATTAATTAATCCAGAAATTCCAACTACGGGAGCCAAACACATACATGGCATAACGCTAGAAATGGTCCAATCGGCTCCTACATATAAACAAGTATTTGATCAGTTTGCCGAGCTTCTAGATGGGGCCATTTTTGTTGCACATCATGCCAAATTTGATGAGGGCTTTATCTCAGCTGAGTCTTACCGGGCCGGGGTAAAACTAAATCGAATGCCAGGTTTATGCACTTATTGGTTAAGCCGACAAGTTTTACAATTACCAAATTACAAATTAGCCACTGTTACTAATCACTTCGGGATTAATCAAGACTTAGCCCACTCTGCCTTTGATGATGCCTCAGTAGTGGCTAGATTTTTGCCGGAGTTACTGGCAGGTTACGGTCCGGTTGAGCAGTACACCGAAGTAGTTAATCAGCCACGAATCGGTGTTACCGCAGATCTATTGCCCAGAACGGTAGTTGATTAATAATTAGTCGATTACGACTGTTCCGTTTGGCGTGCTAAACGAGACAGCGGTAATGCCGATTTCGTCATCCTGGACCCAAGACAAATTGACACTGTTAGTTACAGTTTTAAAGTCGTCACCAAGCCAATTTTCTACTGACTCTTTAGCACCAGAAAGTGAAATCTGGGTTACTTCAATTGGGTTATTAGCCGCACTCGAAGGATGATCTGATTGCGAATCCCATTTGATGAAAAACGGAAGCTGCGGATCATCAAGCAAATCAATCACGCCAATTTGATTCCAGCGAAGTTCAACGCCATCAGGGCGAACCCGATGACCTGGACCAGCCGAGCGGCCAACTTTATTTTCTAGTGGAGCTAGATCGTCTACTGATAGCACCCAAGAAAGCCAGCCACCACCAGATTCAGCACGACGCCGAACTGCTTGACCAAATGGCACAGTTTCGGCAGCAGGGTGATCAAGTGGCGAAACAACTTCGATGTATGCACCGTTGCGCAGCGGCAGAATGAAGTTTCGGGTACCAAAGCGCGGGTGTTTTCCACCATCGATAAACGAGGCGCCTAGGTCTGCACCAAGTCGCTGCACAGTGTCAGCTAACTCGTTATTTAAAACTGCGTACGAGACGTGGTCTAACTTCATAGTGAAACTTTGGCATAGGTACTTAACAGGTGCCACATTGGGGTCGCATTTTCACAAAGGTACAAATCGGCGTGTCTACAAGCGCACTTTGCTCAAGTTGTCTAAATTTATCCCTAGCACCCAGTGTGACGGCGGAGGGGAAGCCACCGAATCACTGGGTGTCTTTTTATTTCCACATATGGATTACCGGCACAGTTATCGATCCAGAGTTTCATGATGCAATTTTGCACCAGATATTTCGCAAATGGAAATAATCGAATTAGAACAAATCCGTGATCAAATTTGTGCGGAATTATCAGCCGACTCAAAACCAGAGCGTGAATTTTTATTAACACATCTGGAACAAATCCCAATTCGCGATGGTTTACTACGTTACCTATACGACCACGCCGAAGTTCGTGAACAAGTTGCCAAGAATCTCGAAGAGCTGCTTCAGGAAAATTGTGCAGGCGCTAAAGCAGCGGTGGCGACAGTTCTTGCTGGATGTTATTGGCTTGATGCAAACTTAAATCAAACTAGAAATGCACTTGATTTGGCTCTTGCTGCTGACGCTACTTATTCACTTGCTCGGTTACTCGACGTTGCTCTAACCCACGGGGTACCAGCTTCTGTTTGGGCAGATTCACTTGCTGCAGTGAGTCCAGAGCAGTGTTTGACTGGCGCCGCCTAAAAATAAAAGATTTAGTAAAGAAATGGTTACATCCGCTAATTAATTGATACCCAAAAGTATGAAATTAATAAAAGTTTGCATGGTCATTGTCGGGCTAATGTTTTGGCTAGCTCCGGAAAAAGTAGTCGCCGCTGAAGTCGTGGGCAATAACGAAATCGCTGCTTACGTTGGCACCGGTGGTCTTTTGTTACCTGGCTCATTTAGTGGTCCAACTTCGACAAAGTCATCAGTAGCTAGTTGCCCAGAATGCACTTGGGCCTACAGCGTTTTTTGTATGTATGACAACGACGGATTGTGCCGGCATGCGACTGAGGGCTGTCCTGTGGGCCAAGTTAAATATCGAGTTTGGTTTGGTCAGACCAAGAGCTCAATGTCGGTAATTGGCAGTGTTTGTTGGGGAGCGGGTAATCCATTGACGCGTAGGCAATTAGAAAATTATTTAGGCGATTTGATAATCCAATATGTACCTGGACTATCGATAGCAATTGCACCTCCAGATGGCTCAATTACATCGGTACCGGTGATCGGATGGGTTAATCAACCTAGTGCGTTTAATCCGCCGCCATTTCAATTAGGTGGCAGAACGGTCTGGCTGAATGCAACAGCTGCCTGGCGGTGGATTTGGGGAGATGGTGCAATCGAATGGAGAGTAGTTCCAGGTGCGCCTTATCCAAGCAAACTGATTTCCCATCAGTATCGAATTCCAGGGAACTATGAATTGACTGTAAGTACCTTTTGGCAAGCCACCTACACAGTCGAGGGAATCGGCAGTTTTTCGACCGCCGGCGACTTAATCACCCAGCAAGCAAGCCAGCCCATTCAAATTTTGTCGGCCAGATCAGTTTTAATGCGCTAATTCTTTGCCCAGGCATGGGGCAGTCAGGTCGGTAATTCGGTGACATGGATGCGGGTTACAATATCTAGGTACCCATAAGGGTGCCGCCCAAGTCAAGCAGTTGCTTGACAAGGGCCCTTGTTATTGGTCGACCAAGGAAATTAGAGGCGTTAGTGGCTGCGAAAAAATCTGCCCCACAACCAGCAGCAACAAAGAAAGCAACGGTAGCAAAAAAAGCTCCAGCTAAATCTGTTGCAACTAAAAAAACAACAACTAAGCCAGCACCGGCGAAAGCTGCCAAAAGCGCTAAGAGTGCGGTTAAAAAAGATTCGGTTCCAGTTAAAAAGTCTGCAGTTAAAACTGCTGCAAAAAAAGAAACAGCAAAAAAAGAGTCAGCTAAAAAATTATCGGCAAAGGCTCCGACAACTGGTCCAGCCGCAAAAAAATCAGCAAAAGCAGTTATTGAAAAACCAGTAAAAGGTAAAAAAGGTAAAGCCGCTGTTGGCGATGACGAAGAAATCGAAGATTTAGAAGAAATCGAACTTGATTTAGAAGTTGATTTAGAAGTTGCCGCAGAAGTAGAAGCCGAAGCCGAAGTAATTCTTGCGGAAGATTTAGCTGACGTTGAAGCAGCCGCTGCAGAAATTGCTGATGCCGATGCTTTGGTTATTTCAGATGTCGATGACACAGATGAACCAGTTCAACAAGTTGTAACTGCTGGTGCTACTGCAGATCCGGTTAAGGACTACTTAAAGCAAATCGGTAAAGTTCCACTGCTTAACGCCGAAGAAGAAGTTGAACTAGCTAAACGTATCGAAGCTGGCCTGTTTGCCGAAGAATTGTTAGCAACGCGTGGACCATTCAAAGATCGTCGCCAAGGTGATTATGAATGGATTGCCGAAGATGGACAGCGCGCAAAGAATCACTTACTTGAAGCCAACTTACGTTTGGTTGTTTCGCTAGCAAAGCGCTATACCGGTCGAGGCATGTTGTTCCTGGATTTAATCCAAGAAGGTAACTTGGGTCTAATCCGTGCAGTTGAGAAATTCGACTACACCAAAGGTTATAAGTTCTCGACTTATGCGACATGGTGGATCCGGCAGGCGATTACCCGCGCGATGGCAGACCAGGCACGTACGATTCGTATTCCCGTTCACATGGTTGAAGTCATTAACAAACTTGCCCGAGTACAACGACAGATGTTGCAAGATCTTGGTCGCGAACCAACTCCTGAGGAATTAGCTCGCGAACTCGATATGACGCCAGAAAAAGTCGTCGAGGTTCAAAAGTACGGTCGCGAACCTATATCGCTACACACACCACTTGGTGAAGAAGGTGACAGCGAATTCGGTGACTTAATCGAAGACTCTGAAGCGATTGTTCCGGCAGATGCAGTTTCATTCACACTGCTACAAGAGCAACTTGATTCGGTGCTTGATACTTTGTCTGAGCGCGAGTCAGGCGTTGTGAAAATGAGATTCGGTCTAACTGACGGTCAGCCTAAGACTTTAGACGAAATAGGCAAGGTATACGGGGTTACCCGCGAACGAATCCGCCAAATTGAGAGCAAAACTATGTCGAAACTCCGGCATCCATCTCGCTCTCAAGTATTACGTGATTACCTAGACTAGAGAGTAATAACCCGAGGGACGTATATGAAGAAAAATGTTCGGAAATTTGCTGTTATCGCATTAGCGTCAAGTTTGTTTTTGGCGGCTTGCGGTGGCGGCGAAGATGAAACAGTAGCACCACAAGATAAGCCAGTATCTGAAAATACATTGTGGCCATTAACCCAATTACCTGGTCCAGAAGATGCTGCGACTCAACCTGTATTGGCAATCAAAGTAGAGAACGATCCTTCGGTTCGTCCGCAATACGGCCTTGATGCAGCTGACATAGTTGTTGAAGAACTTGTTGAAGGTGGTTTGACTCGTTTCGTTTCATTTTTCCAATCAAATGTTCCAGATGAAGTTGGTCCAATTCGCAGTGCTCGCCACGTAGATGCGTCAATCGTTAGCCCATTGGCTGACTATTTTGTAATGTCTGGTGCATCAGGCGTAACTTTCGCTTACATCGATCAGAACATGCCGATTAACATCATGCGCGTTCTTGAAGGTGGCCCAGGCATGCACCGCACCAATTACCATCCAGCACCACACAACGTTTTCGTTTATCCGCTTGATGTAATTAGTGGAATTCAAACTGCAGCCTCACCAACTGCTGGACTTTTTGTTTACCCACCAGCACAAGTGACTGCAAACAGCTCAGCATCACCTGCTCCGACTACTCAGAATCCAGCCTTAGCCAATGGCAAAGATGTTGCCAAAATTTTGTTGGAATTCTCAAAGGGCAACAAACCAGGTTGGACTTGGGATACCGCCAAAGGTGCTTGGTTGCGCGATGACGGCTCAAAGCCACACATGGCCATTTCAGGCAATCAAATTTCGGCAAAGAACTTAGTGGTCCTTCGAGTAACCACCGTTGACGCTGGCTACAAGGATCCAGCAGGTGGTTATGTGCCACGAACAGTTCTTGAGGGAACTGGCCCAGGTTTTGCAGTACTAGGTAATAAGAATGTTGAAGTTACTTGGTCTAAGCCAGATGTGAAATCACCGATCACCTTAACTGATGCATCAGGAAATGTGGTTGGTTTACTACCTGGAAATACTTGGGTGGAATTAATTCCTGAAGAAGGAAACGTTACTTTCCAATAAAAAGTAAATAAAAAGGGCGCCAATTAGGCGCCCTTTTTATTTAAACCAAATTATTTATTAGCTAGTTTTTCCAATTCATCTTGGATGTCAACGGCAACGCTACGTAGGCGCACTTCATGTTCGCGGAAGTGGTGGCCGCAGAATTGAAGTGCTGAGCCACCTTCTAGGAATACTCGAACATGTGCCTGGGCTCCACAGCGATCGCAACGATCAGAAGCTGTAAGAGGCGTACGCGCAAGTGTGGTACTCATCAGAGCCTTCCTAGATCCAACAACAACTTAAGTTGTATTAGTTTCTTATTCTGTATTTCTGGCAGCAAATACTGACAAACAACACGCCGAAAAGACCAAGTTCTCTACCGGCGAAGAATTCTCAAATTCACAAACTCGGCGCGTAATCCAAGAAAATTAGTTAAAACTACGTAGTCTTAAAAGGTTATGGCGGTTAAATCAAAGAAAACTTCAACAGGCTCAGCCAGTAAAGCAAAAGCAACTAAAACAAGTACTAGTTCAGCAAAATCAGTTACTAAGCAAAATACCGATTACAACGCTGCAGACCTATCTGTTCTCGAAGGTCTCGATGCAGTTCGCAAGCGCCCCGGTATGTACATCGGTTCAACCGATGGCCGTGGCCTGATGCACTGTCTTTGGGAGATTATTGATAACTCTGTTGACGAAGCCCTGGCCGGGCATTGCAAAAACATTCAAGTTATTTTGCATAGCGATACAGTCGCTGAAGTCCATGACGATGGCCGCGGTATTCCAGTAGACGTTGAACCAAAAACAAAACTAACTGGTGTTGAAGTCGTTATGACTAAGCTGCACGCCGGTGGAAAATTTGGTGGTGGGTCGTACACAGCTTCAGGCGGTCTGCACGGCGTTGGTGCGTCAGTAGTTAATGCTCTTTCTAGTCGACTTGATGTTGAAGTCGATCGTGAAGGAGCAACTCATGCCATGTCGTTCCAGCGCGGCAATCCGGGTGTTTTTGCTGGCAAAGACGAAGAGGCTAAGTTCACCAAACAAGGTGGGCTCAAGAAAGTTGGCAAACTAGCTAAAAAGTCTGCAACTGGAACTCGGATTAAGTTTTGGGCTGATCGACAGATTTTTACGAAAGATGCCTCGTTTGATCTAAAAGCAATCCATGACCGAGCCCGACAAACATCGTTCTTAGTACCTGGCTTGCGCATAACTGTTACCGATAAACGAATTAATCAAACAGAAGAATTTGTGCATGCGGGTGGCATTTCTGAATACGCTGAAT
>JACCDX011667970.1_pt1 | contig 11603 bp, 11 predicted proteins | sample 7449681 | NCBI WGS metagenome assembly JACCDX01 (sample SAMN15323450, study PRJNA562643) | freshwater metagenome | isolation source: river surface water | place: USA:Blue River Watershed | collected 2017-08-18 | reverse complement strand
TAATTACTTTTTTTTTAATATATTCTTTAAGTACTCTTTTTAATTTAAAGAATAGTGATAAAAATAAAAAGTCAATTAGATCTATAAAAAAATAATATTTTTAAATTTAATTTTTTTTTTTTTTTTCAAATAGAAGAATGTTTTGAAAAAGGTGTTTTTTCACTATCATTTTCTAAAGTATTAATATTTATATCATCTTTTTTTGAAGAATCTAAAGATTCAATATATTGACCTATATTTTCATTAAATAAAGGATCTGATAAACTTGAGTCATTGTTATTTAATTTTAATAAATTATTAAATGAATTTGTTTTAGATTTAGATTCGATATTAATTAAATAAGTTGTTTTAGTACCAATATTTTTTAAATAAATATTATCTCTTTTTTGAAAACTAAAAAAAGGATTATCTTTTACATACTCAAATATTTCTTCACTTATTTGGATTTTATTAGGTTCAGAAGTAGTTTGTAATCTAGAAGTATAATTAACAGTATTACCAATTAAACAAAATCGAGGTATATCTAATCCTAATAAACCTGATATAATAGGTCCACAATGTATTCCAATTCTAATTTCTCTTGTTAAATTATTATACATTTTTAAATATTTTAAAGAATCAATAAATTCAAATCCCAACATAATAATATTTTTTATACATTCTTCAATATTATTATTAGATGATATATTTCCAACTACCATATAAGAATCTCCTATAGTTTCAATTTTATTTAAATATTTATATTTTCGTAAAATAATATCAAAACGAATATACATTTCATTTAGTAAATTATAAACATTTTCTTCATTATTTTACATGAAAAATCTGAATAAGATACTATATCAGTAAATAAGATAACAACATTATCATGTTTTGTATATTTATTAATATTTTTCATAAAATATTTTTCATCTAGGTCATATGGTAAAATTTTTTTTAATAATTCAATTTTAATTAAATTTTTTTTTTCATTAATATGAATATCTTGTAAAGAATCAGATATATAATTAATAATTTTATTGCAATTATCACTTACAATATTATCATTTTTAAAATTTTCTAAAGTTACATATATATTATTCATTAAAGTTATAGATTGTAGATCTAAAAAATTAGATATTTCTAATTTTTGTTCTTCATTATCATATATAACTATCATTGAAGTTAATTTAACCATTAAATCAGAAATACCATATATAATATTTATAGTAGATGTTTTGAATAAATTAAAAAAATCAATAACTTGTAAAACTCCAAAAAGTGACCAAAAAAATATATATAAATGTGTATATTTTAGATGTTTTAAATTAAATAAATTATAAATAAAATAAGATTCACTTAAACATCCAAATATAAAAAATAAATTATAATAAATAGTGTTTTTAAAAAATAAAAAAGGTAAATTTAAAATCATAGGTATTAAATGATATTGTATCTTTATTGATTTAAAATTTATTTTATTTATTAATAAATATAAATCTAACATAACTGGAGTTGCAAATAACCACATTAATGAACGTCTAAATTCATATAAAAAATTATTAGTATTTTCATTAAAATAAAAATAACTAGAATATTTAATAAGAATAATAGATACATAAATAATTTGTATATTTTTAATTGTTTTTATTAATGATAAAATACAAAATAAAGAATAAATAATTAAAATAAAATTATGAATAATTTTAATAGTTTCTTTTTCTTCAAAATTTGTATTATCTAAAATTGTATATTTTTTATAATTTAAAACAAAAATATCATCAAATAAAAAATAAAAGATGATTGCTATAAAATAAAAAAAAAATATATCTTTCATTTTTTCTTTTTTCTTTTTAATTATTATTAATATTTATATTTAATTATCTTTTAAATATAAATATTATAATAAGTTATAAATTATAAAAAATAGTTAATCAAAAAAGACTTAAATGAAAAAAAAAATGAAAAAAAATAGATAAATCAAAATAGATTTATAAAAATTTGGATATAAATATATATATTGATATATTATTAATAAAATGAGTGAACAGACAGAAGAAGTACAATTTACAAAGAAACAAGAATATGCTTTTAAAAAGATGTTAGCAGGAAGAAATTTATTTATAACTGGTCAAGCAGGTGTAGGTAAATCTTTTTTAATTAATAGTTTTGTAAATTATTATCGCGAAAATTTAGAAGATGAGAAAAAAATGATTTATGTGACAAGTTTAACAGGAATATCTGCATTAATCATTGGTGGTCAAACTATTCACCGTCATTGTGGTATTGGTACAGGAGAGAAAGGAATAGATGATTTAATTAAGAATATTATGCGAAATCCTAAGGCAAAAAATAAATATTTTAATACAAAAGTTTTGGTGATTGATGAAATATCAATGATGAGTCCAGATTTATTTGATAAAATTGATTTAATTTTTCGAAAAATACGGAGGATTGATAAACCATTTGGGGGTATTCAAATAATTGTATGTGGTGATTTATTACAACTTCCACCAGTAAAAGCAGATGGTTTTGTATTTGATGCATTTAATTGGGAAGAGTGTATTGATGAAGTGATATATTTGGATGAGGTTATGAGACAAAGTGATGATATTTTTGTAAAAGTTTTAAATAAAATCCGTGTAGGAGATATTGATGAAGAGGTTCAAAGAGTATTGGAGGATAGGAGGAATACTGAAATTATTGATAATTATGGTATTTTACCTTCTAAATTATTTTCAAAAAGGATTATGGTGAAAAAAGTTAATGACGATGAACTTAAAAAATTAGTAGATGAAGGAGAAACATCAAAAACATTTAAATGTGAATATGAGTTTAGTAAAACTGTTATAGAAGACAATAAAGAGTTTTTGAAAGCTTTAATAAATGAACATACTGATATTGATGAAGAGATCACATTATCAACAAAATGTCAAGTAATGTTAAAAGTTAATATGCCTGATTTACATTTAGCTAATGGAAGTCGTGGATATATTTTAGGATTTGGTCCAGAAACAGGATATCCTATTGTAAGATTTATGGATGGTCGTTTTATGGAAATTGCACCTCATGCTTGGAGAATGGAAGATGGTAGAGATTTAATAATTAAAAGACAGATTCCCTTACAATTGGCATTTGCTATATCAATACATAAATCCCAAGGAAGTACTTTAGAATATGTTATTTTGGATATAGGAAGTGATGTATTTGAATATGGTCAAACATATGTTGCTTTATCAAGAGTAAAGACTTTGGAAGGATTATTTATAAGAGGAAATGTAGATTATAGTAAAATCAAAGCAAATCCAAGAGTTATGGGTTTTTATGAAGGATTAAAATAAATGAAAATAATTTAAAAAGTAAATGATTTAATAATAAAAAAATTAAAATTTTAATTTACCAATAAAACGGGTTTTTAATTTGTTTAAGATGATTTTTCTTTCATTATTTTCTAATTTTGATAAAAAATCGGAAACGTCTTTTCCATAAAATTGATTAAAAAGATTTAAAAGAAAATCATCATTTTTTTGTATTGAATAAACATTATTATTATAAACAATCCATGCATTATCTTGGTTATTATGTAAATTAACATTTTCAATGGTTAAAATATTTTGATTATAATCGGATTGTGAAAAAAAAAAATTGGAACAATTTATAAAATTTAAAAAACTCATATTTTTTAACTAATATAATAAAATAAAATTTATTATATTTTATACTAAAATAAATATTTTTAATAAATAATTAATTTAATTATTTTTTATTTATTTAATTAATTTAATTTATAATAAATGGCAACGAAATAAATAACAATAAATAAAATAAATAATAAAATGATGATAGGATCTAAATTTTGAAAATGATAATATTTTTGATAACTAACTTGGAAATGTTTAGGAAAAAGAGTATTTTCATTATTTTTAGTATTTTCAGTATTTTCAATATTTTGATTATTCATTATGTTTTATCTAAAATTAAGATAGATTTATTTTTATTTAAATTATTTTTTATATTTTTATTCTTTATTTTATTTTTAATATTTATTAAAAAAATCAAGTTCGAAAGAAATAAGACATTAGACATTAGACATTATTTAATAATAATTTAATTATGAGTTTTAAGTTAAATATATTTTGAATAAAAATGCGTGTAAAAAAGATATAAAAAATATAAATAAAATAATAGATTTTTTAGAAAAATGGGAAAAGATAAGAAAAATAAAGATATACCAGTTAGTGTTTTCGTTGAAGCAAAAAAAAGATATTTAGAACAACTTCAACAAATTTTAACACCACGATTATACGAGGGTTTTGAATCATTATATGAAGATGCTTTAGAATTATTAGAAAATGAATTTGAAGAAAAAAGACAACAAACAAAGTCTATATTAAAAACTTTTCAAGATGCTTTAAAAGAGATACCTGTATGGAATCAAGATATTATTGAACATGAGGCAGAAAGAATTGTTCAAGTATCAAATTGTGATTATTTAGATGATTTAATTGATGCTTTATTTAGAGCTGAATCAAAGATTTTAACATCAGTACAAACAATGAGTAAAACAAAAGCAATTAAAGTAAAAGTACCTATTGCTTCACATTTTATTCATCGTTGTTATGTATGTGCAGCTCGTGAAATATTTAAAAATCCTTTTGTATTCAATCATTTTAAAGAACTTACTCCTAGAGACAAACAAAATAATTTAAGAGAAGCTATATTTATGATTAATGAAGGTATTACTAATGCAGTAAGAGAATTATTACCTATTCGTGATATATTAAAGAATAGTTTACAAACAGGAGATTATTCGGGAACAGAAAGTGATTATTCATCGGAAAATAGTGATATATCAAGTGCATCTGAATCAGAATCAGATAGTGATGATGAAAGAAGAAAACATAAAAGAAAGCATCACAAACATAAACATTCAAAATCCGATTCAGAATCAAGTGTATCAGAATCAAGTGTTTCTGAAGAAAGTGAATCTGAAGATGATAAAGAAGAAAGTGAAGAATTAACTTTAAATGAAAATAAAATAGAATCTTCTAAAAACGAAGAAGAAGAGATAGACCAATATGCAAATAATATTCAAGAATCTCCCAAAAATGAAAGAGAAGAAGTGAATATGGAAAGATTTAAATCAGAAGATAATAATGAGGATGAAGATGATGAGGATAATGAAGAGACTGAAAGTTTTGAAGATGATGATTCAGAAAGTTCAGAAGAAGAAACAACAAACTTCGAAGATAGAGAAGAAATGAATGGAAAATCAGAAGAGATGGTTAATGGTGAAAATAGTGGAATGATGGGTGGATTTTTCAATAATTTATTTGGAAGAAAAGAAAATGAAGAGGAAGATTTAGATAATAAAGAAGAAGAAAATAAAGCAAGTATTCAATTAGATGATATTGATAATCTTTTACAAAATAATCCTACTGAAATAACACAAGACAACTCAGATATGGTATCAGTACCATCTATAGCAAAACCATCTGATGAGATTAAACAAATAGTATTGGAGGGTAATAAGATACCTAAGGAGTATAGAATAAGAGAAGAACAAGAAGAATTGGAAAGAATAGAGATGGAAAAGAAAAAGGAAGAAGAAAGAAAAATGATGGAATTAGAACTTATGAAGATGAGTAAAGAAGAAGATAATGAATCAATAGCAAGTAGTGGAATATTATATAGAAATGATAAAAAAATAAAACAAGGAGGTGAATTTATGGATTTATCAGAACTAAAAAGTAAGGAAAATAAAAAAATAAAGAAAGAAGTGACTAAATTTGTTAAACCAATACCAACATCACAAACAAAGAGTAGAGAAGAAAGTTTAAATAAATTAATACAAAAACAAAGAGAATTTTATAAAAAACATATTAGTCCTCAAGATAATATGTCAATAATATCTGGAATGTCAAAAGCTTCTTCTTTAAACTCAAAAGCTTCATTAATATCAGCAGAAAGTAGAACAAAAATAGTAGATAATTTTTTAAATAAAAATAGTGAAACAAAAAAATCAATATCATATTTATCGTCAATACCTCAAAATAAAAAAGAATTTGAAGAAGAAGATAGTGGAGATGAATATTTAAGTGATCCTGAATTAAACTCATAAATTTAAATAAATCAAAAATTATATTTTTTATACATTTTCTTTAAGTATATCTTTAAACTTAAAGAAAAAAAAGAATAAATAAAGTTCGTTTTGTTAAAAAAAAAGTAATCTAATTTTTAATTAAATAAGATAGATGTTATTTGAAAGTTCAAGTATATTAAAAGAACCTTATGTAATTGGATTATTAATTGCATTAATTTTTACAAGTATTTATTATTTAATACAAAGAATTTATAAAAAAGAAGAGACAAAAGATGAAAAGGATGAATCATCAAAGAAAAATAAAAAAAATAGTTCATTATCAAATGAAATGAAGTCAATATTAATTTTTATAGCTTCTTTTTCATTTTTTACTGGTACTATGTATTTTTATAATAATATGAAAGCACCTATTGATAATATTAGTGAAAATTTATCATCAGTAACAGAAATAGCAAGTCAAATTAAAGAACAAGTTGGAGGTTTATTATCATCAAATCAAGAGGCGCAAAGCTTAGAACAAAAAATGGTTGAAGAGGTTATAGCAAATGAAAATATAGATGAAATATTTTCGGCATCACCAGTTGAAAAAAAGAAAAGAATACATGTGGATCAAGAATTTATTGCAGGTAAAAAGAGATCATCATCTTCAAAAAATAAAGAATATAAACATATGTTAAGTAAAGAAGCCAAATATGTTGATAATGATATTGATTTAACAGTAAGTCCTTTTTAGAAAGTTCGTTAAAAGTTTTAAGATTTTAAATAAAATCAAAATAGAAGATGGAAATAAAACTAAAAAAATTTAATATGGATATGTTTAAAAATAAAGATAGAAGTATACTAATGAATCATATAGTATTAATAATAGGTGAAAGCGAAGCGCTAGAAGAAAATAAACAAAAATTAATAAAAGAAATTTTAGAATATCATAATGAAATTAAAGATGGATTAATAATCACAGGTGGTGAAAAAAAAATATATGAGAAATATTCTGAAGATATAGTAAAAAATGAATCAGTGGAGTATATGGACTCTAATGAACCCGAAAGTTCTAATAGAACAGAAGAATTAATAAAAGAATTTATGAAAAAACAAAAAGATTTAAAAAAAAGAATTATAAATGGTGAGAAAGAATTAGATAATCGAAGATTTTTAATAATGGATAATTGTAAAGATAATCATAAAATAATATTAAAAGATAAAAATATTCGTGAAATATTTATGAATGGACGAACATATGGAGTATTTTTTATTATATCAACTGATAAAATAAAAGAAATACCTCCTAATTTAAGAGCAAATATTGATTTTATATTTTTGTTTGAAGAAAAATCGAATAAAAAAAAAAAAATTTTATATGAAAATTATGCAGGAATGATAACTACATTTAATATGTTTAATATATTGTTTGATGAATGTACAAAAGAAAATGGATGTTTAATGATAAATAATTGTTCACCAAGTCCAAAATTAGAGTATCAAATATTTTGGTATAAAAGTGATATAGAATAAATTTTATAATGAAAAACGTAAATAAAAAATAAAAAATATTTTTAAAATTATTTTATTTAGGTAAAAATAAATAAAAAAATAGAAAAAAAGAAAAATAAAAACATAATTTATGGTGAAAAAAACAAAGAGCATGAAAAGTAATAAGTATGGAAATACAAAAAAAAATCTAATGTATTAGATAAGAAAAATTTATTAAAAAATGAGTTTACAACTTAGAAAATTTAATATGCAAATGATTCGTGATGATCAAATTGTTGTTGCCATTGGTAAACGTAATACAGGTAAATCATTCTTGACAAAAGATTTATTATATTATCACCAAGATATTCCAGCAGGAACAGTTATATCACCAACTGAAAATGCAAATAGATTTTATGGTAATATAGTACCACCAATATTCATACATGACGAATATGATCCAATGATAACTTATGAATTTATGAAGAGACAAAAATATTTAAAAAAAAGAATTATGGCAGGAGAACAAAGTATAGATAATAGAGCTTTTTTATTAATGGACGATTGTTTATACGATAAAGCATGGCAAAAAGATAAAGTTATTCGTGAAATATTTATGAATGGTCGTCATTGGGGTATTATGTATATATTATTAATGCAATATGCTATTGGTATTCCTCCTAATTTGCGTGCAAATATAGATTGGATATTTTTACTAAGAGAACAGATTGTGAAGGAAAGAAAAAAATTATATGAGAATTATGCAGGTATGTTTCCATCTTTTGAAATGTTTTGTCAAACAATGGACCAATGTACAGATAATTTTGAATGTTTAGTGATTCAGAACTGTGCTAAAAGTAATAGATTAGAGGATCAAGTTTTTTGGTATAAAGCTGATAATCATGAAGATTTTACAATTTGTTCACCAGAAGCATGGCAATTTAGTAGAGAAAATTATCAACCGAAAGATGATGATGATGAGGATTATATGAATGCTTATCAAAAACATCAATCAAAGAAGAATAAATTTCAGTTAAAGATAAAAAAAATATAAAAATAAAAAGATAATAATATTTTTTAGAAAAGATTTTTTTTTAAATAAAAAAAGTTAAATTATATAAAGGATAAAGAGATGAAAATAAATTTAAAGAAATTTAAATGGGTACAAATATTATTTTTATTTGCAATATTTTATGGTATTTTAAAAAATAAAAATGAAATGGTAAGATATATAAATAAGGAAGATAATACATATCAAATAATGAAGAATCATTTAACATTAAATGAGTTTAGAATAAAAATAGATGAAAATTTAGAATTATTGTTAAAAAATAAATTATTTAGGGAAATAAAAATGTTAGATAATTCAATTGGGGATTTTAAGGAAACAAATAAATTAGAATATTTATATATATACTATAGTGATAATATTGTTGTTTATTTTTTTAAGAAAAAAGAAGAAAATACAGAAAACAAGGAAAATGATAAAATTTATTTTGAAGGTTTAAGAAATATACGAGAAATTAAGAATTTTTCTTTACCAAAAATAATACAAAATAAAGGTATATTATGTGTACATGATAAAATATTAGAAGAGAAAGGAGTATTAATAAAATTGGAAAATTCGAGTTTGATAAAAGTAAATATTAATAGAAAAAAAATAGAAAAAAAATATAAAATAAAAAATAATGATGATTCAGACCAGAAAGATAAAAATAATATATCAAGTCAAACAAATGAAGATTTAACATTGACAGAAGTATTTTTATATTTAAAAAAATATATTTATAAAAAAAAAGAAATACAAATTAATCAAATTAATCAAATTAATCAAATTAATCAAAATAAAGAATATAATCAAATTAATGAAAATAATATAGACAATGATAATAAAACAGAGAATAATAAAGATAATAGTAGTGATAAAGTAAATAATATAGAAAATATAGATTTAAATATTAATAAAAATAGTTTAGAAAAATATCATATAGAAATGGAGGGATTTAGTTTAGGTGGATTATATTCTCAAATATTTTTATATAATTTATATCAAAATAAATTAATAGAAGATTGTTATATAGAATATATAAATGTCGAATCGTGGTTTGGAGGTGATAAAGAAAAATATGAAGAATTTAAAAAGATGATAAATATAAAAAATATTATGACATTTGGAAGTTTGTTTTATTTATATAATAAATTTTTTCAAAAGTATAATAATGTAGATGAAGCAATTTATATAGATGATACAGATGAAATGATTTTTATGAAATATATAAATCAACCTTTTCCATATGGTATAATAGATTATGTAAAAAATTATCATGTATTAAAAGAATTTTTACCTAAAATAGAATAAAAAAAATCATAAATTAATAGAATATTTTTAACAAATTAATTAAATAAATAAAGAGTATTTAATTAATAAAAATGAATAAATAAAAATTATTTTTAATAATTAGAGATAATATAAATAATGGATTTATTTTCAAATATAGATAAAAAAACATTATCAAAAATTCAACATTTACAATGGGCATTTGGTATTGAACACGAAATGCAAATTTTTCATGTACCTAAAACAAAAGAGAATATAAGGGATTTTATATTATTTGATTCAAAATCAGCAACAAATAGAGTATTAAAATTATATGAAGAAGGTAAAATAGATTTAACAAATGGAGAATATGAATATTTAAGAAATATGGTATTTGAAACATCAGGACGTGTATGTAATAAAAAATTTGTAATCAAACCTGCTCCATATGAAATGCCAGAATTTATAACATGGGTACCTTTTTGTAATTATAGAAAAGGAAGATTTTTATATCATTTTATGTCTGGAGCAAGAACGGTAAAGAGACGTTTTTACGAAGTATTAAAGAAAGATCCAATAACAAAATCGTTAGTTGACAAATATGGTGATTTATCAGAATATCCATTTGGTATGACCAGATATATGACAGTACCAAAAACAATAGATAATGGAAAATATACTTTTTCTTATAATAAAAAAAATCAAAAAGTAATAAGACCAGATTATACTGGAAGTTATCATTTAACTTTTACTCTACCTCATGATGATAAAACCACAGAAAAAGAATTTATAGATATGCATATTAATTTTGCTAATCAAATACAATGGTTAGAACCTTTAATGTTAGTTGGTTTTTTTAGTGGAGATGAGTATGCAATTGGGTCAAAAGAAGATAGAGTGAGAGGTTCATTTAGAGTTATGATAATAGGCTGGGGTAATTTAGCTGGTAGTGATATTCGTTTATTTGGAACTAAGGGAATAGGAAGATATGCAAAAACACCAAATTATTGGAGAAAAGGTTTAAAATTTTATGAAAGTGAATTATTAGAACCATGTATTGCACCATCACCATCGGCATTAAAAGAATTAGGTATAACTTCATTGAGTAGCGATTTAAGAACATTTGGAAGTAGAGATCCATTAAGACCAGAACATAGAGAGAGTGGTTTACCAATGAATAAACCAAATGGAATAGAAATAAGAATATTTGATAACTTTGATGATTTATATTTGGATCCTTTAGTAAATTTATTTGGATTATTAGCTGAAAATTCTAGAGTCACAAAAACAAATGGATATGTATATGAAGATAAAGATTGGATTGATGCTTTACATTCTATAATGAAAAATGGTTATCATGCTGAATTAAATGTAAGTTATATTAATAAATTGAGAAAAAAGTTAGGTTTAAAGATAAATATAAAATCAAAAATGGCATTAAATGTATTTAGAGAAATATTATTAGAAATTTATGCAAAAAATATTAATGGTTTATGGTCAAAATTATTTTTTGAAAATAGTAATTTAAAACAAAAATTTATTAAAAAAGAGTTATTAGATTTTAGACCTTTAAATTTAGAATCTTCAATTTTTGCTTTATTGATGAAATTAAATAGAAATAAAGATTTAATGTATAAACTTAATGAATTAAGTGTGTTATTAAATCAAAAATTCGAATCTGTAAAAATAATAAAAGAAAAAGAAATAAAAGATTATATATTAAAAATTTTTAAT
>JACCDX010902493.1_pt1 | contig 11603 bp, 6 predicted proteins | sample 7449681 | NCBI WGS metagenome assembly JACCDX01 (sample SAMN15323450, study PRJNA562643) | freshwater metagenome | isolation source: river surface water | place: USA:Blue River Watershed | collected 2017-08-18 | reverse complement strand
CCCTGCTGCTCCACCTCGAGGAAAGCCCGGGTGAAGGCCGCCAGCACCGCGTAGAAGCGGGCCCGGGGATGGGCGGCCAGGGCGTCGCACAGGGACGTGGCCCAGGGCTGCACATGGGCCGAGAAGAACTCGCGCTGCTTCGTGAGGTTGGACACCGCCACGTCGTCCCCGGCGATGAGGAAGCGCATCACCTCGCACACGTAGGCGATGTGGTCCTCGGTCTCGGGCATGGCCTCGTCGCGGGCCAGGCCCAGGGCGGCCAGGTCCTCACGCAGCTGGGCCAGGGGTCGCTCGTTGAGGAAGCCCGACAGGTAGTGCGATCCATAGAGGAACACCTCCGGCTTGCCCACGCCGCCGAACAGCGTGTCATGCTCGCGGGCGATGTCGGCATCGCCCATGGCGCGGCACATGCCCACCAGCTCGCGCCAGGGCTCCTCCAGGAAGCCGCCTGCGGCCGGCGCCTCGGTGGGCGCCACGCGCAGCGCCCCCAGCAGCTCGGGCGTGGGCGGCGCGTAATACAGCTGCGCCAGCAGGCCGTAGACATCGGCGCGGGCGGTCTCCTCGTCCAGCGCGGACGACGGGGTGTAGCGTTCGGTCATAGATCGGTGATCTTCGATTCGTTGTTGCTGGAGTAGATGTCGATGACGCGGCAGTCCCCGCACATCTTCAACCGCTCCAGTGCCGCGCCCTGGAACATCGCGTGGCCGGCCAGGCGGCCGATCATCGCCTCGATGCCCTTGAGCGTGCCGAACGGCTTGCCGCAGCGGATGCAGCCATAGGGCTGGGCCTCGTTCAGCACGCGCGCCTGCTTGCGCTCGGGTGACAGCAGCAGCCGCGGCTCCAGCGTGATGGCTTTCTCGGGGCAGGTGGTGGCACACAGGCCGCACTGCACGCAGTTCTTCTCGATGAAGCGCAGCTGCGGCTGCTCGGTGTTGTCCTGCAGGGCGCTGGCCGGGCAGGCGCCCACGCAGGACAGGCACAGCGTGCACTTGTCCTTGTCCACGACCAGGCTGCCCAGGGGCGAGGCGGCGGGCAGCGCGATGGCGGCCGGCACCTGCCGGGCCTGTTCGACCAGGTGGTCCAGCGCCAGCTCCAGGGTCGGGCGCTTCTCGCCGGACAGCGCAAAGCGGGCCACCGCCGCGGGCACGTCCCCCAGGCGCTTGCCCGCCAGGGCCAGGTGCTGGTCCAGGTCGGTCGGCGTGGTGGCGCGCAGCAGGCTGAAATGCCCCCCCTCGTAGCCCAGGCCGTGGAGGATCGCCTGCGCCACCTCCATCTGCGCCTGCAGTTCGTCCAGGTACTGCGGCGCCTCCTCGTTCGTGGACAGCACCGCCACGTGCCGCGCCCCGCCGGCCACGGCGGCCAGCCACAGCTCGATGCCGGTGCTGGCCGTGTGCCACAGGGCCACGGGGATCACGTGGGCCGGCACGCCCTGGGCGGCGCCCACGCGGGCCGCGCGGCCCAGTTCCTCGACCAGCGCCTGCCCCCGCTCCTGAGAGTGCAGCAGCAGCACGGCGTCCTTGCCGCCGGCGCGGGCATAGGTGTTCAGGAGGGTGCGCAGCCGGGCGCCCATCTCGTTCGGGCGCGGGTAGCTGTAGGTCAGCGCCCCCGTGGGGCAGGCCGTGGTGCAGGCGCCGCAGCCCACGCACAGGTTGGGATTGACCACGATCTGCTGGCGGGCCTTGTCCGAGCGCACGGCTTCGGCGGAGCAGATGTCGATGCAGGCGGTGCAGCCGCTGGCGTTGTTGCGGCTGTGGGCGCACAGCTTCTGCTTGTAGGTGAAGAACTTGGGCTTCTCGAACTCGCCCACCAGTTCGCGCAGCTTGAGCACGGCTTCCAGGCGGGCCTGCGGCGTGGCGGTGGCCGGCAGGTGCACATAGCCCTGGGGCTTGGCATGCTGCAGGAAGGCGGGCTGGGCGCGCAGGTCCAGCACCAGGTCGAAGGCCTGCGTGTCCGACACCGGGTCACGCGCGAAGTCGATCGCGCCGGCCGCATCGCAGGCCTTCACGCAGGCGCGGTGGCCCTTGCAGGCCTCCAGGTCCACCTGGTAGTCGAAGCCGATGGCGTTCTCCGGGCAGGCGTCGATGCAGGCGTTGCAGCGGGTGCACAGGTCCAGGTCGATGGGGTTGCCCTGCGTCCAGGCCAGCTCGAAGGCGCCCAGCCAGCCCGTGAGGCGGTCGATGCGGCCGGCCAGCACCGGGTAGCGGCGCGCCTGGGCGCCGGTGCCGCCCTGGGCGAACACGGACACCTGCAGCACGTCGGACAGGCTGGCCGCCAGTTGCTCGGCCTGGTCCACCGGCCCGATGACCAGCAGGCGGCCTTCGCTCTTGTAGGTGACCGTGGCCACCGGCTCGGGCTCGGGCATCCGGGCGGCGGCGATCAGCGCGGCGAGCTTGGGCATCGCCGCCTTCGCATCGCGGCTCCAGCCGCCCGTCTCGCGGATGTTGACGAAGCGGATCGGCGTCCAGGCCGCGCCGCCCTGCGGCGTCTCGGTCTGCGCCGCGATCTCGGTGAACAGGGCCTGCTCCTGCGTGCAGGCCACCACCACCTCCTGGCCGCCCTGCACGGCCTTCTGGAAGGCGCCCGCCTCGCGGCGGCACAGGGTGGAGTGGAGCGTCAGCTCCTCATCGATCGCCTTGCCCAGGGCCTTGGGGTCCAGGGGCATGGTCTTGTTGCAGTCGCAGATCAGGGTCGGCATCGGGTGCGGGGGTGTCAGGGGCGGCGGGCCGAAGGTCGGCATCGGCCGACACGCCGGGTCCAGGAGCGGCCGGTTCGGCCGCCTGGGACTGTGCACCATATTGTCGCGCAGGAGCCAATTCCGCAGCCCGGCCCCCGGGTTCTTCCTCATCCGTGCGCTTTTCCTCACGGAACAGGCCCAGGAACTCGCTGCTCGCCAGTGAGCGGAGCATCTCCTCGGGCATGGGATCGGGCAGGGAGTAATCGTCGATGTAGACGTCCAGCCCGTCCATCACATTGAAGTGCGGGTCCGAGAACAGCTTCTTCATTGCCGCGTTACGCACTTCGGGTGCGACGCCGGGCGCGCTGAAGCGGCTGAAGTCGGAGTCGGCCGTGAGGGCTGCCACATCCTCCATTGTCGGGGGTGGGGTGGCAGGCGCGGCCGGAGCTGAAGCACCCGCAGCACCCGCAGCACCCGCAGCCCCTGCGGCCACCTGCGGCTGGCCCGGGAGGGCGCCTGCGTGCGCCGACCCGGCGGTGGGCGCGGCCGGCTGGGGCGAGGCTGGCGCGCGGACGGCCTCGGGCGGCTCAGCCTCGACCGGCTTGCCCTGCTGCACGTCCAGCTTGCGCCGCGACCAGCGACCCAGGAAGCCGTCAGCCATGGCCGCCCCCCTGGCCGCCGCCGTACTTCTTCTCCGTGCTGACGCTGGCCGGGTTGCCGAAGCGGTCCTGGAGCGGCTGGAAACTCGCGGGCCGCTTGCGCTTCTTGGGCTCCGGCACGTAGTTGGCTTCGATGAACTCGCGCACCCACGCCACCACGCCGGCCGGCGCGGGCACCTGCTCCACCTGCTCCTGCGCATCCAGCCAGCGGCCGGCGTCGTGGTAGCTCAGGGTCACGATCTCGGGCTTGGCGATGGGCTCGCTGGTGATGCCGGGCTCCTCCTCCATCCGCCACATCACGAACCAGCAGGGCGAGTCGGTGGTGGCATTGAGGTAGTAGCCCTCGGCATCGTCACGGTACAACTGCACGGTGAAGCCGGGATGCAGCCAGTGCTGCACCTGCCCGTCGTCCACCAGCAGGCGCGGCGTGGCGCCGAAGGCGGGTTCCTGGGGCACCACGTCGTGCAGCACCCAGCGGTGGGACTGCCAGGGGTTGTCGATCTTCTCGCGGCGCATCACCACCGCCACGTCGATGCTCGGGCGCTGGGTCATGGATTCATCCTCACGGGGTCAGCCTCACGGCGCAGTACTTGAATTCGGGAATCTTGCCGAACGGGTCCAGGGCCGCGTTCGTCAGCAGGTTGGCAGCGGCCTCGCGGAAGGCGAAGGGCATGAACACCGTGGCATCGGGCGTGCCGTCGTCGCGTCGCACCGTGCAGCGCACCTCGCCGCGGCGCGACTGCAGGCGCACCGGCTGGCCCGCCGCCAGCCCCAGGCGCTGCAGCTCCCGCCCGTTCATCGACACCGTCGCCACCGGCTCGATGGCATCGAGCACCTGGCTGCGCCGGGTCATGCTGCCGGTGTGCCAGTGCTCCAGCTGGCGGCCGGTGATCAGCACCAGCGGGTACTCGGCATCCGGGCGCTCGTCGGCCGGCACCAGCTGCGCGGGCACCAGGTGGATGCGGCCATCGGCGGTGGGGACGTGGTCCGTGAACACCACCGGCTGGCCCGGGTCGTCCTCGGACAAGCAGGGGTAGGTGATGGCGCCTTCGCGCTGCAGCCGCTGCCAGGTGATGCCGGCGATGGCGCCGTGCATGGCCTGGCGCATTTCCTCGTACACGGCGGCCACGCCGGCATCGGGCCCCTCATAGTTCCAGCGCAGGCCCATGCGGCTTGCCACCTGCTGGATCAGCCACAGGTCCGGCTTCGCCTGCCCGGGCGGCTCGATCGCCTGGCGGCCCAGTTGCACCGTGCGGTCCGTGTTGGTCACCGTGCCCGTCTTCTCCGGCCAGGCCGTCGCCGGCAGCACCACGTCCGCCAGCCACGCCGTCTCGGTCAGGAAGATGTCCTGCACCACCAGGTGCTCCAGGCTGGCCAGCGCCTCGCGCGCGTGGTTCAGGTCCGGGTCGCTCATCGCCGGGTTCTCGCCCTGGATGTACATCCCGCGCACCTTGTGCGGGTCGCTGTCAGCGGCCAGCGCCTTGTCCATGATCTCCACCACCGTGTAGCCAGGGGTGGCGTCCAGCTTCGTGCCCCAGAACTGCTCGAACCAGGCATGGGCGTCCTGGTTGTCCACCCGCTGGTAGTTGGGCAGCATCATCGGGATCAGCCCCGCGTCGCTGGCGCCCTGCACATTGTTCTGCCCGCGCAGCGGGTGCAGCCCGCTGCCGGGCTTGCCGATCTGCCCGGCCACCGTGCACAGCGCGATCAGGCAGCGCGCGTTGTCCGTGCCGTGCACGTGCTGGCTGACCCCCATGCCCCACAGGATCATGGCGGCCTTGGCCTTCGCGAATTCACGGGCCACCTCGCGGATGGTGGCTGCCGGGATGCCGCAGACCTGCTCCATCGCCTCGGGGCTGAAGGCGGCGACCGATGCCTTGAGCGCCTCGTAGTTGCTGGCCCGCCTGGCAATGAACGCTTCATCCGCCAGCCCTTCCTCGATGACCGTGTGGATCATCGCGTTGAGCAGCGCCACGTCCGCATCCGGCTTGACCTGCAGCGTGCGCCAGGCATACCGGCCGATGTCCGTCACCCGCGGGTCGGCCAGCACGATCTTCGTGCCGCGCCTGGCCGCGTTCTTCATCCAGGTGGCCGCCACCGGGTGGTTGGCCGTCGGGTTCGAGCCGATCACGATCACCAGCTCGGCGTGCGCCACGTCCATCACCGGGTTGCTCACCGCCGCCGAGCCCACGCCCTCCAGCAAGGCCGCCACGCTGGAGGCATGGCACAGCCGCGTGCAGTGGTCCACGTTGTTGCTGCCAAAGCCCGTGCGCACCAGCTTCTGGAACAGGTAGGCCTCCTCGTTGGTGCCCTTGGCCGAGCCGAAGCCCGCCAGGGCCTTGGGGCCGTGGGTGTCGCGCAATTTCTTGAGGCCACCGGCCGCCAGGTCCAGGGCTTCGTCCCAGCTCGCCTCGCGGAACACCTCCGCCCAGCGGGCCGGATCCTTGGCAACGTCCAGGTCCTTCGGGACGCCAGGCTTTCGGATCAGGGGCTTCGTCAGGCGGTCCGGGTGGTGCACATAGTCGAAGCCGAAGCGCCCCTTGACGCACAACCTGCCCTGGTTGGCCGGGCCGTCGCGGCCCTCCACGCCCACGATCTGGTTGTCCTTGACCTGGTACGTCAGCTGGCAGCCCACGCCGCAGAAGGGGCACACGGAGGCGACCTCGCGGTCCACCTGGGGTTGCTCGATGCGGGACTTGGGCATCAGCGCCCCCGTCGGGCAGGCCTGCACGCATTCGCCACAGGCCACGCAGGTGCTGTCCCCCATCGCATCGCCCTGGTCGAAGACGATGTGGCTGTGCGCGCCCCGGCTGGCGTAGCCGATCACGTCGTTGGCCTGCGCCTCGCGGCAGGCCCTCACGCAGCGCGTGCACTGGATGCAGGCGTCCAGGTTCACCGCCATGGCCGGGTGGGACAGGTCGGGGGCGGGTTGCTCGCGGCGCAGGGCGACCAGCTCGGGACGCGGGGTCACGTCCAGCTTGGCGGCCCATTCACTGAGCTCGCCGTGCGACAGCTCGCCCTGCGAGGCTCCGGCCTCCGGCTTGCGCCCTTGCCGCGGCAGGTCCGCCAGCAGCATCTCCACCACCATCTTCTGGCTCTTGCGCGCACGTTCGCTGTCGGACTTGACGTCCATCCCTGGCGCCACCGCCCGGCAGCAACTGGCCGCCAGCGTGCGCTCGCCCGCCACCTCCACCACGCAGGCGCGGCAGTTGCCGTCCGGGCGCAGGCCGTCCGTGTAGCAAAGGTGGGGGATTTCCACGCCGACACGGCGTGCAGCGGCCAGGATCGACTCGCCCTGGACCGCCTGGACTTGCTGGCCGTTCAGGTGAAAGTCGATCAGCGGCAGGTCATTGGATTTCATGGGGGAAATACTCCTGCACGCAGCGCATCGGGTTCGGGGCGGCCTGGCCCAGGCCGCAGATGGACGCGTCCACCATCACCTGGCCCAGGTCGGACAAGGTGGCGTTATCCCACTGCGAAGCCTCCATCAGCCGCGCCGCCTTGTCCGTGCCCACCCGGCACGGCGTGCACTGGCCGCAGCTTTCATGGGCAAAGAACTTCATCATGTTCAGCGCCGCATCGCGCGCCCTGTCCTGGTGGCCCAGCACGATCACCGCCGCCGAGCCGATGAAGCAGCCATGCGGCTGCAGCGTGTCGAAGTCCAGCGGCACATCGGCCAGCCGCGCCGGCAGGATGCCGCCCGAGGCCCCGCCCGGCAGGTAGGCATACAGCTCATGGCCCTCGGCCATGCCGCCGCAGTACTCGTCCACCAGCTCGCGCAGGGTGATGCCCGCCGGCGCCAGCTTGACGCCCGGCTGCCTGACCCGCCCGCTGACGCTGAACGAGCGCAGGCCCTTGCGGCCGTGGCGGCCCTGCGAGGCGAACCAGTCCGGACCCTGCGTGACGATGTCGCGGATCCAGTGCAGGGTTTCCAGGTTGTGCGCGAGGGTCGGCCGGCCGAACAGGCCCTTCTCCGCGATGTAGGGCGGGCGCAGCCTCGGTTCGCCGCGCTTGCCCTCGATCGACTCGATCATGGCCGACTCCTCGCCGCAGATGTAGGCGCCCGCGCCACGGCGAAGCTCGGTCGCCGGGATCGCACCACCGGGCGGATCGGCGCGCAGGCGCCCCAGCTCCCGCTCGAGGATCGCGCGGCACGCGTGGTATTCGTCGCGCAGGTAGATGACGATGCGGTCAATGCCGACCGCCCAGGCAGCGACCAGCGCGCCTTCCAGGAAGCGGTGGGGATCGCGTTCCAGGTAGAAGCGGTCCTTGAAGGTGCCGGGCTCGCCCTCGTCGATGTTGACCACCATCATCCGGGGAGCAGGCTGGTCCCGCACGATGAGCCACTTGCGACCGGCCGGGAAACCCGCGCCGCCGAGGCCGCGCAAGTGGGCGGACTCCAGCGTCGAAATCACATCATCGGCTGCAAGTTCACCCCGTGCGCAACGCTCATACAGGGCGTAGCCACCAGCTGCGCGGTAAAGGCCGAGGTCGGCATACGGCCCGGCGACTGGGTGGGTGCAACCGGTTGCCACGGCTTCGGCGATGAGTTCCACGCTGGCAGGTGCCACGGCATGCTGGCCGACGCTGGCCGCGGGGGCCAGTTCGCAGCGGCCGATGCACGGCGCGCCAACCACCTTCACATCGGCACCCAGGATCGCCGGCAACCTTTCCAGCAGCTGACGCGCGCCGGCCATCTCGCAGGACAGGCCCTCGCACACCCTCACGGTCAGCGCAGCGCCCTCCTCGCCTTCGCGCAGGATCTCGAAGTGGTGGTAGAAGCTCGCGACCTCATACACCTCGGCCTGCCCCAGCCGCATCTCCTGCGCCAGCGCCGCCAGGTGCCTTGGCTGCAGGCCGTGGAATCGGTCGTTCAGCCGGTGCAGGTACTCGATCAGCAGGTCCCGCGGGTGGCCATCCACCGGCCGCGGGCCAATCAGTTCACGCACCTCCGACAAGCCGTCATCGGAGACTTGCCGGCCCTTCTTCTGCGACGCCCGGCGCAGGTTTTTCCGCATGTCGGCGACCGACGCGAGGGGAATCTCGACAGGGTGATTCATGCCGTGGCGATCACCCGTCCGTCAGACGCGCTCGAGGATGACGGCGATACCTTGACCCACGCCGATGCACATGGTGCACAGCGCGTAGCGCCCACCGGTAGCGTGCAGCCGGTTGACCGCCGTGGTCGCCAGCCTCGCGCCCGACGCACCCAGCGGGTGGCCCAGGGCGATGGCGCCGCCCCAGGCGTTGACCCGCTCGTCGTCGTCGGCCAGGCCCAGCATCCGCAGCACCGCCAGGCCCTGCGCGGCAAACGCCTCGTTCAGCTCGATCACGTCCATCTGCGCCAGGCTCAGGCCGGTCTGCGCCAGCACCTTCTGCACGGCCGGGGCCGGGCCGATGCCCATGATGCGCGGCGCCACGCCGGCAGTGGCCATGCCCACCACGCGGGCGCGGGGGACCAGGCCGTTCTTCGCTGCGGTCGCCTCATTGGCCAGGATCAGCGCACAGGCGCCGTCGTTCACGCCGCTGGCATTACCCGCCGTGACGCTGCCGTCCGGGCGCACCACGCCCTTGAGCCTGGCCAGCGCCTCCAGGCTGGTCTCGCGCGGGTGTTCGTCCTTGTCGACGACGATCGCCTCGCCCTTCTTCTGCGGGATGGTGACCGGGCAGATCTCCCGGGCCAGGTGGCCGGCCTTCTGCGCCGCCACCGCCTTGAGCTGGGACGCCAGGGCCATGCGGTCCTGCGCCTCGCGCTCGATCTTGTAGTCCACCGCCACGTTCTCGGCCGTCTCGGGCATGGAGTCCACGCCGTAGGCCTCCTTCATCAGCTTGTTGACGAAGCGCCAGCCGATGGTGGTGTCATGGACCGCGTTGGCGCGGGAGAAGGCGCTTTCGGCCTTGGGCATGACGAACGGCGCGCGGCTCATGCTCTCCACGCCGCCGGCGATCATCAGGCCGGCCTCGCCGGACTTGATGGCGCGCGCTGCGGTCCCCACCGCGTCCAGCCCCGATCCGCACAGGCGGTTGACGGTCGATCCGGGCACTTCCATCGGCAGCCCCGCCAGCAGCGCCGACATGCGCGCCACGTTGCGGTTGTCCTCGCCGGCCTGGTTGGCGCAGCCGAAGATCACGTCGGTGACGGCGGCCCAGTCGACATTCGGGTTGCGCCCCATCAGGGCCTTCAGGGGAATGGCCCCCAGGTCGTCGGCGCGGACGGAGGACAACGCGCCGCCGTAGCGGCCGAAGGGGGTGCGGATGGCGTCGCAGATGAAGGCTTGGCTCATGGCAATTCTTGAAGGGAAGATCAGGGTTGGGGCAGGCGGGTCGCGCCGAAGGCCGGAAGCTAGGCCGCAGTCATGCCGCAGGCCCGCGCTGCAGCCAGGGGCTGACCCGGTAACGCTCCCCGCGGTAGCAGCGGTCCAGTGCCTCGATGAGGGCGACCACGCGTCCGCGGCCCATGCGGGCCAGCCAATCGAAGGGACCGGCGGGGTAGTTCACGCCCAGTTTCATCGCCGCGTCCGCCCCCTGGGGCGTGCACACGCCCTGGAGCACGGCATCGGCCGCCTCGTTGACCAGCATCGCCAGCGTGCGCGCGGCCACCAGGCCCGGCACATCGGCGACGCGCACCGGCAGGTACCCCAGGGCCTTGAGCACAGCAGGCGCCTGGTCCTGCCACTCCGCGCCGCCGACGACGGCAAAGGCGACATGGCCGCCCGGGGCCGGCAGTTCGTCAAACACGGCGACCTCGGAACGGCCCGCATCGCGGGCGACCTGCCAGGCCGGCCGGCCATCGGTCAGCCGCAGCTGCCGGCCGCCGACCTGCACGCCCACCCAGTCGCTGGCCGGGGCGCGAGACACGGGCTGGCCGCCGGCGCAGGCGCTGGCCGCACTCACCAGCGTATCGGCCACGGGCCCGCTGCCATGGACCACCAGGGCGGGGACGTTGCCCAGGTTTCGGGTGGCATCCGGCGCAAGCGCGGGCGCGCCCTGCGGGTAGGCATAGAAGCCGCGGCCGCTCTTGCGACCGAGCAGGCCGCCATCCACCAGCTCCCGCTGCACCAGGCTGGGCGTGAACCGGCGGTCGAAGAAATTGGCCTCGAAGACCGATTGCGTCACCGCGAAGTTGGTGTCGTGGCCGATCAGGTCCATCAGCTCGCACGGTCCCATGCGGAAGCCGGCCGAGCGCATCAGGGCATCCAGCGCCTCGGGCGCTGCCGCCTGCTCCTGCAGCAGCATCAGCGCCTCCGCGTAGTACGGGCGAGCGATGCGGTTGACGATGAAGCCGGGCGTGCTGCGCGCATGAACGGGGACCTTGCCCCAGTCCCGCGACAGCTGCTCGATGCGGGCCGCGACCTGGGGATCCGTCTGCAGGCCGCTGACCACCTCCACCAGGGCCATGAGCGGCACGGGGTTGAAGAAGTGCATGCCCACCAGCCGGCCGGGATGCTGCAGGCCCGCGGCAATCGCCGTCACGCTGATGGACGAGGTGTTGGTGGCCAGGATGGCGTCGGCCGCGAGCAGGCCTTCGAGCTGCGCGAACAGCGCGCGCTTGGCGTCCAGCTTTTCCACGATGGCTTCGATGGCCAGCCTGGCGCCACGCGCAGGCTCAAGGGAGTCCAGCGGCTGCAACCGGTCCATCGTGGCATCGGCCTGGGGCTGCGCCAGCTTGCCTTTGGCGACCAGCTTGGCCAGGACCTCGGCCACCTGGCCTCGGGCCTTGGCCGCCGCGCCCTCGCGCTGGTCGTACAGGAAGACCCGGTGGCCGGACTGGGCCGCCACCTGGGCGATGCCGACGCCCATCACGCCGGCGCCGATGACGAGGACATCCTCGCGGGGGCTGGAACTGCTCATTGGGGAATCCAGGAAGCGGCGCGCTTGCCGAGGAAGGCCGCGAAGCCTTCACGGGCCTCGTCCGTGCCGCGCACGCGGGAAATGGTCTGTGCGGTGAGTTCACGCACCTCGGGGGTGATGGGACCGACAGCCAGCTGGGAGAACAGCTGCTTGATCTCCACCTGGGCCTGGGGGCCGCCCACCAGCAGGTCAGCAACGACCGCGTCAACGGCCGCGTCAAGCTGGTCCAGGGGGACCACCTGCTGCACGAGGCCGATGCGAAGGGCTTCGTCCGCGCCGATGCGGGTGGTGGTCAGTGCCAGGCGGCGCGCCTGGCGGCGGCCCACCGCGTTGACGACATAGGGGCCGATCACCGAGGGCAGGATGCCGAACTTGGCCTCGCTGACCGCGAAGCTGGCGTTTTCCGACGCCACCGCGAT
>JACCDX010364903.1_pt1 | contig 11603 bp, 14 predicted proteins | sample 7449681 | NCBI WGS metagenome assembly JACCDX01 (sample SAMN15323450, study PRJNA562643) | freshwater metagenome | isolation source: river surface water | place: USA:Blue River Watershed | collected 2017-08-18 | reverse complement strand
GCGCCGCACGTGCCGCAGGTTGTCGAACTGGTCGTGGGCGTGCGGCACGATGAGCTGGGGCACCCCGGCGGCGAGCGCGCGGCCGCAGGTTCCGATGCCGCCATGGTGGACGAGCGCGCGCGACCGGCGAAGCAAGGGCCCCAGCGGCGCCCAGGCCAGCTCCAGCACGTCCGGGTCCGCCAAACCCGGCAACTGTGACGTGTCGGCCGCCAGCAGGATCACACGCTCGCCACGCGCGCGAAGCGCCGTCGCGAACGCGCCATAGAGCGCGTGGGCGTGCTGCATCGCCGAGCCGAAGGTGACGACCACGGGCGGAGGGCCCGACAGGAAGCTCCGAAGTTCGGGAGCATCGAGGTTCCCGGGATCGGATTCGACAAAACCGGTCATCGCCAGCCGCGCCGGCCAGTCCGTCGGAACGCGGACCAGATCGGCCGGAAACATCCCGACGACGCCGAGCGGCGACTGGGACCACGCGCCGATGTAGCCGCGCACCGTGGGGAGCCCCAGCCGCGCACGGAGCGCCTTCACCCCACCGAGGTGGCGGTCGATGAGGACGCCGTCCACGACGCCGTAGACAAGCTCCATCGCCCAGCGGGGCATCCACGACGGCACGTCGAAGAACGCCTGCGACGGGGGGGCCTCGGCGGACCGGATCATCATGGGCTGGACGTAGAGGCTCACGAGCGGCACGCCGAGCGCCTCCTGCGCGACACGCGCTCCGAAGCAGAGCGACGAGGCGGCGACGAGATCGGGCTTCGTGGCGCGGATGTAGTCGAAGGTGGGCTCCGTGAGCGGGACGAGCGCCTCGCGCGCCAACGTGGCGAAGCCGCGACGCGCGCTCCACAGCTCGGGGTTCCGAACCAGACGCGCGTAGAGGTCCGGGGGCCCGCAGGTCGCGAACACGAGGCCCGCCGCCTCCACCACCGGCCGAAAGTGCGGGTCCGTGAGCACGGTGACGTCGTGCCCGCGCGTCCGCAGCTCTCGCCCGACGCCCACGACGGGATGTACGTCGCCGGCGCTGCCCACACCCGGCAGGAGGATCCTCACCCGGACACGCGCGCCACGGCGTGGAAGCCTCCGTCGTGGAGCTCCGTCTCGCCGCGGAAACGGTACGCCGCGAGCCGGCCCTCGGGGCGCGCGACGCTGTAGTCCACGCAGGCCACGCGCGGCGACTGGATCCGCGGGGTGCCCTTCATCCAGTAGTGGCCGACGAAGCACGGGCGCGGGTCATGGAGCGCTGGGCGCTCGAAGGGGAACGGCAGGTGGCCGTGGCGCGCCTCGAGGTCCCCATCGAGGAAGGCCGTCTCGCGCAAGGTGGTCCCGTCCTCGTTCCACCAGCGGAGCCGGGCTGCGGTGCGCGTCTTGCCGCCCTTGTCGGAGAACCTCAACCCGTGGGGGAGCTCCTTCTCCATGCCCTTGAGCAGGACCTCGACGTCGTCGAACGCCTGTGTCCCCTTGGACCCGGCCTCGAGCAGGACGTCCTCCGTCAGCCGGCCACCCGGTGCGCGCGTCGCCACGCGTGCCAGGATCTCCGGGTTCCAGCAGGCGTGGATCACGCGGACCGTCGGGAGGTCGAGCCACATGGGCAGCGTGAAGAACCACGCGAGCGCGGCTGCATGGCGGGCAGAACCGTCACCCACTTGATCGAGGAACTCCCGGTGCTGGTCCGTGCGATCCTTGTCGTGCGGGCGCAACATCTCGCCGGGGTGGCGCGGGTCCTCGCGGACCCAGCAGAGCGCGTTGAACTCGTGGTTGCCCATCACCGCGAGGGCGGAGCCTTCCTCGACCATGCCCCGCACGGTCTCGAGCACCTCGACCTGCTTGGGGCCGCGATCAATGAAGTCACCGAGAAACACCGCCGTGCGCTCCGGATGGCGCCACACCCCGCCGTTCCGCGCGTAGCCAAGCTGTCCAAGCAGCGCGTGGAGCTCGTCCGCGTGACCATGGATGTCACCAATGAAATCATAGTCTGCGCGCACCTTTACCCTCAACATGCCCTAACCGTTCGGAGACCTTCGCGCACGCCGTGGCGCACCGGTTTCGCGCCCGCGGATTAGGCGCTAGCCATGCGCCCGCGCCCGACGTTCCTCGCCCTCGCCGCCCTCGCCTCCGCAGGGGCGCTCTCCGCCCTCGCGCTCGGCACCGGTTGCCAGCCGAACCCGCCGAACCTGCTGCTCGTGACGATGGACACGACGCGTATCGACGCGATCGGTGCCTACGGCCAGAGCGCCCCCGTCACGCCGAACCTGGACCGCCTGGCGGCCGAGGGCGTCCGCTTTACACGCGCCTACTCCGTGACGCCGCTCACCATCCCGGCGCACTCCTCCATCATGACGGGCATGTACCCGCCGCGCCACGGCGTGCAGGACAACGGGGACTTCTTCCTGGGCGACGAGGCGACGACGCTCGCCGAGCGCCTGAAGGTGGCCGGCTACGCCACGATGGCGAGCGTCGGCGCGGAGGTGACCTCGCACCACTGGGGCTTCGCGCAGGGCTTCGACGCCTACCTCGACGGCCTCTCGCGCACGAGCGACGTGAAGGAGAACCGCTGGAGCGTGGAGAGGCCCGGCAGTGAGGTCGTCGCCGACGCGCGCGGCTGGTTCGCCACCCTGCCCCGCGGGACGCGCTGGTTCGCGTGGGCGCACTTCTTCGACGCGCACCACCCTTACGAGCCCGTCGAGCCGTTCCGCTCGCGGTTTCTGAACCAGCCCTACCTGGCCGAGGTCGCCACGGTGGACGCGCACATCGGCGAGCTCCTCGACGCGATGCCGGACCGCGACAACACCTGCGTCGTCGTGGTGGCCGACCATGGTGAGAGCCTCGGCGCGCACGGCGAGGGCATGCACGGTGTGCTGCTCTACGACGAGACGACGCACATCCCGATGATCGCGTGGTGCGGGTCGTCCGTCGTCAACGGCGTCGGCACGCCGCGGGTGGTCGACACGCCCGTGAGCCTCGTCGACGTCGCGCCGAGCCTTCTAGGCCTCGCACAGACCGCCTTCGGCAACGCCATCGACGGCCTGCCCCTCTTCGGCGGCGTCGCCGGCACGTCGGCCGCGCGCGAGGTGTACGTCGAGAGCCTCTACGCGTGGCGGCACTACGGCTGGGCGCCGCAGAAGGCGCTTGTCACGAACACCCACAAGCTCATCGACAGCACCACCCCGGAGCTCTACGGCCGCGACGACGTCCGCGAAGCCAGCGACCTCGCCGAGACCGACCCGGGCACGGTGACGACCCTCCGCAGCGCGCTGAACGCGCTCGGTGCGACGATGGTGCCCTCCGGCGCCGCCCAACGCGCCGAGCTCGATCCCGAGCGCGTCGCGCAGCTCGAGGCCCTCGGCTACATCACGACCGACGCGGCGCCGACCGGTCCCGCCGACGCCCTCCCCGACCCCGTGGACCGCCTCCCGGTGCTCGCGCGCGTCGAGCAGGCGCGCCAAGCGCTCCGGAAGGGCGATCTCGCCAACGTGCGTTCCCAGCTGGAGGCGCTCGTCACGGAGGAGCCGGGCCTCGTCGAGCCGCAGATGATGCTCGTCGGGCTGCGCGCCCGCGCGGGCGACCTCACCGGCGCCATCGCGCTGGCAGAATCCCTCGACGCCGCACACCCCTCCGCGCAGAGCAAGGCCACGCTGGGCGCGCTCCGCATGCAGGCGCGCGATTCGGCGGGTGCCATCGCCGCCCTGCGCGAAGCGGTGGAGAAAGACCCCTACCTGGCCACCGCCTGGCCTGCTTACCTGCAGGCGCTCTTCCTGGCGAACGACCCTGGCTTCGCCGATGAGGTCGCCCGCGCGCGCAAGCTGCTGCCGGACGCGCCCGCGCCCGCGGCCTTCGAGGGCCTGCTCCGCGCCGCGCGCAAGGACGCCGCCGGCGCCGAGCCGCTCGTCCTCGCCGCGCTCGCGCGTGACCCCATGGCCCCGTTCATGAACCACGCCCTCGGCATGGTGCGACGCCAGCAGGGCGACCTCCTCGCGGCGGAGGCGGCCTTCCAGGAGGAGGTCCGTCTGCACGCGCCTGCCGTGGCCAGCCGCCGCGCCCTCGTGGAGCTCTACGTCGACCAGAAGCGCGCCGACGAGCAGCTCGCCCAGCTCGACGCGATCCTCGCGGTGGTCCCCGCCGATGCCCCCACCCTGCACAGCAAGGCCCAGGCGCTCTTCAACCTGAAGCGCTACCCCGAGGCCAAGTCGGCGGTCGACGCCTGCACCGCCGCGGCGCCCACCTACCCGGGCTGCGCCATGCTCGACGCGAACGTGCTCGACAAGCTCGGCCGCAAGAAGGACGCCGTCGACGCCTACCAACGCGCGCTGGCCCTCGCCGGCCAGGCCCCCGCGAAGCCCTGAAGGAGACCGCATGTCCATCCACGATCTCGCCGGCCCCCTCCTCGAGCACCTCGAGAGCCAGCTCCCCGCGGACGGCTTCGTGCTCCGCGGCATCGAGCTCCTGGTCGGAGAGCTGGTCGACGTCGACATCGAGGCGCTGCGCGCCGCCCTGTGCGCGGCGCTCCCCGGCGTCGAGGTGCAGCTGCGGCGCGCCCACGGCGTGCTGCGCTGCGAAGACTGCGGCGCCGAGTACCCACACGACGAGCACCCTTGCCCCACGTGTGGCTCGGCCCGGGCCACGCTGGTCGGCGGCCAAGAGCTCGAGATCGCCCGCGCCTGGGGAGAACGGACGGGCTGAGCTCAGCGAGACGCGACCGTCACGGAGTAGATCGCCACCGGGCTGAACGGCTTGTCGCGTTCATTCTTCGGCACGTTCGCGATGGCCTTCACCACGTTGAGCTCGGCGCAGTCCCCGAAGATGGAGTGCTTGCCGTTGAGGTGCGGCGCCGGACCGTCGGTGATGAAGAACTGCGAGCCGTTGGTGTCGGGGCCGGCGTTCGCCATGGCGAGGATGCCCGGCTTGTCGAACACCGTCTGCGGGCCCACCTCGTCGGCGAACTGGTAGCCGGGGCCGCCCGTGCCGGTGCCGAGGGGATCGCCGCCCTGGATCATGAAGCCCGGGATGACACGGTGGAAGATCGTGCCGTTGTACAGCGGACGCATGGTCTTCTGGCCCGTCGTCGGGTCGGTCCACTCCTTCTTGCCCGTCGCGAGCTCGACGAAGTTCATCACCGTCTCCGGGGTCTCGTCCGCGCGCAGGGAGCAGTTGATCTGGCCGGCGCTCGTGAGGAACGTCGCCACGAGCTTCTGGCCCGGCCGCAGCCCCAGCGTGGCGAGGCGCTGCGCGCGCTGCGCGGACTTGGCCTCGTCTTCGAGACGTGCCACGCGCGAGGTCAACGTCCCCTTGTCCTCCTCGAGGCGCGCGTTGGCGCGCTCGAGATCGCTGACGCGCTGGCGGAGCGCGGTGTTGTCCTCCTCCAGCTTGGCGGTGTTGCAGGCGAGGAGCAGGCTGAGCACGAGCATGGGAACCTCCGACGAGCGCCCCTCTAGCACGTTATCCGTCCGGCACGCTTCAAGGATCCCTCATGCGCGCGCGCGTCTTCCTCCGTCAGAACCTGTTCTCCCTCCCCGGCGAGGCCGCGCACGTGCCGCCCGGCGCTGCCGTCCTCGACGGGACGCTGCTGCGCGAGAGCGAGGCCGGCGTCGCCGTGCGCGTCACCCGGTGGATGGACGACCGTGGCCGCGAGCTCGCCGGCGCCCCGCGCACGCTCGTCGTCCCGGCCACGAAGCTCGACCACATCCTGCTTCTGGAAGACGGCGGATGATCCTGCTGGCTGCGCTCGCGTGCTCGGCCACGATCCACGGCAAGGTCGAGAGCGGCGAGGGTGTTCCCGTCGCCGGTGCCGTCCTGCACGCCGAGGGCGTCGACGAGGACTGCGACGCGGTCACCGATGACAAGGGGCGCTTCGTCACGCGCTGCGCCCGGGGGGAGTGGGCCTTCACGCTCCGCCACCCGACCTACGCGACCCGCGCCTGGAGCGCCGTCGTGGACGAGGGTGGCGACGTGGACCTCGGCTCCGTGCGCATGGACCCCATCCCGATGGAGGCCGGCGCCTTCCGCCACACCGAGACGGGCTTCGCGCCGCTCGCGCGTGCGCAACTGCTGAGAAAGGCGACCGACACATCGCAGACCTGGTGCGTCGACACGAAGGGCGACGCGGCGATCCGTCTGGCGCCACGCGAGCCCGTGCTCGTCAACGGCCTGACCGGGTGGCGACTGTACGCGCTCGACGCGGAGGGCTGTGCCATCCGCATGGAGAAGGGCCAGGCGGAGCACTGGAAGCTCGATGCGCGCCGGGTGGAGCTCCCCGTGTTCGCCGGCGACGAGGACCGCCCCGCCCTCGGTGACGATCGCGGCTGGGTCGATGTCGCCGCCATCCCGCCCGGCGACTACGCCGTCGTCGCCTGGTACGACGGCTTCCTGGTGCGCGAGGACGTGGCAACGGACGCCTGGCGCGCCGGCTGGATCAAGGTCGGAGAGTAGGTCACCGCCGTGAGGTGCCCTACGCCGCGGACAGGCATCCGTGGTTACGTTAGCGCCGCAACCCCCGGAGTCACCATGGCCTTCACCCTCCCCGCCCTGCCGTACGCCAAGGACGCGCTCGCGCCGCACATGAGCGCCGAGACCTTCGACTACCACCACGGCAAGCACCACAACGCCTACGTCACCAACCTCAACGGCCTCGTCGAGAAGGACGCGAGCCTGCAGGGCAAGTCGCTCGAGGAGCTCATCCTCCTCAGCGCCAAGGACGACACGAAGGCCGGCGTGTTCAACAACGCCGCTCAGGTGTGGAACCACACCTTCTTCTGGTCCTGCATGAAGCCGAACGGCGGTGGCGCGCCCACCGGCGCCCTCCTCGCGAAGATCGAGGCCGACTTCGGCAGCTTCGACGCCTTCAAGGCCGCGTTCGCGCAGGCGGCGACGACCCAGTTCGGCTCCGGCTGGGCCTGGCTCGTCCTCGACGGCGGCACCCTGAAGATCACGAAGCCCAGCAACGCCGGCACGCCGATGACCGGCGGCCAGGTGGCGCTCCTCACCATCGACGTGTGGGAGCACGCCTACTACATCGACTACCGCAACCTGCGCCCGAAGTTCATCGAGATCTTCCTGAGCAGCCTGGTGGACTGGGACTTCGTCGCGGCGAACCTCGCGAACGCCTCGAAGTAAGAAGCGACGGGCGCCCCGGCGCCTGCGGCGCCGTCGCGCTCCTCCGGCCCAGCCCGCGCGCGAGAGCGCGCGGACCGCTTCGCGGGCCTACGGATCGCTGGCGCGTTCCGGAGGCGGTGACGACGCTCCGTCGGGGCGCGGCCCCGGCGGGGGCGGCCGCCAGCCGTAGGCGTCGTTCTCCACGCGGGTCTTCTGGAAGATCACGTAGAACACGCGGTCCTCGACCGCCTGGCGAAGCCTGCCCGGCGCTGCGCGCGCCACCACGACGCCCACGGCGTGGGCGCCCCGCGCGAGCACCTCGCTCAGCCGCCCCATCGAGGCACATAGTCCTTGAGCTTCCGGAGGGCGCTCGCGCCGATCTGCGGCGCGTCCGCGACGGCGTCCATGGTCGCGAAGGGGCGTTCGTCGACAAGGCTCTGCGCCTCGTCGCTGGCGAGCCCCACCTCACCGTCCAGCACGGCGAGGCTGGCCCGGTTGGCCATGTCAACGACCGCGGCCGCCTCGGCCTCGGTGAAGCTCACGCCTTCCCAGGTGCCGTCGCCGCCGGTGGCGCCGCCTTCGACCCAGGCGACGATCTGGCGCAGCGCCTGGTCCCCGACCTGCGGCACCGCGTCGACCTCGTCGAGCGTCCCGAAGCGCGCGTCGTCCGCGTTGCCACAGGTCCCGTCGCCACCGTCGCGCGCGCGGATCAGCTCGCGGGCCGCGTCGCTGTCGAGGCCGACGTCGTCATCGAGCACGCCCTCCGTGGTGGCACAGTCGTTGACGAAGTCGAGCACCGCATCGACCTGAGCGTCCGTAAGGCCAAGGCGCTCCTGCGCGTCGAGGAGCGAGGTGTCCTTGGTGATGGCGACGTCCTGAACGCACGCGGACAGCAGGAGAAGGGCGAACATGCGATGACCTAACGCGCCGCCGTGTCGACGACCTACCGGTGACGTCCGCGCGACGCAGGCGTTGCCCCACGGGCACGGCGCGGTAGGAGTTGCCATGCGGATTCCACTCGCCCTCGCCCTCGTCCTCGCCTGCAACGGCGATGACGACGCGCGCGAGGCCTTCGAGGACGCCGTCCGGGCGCCAAACGCCGCAGCGCTGCGCACCCGACTCGTGACGCTCAACGACCCCGTCCTGCACGACGCCGCCGTGCTCACCTGGGTCTCCGGCCACCGGGACACCCTGTCGCGCGCCGACGCGCGCGAGCTTTGTGGGCGGGTCCTGCCTCAGGAGCAGGTCACCTGCCTCCGACGCGTCGAAGCGGCCCATCTCAACCGATGACCGCGCACCTGCTCAGCCTTGCGCTCGCGTGCGCGGAAAGCCCCGAGGAGGGCGACCCGTGCGCCCGCTACGCCACCGTCGGGGCCGCACCCTACGGCCTCTGCGTACGTCGCCTCGCGCGCGGCCACGCAGACCCGCGGCACGCGGCCGCCCTGTGCGCGACGCTCGTGCCAGACGAACGTGACGCCTGCCGCATGGACTGGGTGCTCGGCGCGCTCAACGGCACAGCCACGACGCAGACCCTGCTCGAGGTGTGCGCCACCGCGGAAGACTGCGCGTTCTACGTCGTGGACAACCGTCCCGAACGCGACGTGTTCGTCCAGGCCGCGCAGTGCGCAGCGCACGCCGGGCGCTACCAGCGCGACTGCCTCGGCCACGCGTGGGAGCGGTGGGCCGAGGCGCGGCCGACCGTCGAGGAGCTGGAACGTGTCGCCTCACGGACCGCCGACGGGGGTGTCGACGCGGGTCGCCACCTCGGCATCGCGCTGGCGACCCTCCGAGCGCCGTGTCCCGACGCACCGGAGGGCGTCGCCCGCGGCTGCAGGACGACCCGCACCCCCGAGGGCCCCACGGGCCATCACCCCGAGGACACACGATGACATCCCTGACCATCGACCCCTTCGAGGTCCTCAAGTTCGCGTGGGAGCAACTCGACAAGGTCACGTCGGGGCGGGCCAGGGGCGTGGGCGCCGTCGCCGCGGTGGCGATCCCGCCGGACGCGCTGCAGGGGCCCCTTCGGGCCTGGGGCCCCGCGATCCGCGAGGGCACCCTCCGCGTGAACGGCAAGGAGGTCCCCGTCGACCCCGAGGGCAACGTGTTCGACCTCCTCGATGCCATCGACGGCTGCGGGGGCGGCATCACCGCGGCGGTGCACGGGGACACGGGCCGGGTGCGGCTCTGTCCGAAGGAGCGAGGTGGGCGCTTCGCACTCGACGGCGGCGGAACGGGCTTCTTCGCCGCGCTGGGCATCGCGGAGGGCACCTACGTCGCCGTGATGGAGCCGACGCGGGCGTTGGAGCGCGCCTCGCGCGCCCTCGCGCAGCTCGCGGCCCGGCTCGAGGGACACCTGTCGCACGAAGACGTGGCCGCGACGCTCGCGGACCATGGGGTCGGCGTGCGCGCCGGCCTCCCCGGGGAGCCGCTCATCGTCGTGGACCGGATCCGCCTCTCGAGCGTCTTCCGCAGCGATGCGGAAGGTCTGCGCCAGTGGGTCGTCGGCTCCGACGAGGTGCTCGCGCCGCTGGAACAGCTGGCCGCACGGATGGACGAGCGGCTCGCCTGAAGGAGCGTCCGAGACGCGCGTCGTGTGGTAGAGATCGTCCCATGCTCCACGCGCTTCTTCTGCTCCTGCTCGCCCCGTCGGCCTCTGCCGAGCCGCTCCATCGCACGCTGAAGGCGGCCGGCGAGGTCGTCCAGATGGACGCCTCCTGGAAGGACGCCGATGGCGAACGTCAGCGCATCGTGGCGGACCTTCCCGCAGACGCCATGCGCGCCGCGCATGCGAGCGCCGTGAAGTTCGACCTGGCCCCAGTGTACGACGAGACCGCCAAGGCGCTGCGCGCCTGGGCCAAGCGCGAGGGCCACAACGTGAAGGTCTCGTCCTCGAAGCGGGGCATCTCGCTCTCGATCCGCGCCTCGTCACGCGCGAAGGCCAAGGCCATCCTGAAGGAGGCCGAGCAGGTGCGCGACACCTCGCTCGACAAGGCACTCGCGCGTCACAACATGCGGCGCCTCGAGGGAGGCGGCGTCACCGCCGATCACGTCGCCATCGCGACGGCGGCGAGCGACGAGCTGACCGACGTCGCGCGCGCCCTCGCGGGCACGAGCGATGACCCTCGCGTGTTCGCGGACCGCGCGATCGGCTTCGTGCAATCGATCCCCTACAAGGCGGGAGGCAACAAGGGCCTGAAGCAACCGCTCCGGGTTCTCGACCAGAACAAGGGGGACTGCGACAGCAAGAGCACCCTGTTCCTGGCCTTGATGCGCGCCGCTCACCCCGAAGTGCCCGCCGCGATCGTCTACATCCCCGGACACGCCTTCGTCGCCCTGGGACTCGAGCCTCGCGATGGCGACGACACCTCGAAGGTCGACGGACGCACCTGGGTGCTCGCCGAACCGGTGGGCCCGCGCATGGAGCGCGTCGGATGGGCGGCGGGCAAGCACCGTCGCACGATGAAGCGCAAGGGCGAGCTCGTCGAGATGCCGGCCGCGAGCGTGGCCGGCGCGCCCGCAGGCGGTTAGGCCCGCCAGTCAACCGGAGTTCCCGATGAAGCTGTACCGCGCGCGCGTCCCTGCCATCGCCAGGACCGTCATCGAGCGCCTCGTCGAGGGTGGAGACATCGACGTCGAGACCGTGAACCGCGACGAGGCCGCGAAGGATCTGGTCGCCATCATGGAGAACTACCTCCAGCGCGACATGGCGCTTGGCGAGGCCGTGAAGACGCGCATGGACGCGAACCACGTACCCTGGGACGAACGCAACAAGGTGCGCCAGGAAGTCGCGACCGAGTGGAGCCACCCCACCGGCCACCATGTGGAGAGCCACCTCGCCCATCAGTTCTCCGAGAACTTCATGATCTCCCGCTTCGTCGGCGAGGTCTACTCGGATGACCGCGCGCTCAAGGCGAAGCTCAAGACGATCCTCAAGGAGTTCGACGTCGACGAGAGCGCGCTCCGGACCGAGGCGGAAGAGAAGATCAAGAACATCAACAAGGGCTCGGTCGAGTACCAGGACGCCCTCACCCGCGCGCTGAAGGAAGTCCGCAAGCGCCACGGCCTGACCTCCTGACCGCCTTCGCCGGGGAGCGGTCCGCGTCCACGTCGCCGTGAGCGCCGCGCCGACCCCGACACCGAGGCTTCTCCTGGTGAGCGGCCTGCTCGGCTGCGCCGCCGGCGCCATCGAAGTCGCCCTGCGTGCCGCGCCCAGCCACGGTTCCACGACCGGAGAGGTCCTGCGGCTCACCGCGATGGCGATGGGCCTCGGAGGTGGGGTTGGCCTCGTGGGCGCAGTGAGCGCGAGCCTGCTGCCCCGCCGGCGCGAAGACGTCGCCGCGGGGCTCCTGTGCTCGCTTCTCGCCGTCACGACGTGGCGCTACGAGGTCGCGCTCAACGCCTTCCTCTGGGAGCCGCGCGCCTGGGCCGGCATGCTCGCGTGCGGCCTCGCCGGGGCGCTGTGCGGCGTCGCGCTCGCGCCCGTGCTCCGGCGGCCGCGCGCCCCCCTCGCCGCCGTG
>JACCDX011002252.1_pt1 | contig 11604 bp, 17 predicted proteins | sample 7449681 | NCBI WGS metagenome assembly JACCDX01 (sample SAMN15323450, study PRJNA562643) | freshwater metagenome | isolation source: river surface water | place: USA:Blue River Watershed | collected 2017-08-18 | reverse complement strand
CTGGCGTATGTGAATGTTCGGTGCAAATCCGAACCCCGCTCTTTGTTATGGACTGTTAGCTCAGTTGGTTAGAGCAACCGCCTCTTAAGCGGTGGGTCCTCGGTTCGAATCCGAGACAGTCTACCATTTATGCTTGTATCGTCTAGTGGTCAGGACGCTACCCTCTCAAGGTAGAGACTTCGGTTCAAATCCGGATATAAGCACCAGTTTGTTGGGGAATAGTTTAACTGGTAAAACATAAGACTCTGACTCTTAGGTTCGTGGTTCGAATCCATGTTCCCCAGCCATACACCGTTAGCTCAGTGGGAGAGCGTCGTCCTGACTCGACGAATGTCAGAGGTTCAAATCCTCTACGGTGTACCAGTTTTGCTTGGATAGCTCAGTTGGTAGAGCGTCGGCCTGAAGAGCCGAGCGTCGGTGGTTCAAATCCATCTCCAAGCACCATTATTAAAATTAAATATGGCAGCAATGAAAGGAAATACAATGAAGAATATTATTGTTGCTATTGCTTTGTTAATGAGTACAAGTGCCTATGCTGCTTATCCTTATGGAACATATCAGAACCCAATTTGGGATAAGCCATTTGACGGCGACTGGTCAGCACCTGTTCATCGTGGAATGTATTGTGTAAATGGCGCATGGCATTATGGGTGGTTGCGAGCTTGGGAAGGCAAGATGGTTATTAAGCCGTCCTGTGGAGCCGCAGTTAATCAATTACCTATGTAAAAATATCAGTGTGGTGTAATGGTAGCACAACGGTCTCCAAAACCGTTTGTCAGGGTTCGAGTCCTTGCGCTGGTGCCAAATTAAATAAGATTGCTATTGTAATTTGTTGTAGAAATACAATATAATACATAGCAGAGGAGAAAATAAATGAGATCCGGTTATAGTACTGCTAGTGTTTCTTATGATGAAGGGCTAAGACAGTATATGCTTAGTATCTTCAATAACATGGCAATAGGTCTTGCCATAAGTGGTGTAGTATCATTTGTTGTCGGTACCAATCCAGAGTTGCTACAGGCATTCTTTGGTGGTCCACAAAAGTGGCTTGTTATGTTAGCACCGCTGGGAATTGTTATGTATCTTTCTTGGGCATTTAACACAATGAGCCCTGCTCAGGCAAGAACATGGTTTTATGTGTATTCAGCAGCAACAGGATTAAGCCTAGCCTTTATCTTTGCGCTGTTTAAGATGGGCAGTATCTTTACACTGTTCTTTGGAACAAGTGCCATGTTTGGTGCTGTTAGCCTTTATGGTTATACAACGAAGCGTGATCTAACACAGTTTGGATCATTCTTAATGATGGGATTGTTTGGACTTATCATAACTGGTCTTATCAATCTTTTTGTTCAGAGTTCAGTAGTTGCTACAGCTACCAGCATTATCGCAGTATTCCTCTTTGCTGGACTTACTGCTTATGATGTTCAGATGCTGAAGGACATGTATGATCGTTCGTATGAAGGTAAAAGAGAAATGCTTGGTATTTACGGAGCATTGTCACTTTATATGAACTTCATCAACATGTTTATCAATCTGCTTATGCTCTTTGGAGAGCGTAAGTAAAACAGAGAAGTCTGAAAGGGGTGGCTCCAAACTCTGTATAATAAAAGTCGTTGAGCCTCTACCGCGCTTGGCCCGTCGCGGTACTCAAATAGGAACAAGTCCCAATCCTGGGGGTCAATTCCAAGTTTCCAACACTTTGGAGGCTAACGGGCCGCCAAATTACTGTTGAAACCCATTGCAACAACCCTTGGAGTTGACCTTTGTATCTAGGTCAAAAATGTCTTTGAGTTTGTTTAATTCTTGAAACAAACCGCAAGTGCTATCTTTGTTAAACCAAGAACAATTTTCGCAACGAACCTGTCCTGTAAGATATCCTGCGACATCAGGGGACATAGAATTTAAAATTTCTTGATCTTCTTTAGGAGTGCCGTGAGCATAAAGATTACATGATGCGTTAGCAATAACTTTATCATTTTTACCAAATAAAGTACAGCGTTCCGATTCAGGTAAAAAATGAGCGCATGTAGAACATTGAGCGAATTTGTCTTCTGGATCTTTAGGATCCATGTATAAAAAAGTAGAACGGGTGATCTTAGAATTATCACCCGCTTGTTCTATAATTTTTATAAAATCACGCATATTCATTAAATTATTTAGTGATTTGTGGAGGTGCCAGAACGGTTATGGGAAGGTCTGCAAAACCTTTATATGTGGGTTCGAGTCCCATCCTCCACTCCAATAAATAATAGTATGAAAAAACTAGTATTTGTAACTACAATTTTAGCTTTTGGTGCTGGTATTGTTGTGGGCTGGTGCGTTTTCCCACAACCACAGTGGTTATTTGATGCCTACGGGCATTTTATGCTACCAAAGTAAACTGTAGTTTTAATCCACAAAATTCCCGATAAATATACAACCTGCCAAATTTGGTGGGGATAGTTGATCATATACGGACCCGTGATCAGCAGACGCAACTTAAAAGCAATAAGAATATCAAGAGTTGCGCTTATAGAAAGGGAAATAATGAAGAAGATTATATTATTAGTAGCTATGGCTTTCGCATTGGCTGCATCATGCGGCTTAGCAGAAGCTCGTGGATACGGTAAGAATACTCAGTATTCAACACATGAGGATTATTGGGAAAGTCCGATTGACCATATCCTTGGAACAAATAACGATCGTTGGGGCGTATCGCCAACTGTTCGTGTTCCACTTAGACACGCAAATAGGTATCATACCTATACTCAACATTATGCAGGTAAGGCCTCCCCGAGTATTGTAGCCTACGGCAGAATGTTACAACATCAAGGTATTAGAGTTTCGGAACATCCAGCGTTTGGCGGTGTTCATCATGTCCATCATGGTCACGGACATTATGCAGGTCGCGCCATTGACATTAACGTAGGTCGCGGCGTTGTTGAAGCTTCTAACCCAAGAACAAGATCATGGTTTGATGGTGTTGCTGCTCGTGCTAGAGCAGCTGGTTATGCAGTCCTTTGGAAAGTCAGAGGTCACTTTAATCACATGCACATCGAAGCAAGACGTTAATCACAAAGGGAGGACTGTCCGTTTCCTCCCTTTTAAATACTCAATGAAAAAGATATTAATATGCGGAGATAGTTTCGCAGCCGATTGGACAAAGAAACACAAAGGTGTTGGTTGGCCTAATCTTTTAGCAAGAGAATACAAAGTCACTAACCTTGCTCAAGCAGGATGCAGTGAGTATAAAGTTTACAAACAATTAGACTCTGCTATCTTACATAGATTTGATCATATTATTGTATCACATACAAGTCCATATAGAATCTATGTAAAAAAGCATCCTATACATTTTAATGACCCTTTACATAAAGATAGTGACTTCATATATTCCGATATTAAAGAACACAAAGAACTTTCTACTATAATAGATTATTACGAAAATTATTTCGATTTAGATCATGCTGAGTTTGTTCATAATCTAATTTGTAAACAAATAGACGAGTTAACAAAACTTTATTCTGTATTACATATAACAAGTTTTGAATGGAACAAACTATACAAGTTTTCTAACATGCTTTCGTTTGAAAACGTGTTTAACAATCATCGTGGAGATATAAATCATTACGACAGTATAGGAAATCAAATAGTTTACGAAAAAATCAAAACGCATCTGTAGCTCAACTGGATAGAGCGGCGGTCTTCGAAACCGTAGGTTGTGAGTTCAAATCTTACCAGGTGCTCCACCTTATAGGTTGACTATAAGATTAAATATGCTATTGTTAATTTAAGAGTTATTCGGGGACGGGCACAAGGTGAGCCAGCAGACTGTTAATCTGTTCATCAGGTAGGTTCGATTCCTACTCCCCGAGCCATTTACTTCTAACCTGCTAAATAAGTTTGTAGAAAGGCAGGTTAGAAGTTATATGAGTTATTCATCAGATCGTGTAAAAGCCTGGAGAAAGAGAACTAAAGAGCGAATGGTAGAAGCAATGGGCGGAAAGTGCCAATGTTGCGGATATAATAAATGTAATGAGTCTTTAGCATTTCACCATTTAGATCCAACAGAAAAAGAAATAGGCTTTGGTGATTTAAGAGCCAATCCTAAATCTTGGAATAATATTGTAGAAGAACTTAAGAAATGTATTCTTGTGTGTCATAATTGCCATAGCGAAATACATGCTGGCGTTAGAGAAATTCCTAACGAATTTTCTAGATTTAACGAAGAATATAGTGACTTTACGAAAATAGCAGAATATGATGACTGTCCAGTTTGCGGAACTAAAAAACCAATTCAACAAAAATTCTGTTCTCATAAATGTGCTCAAACAAATAGTAGAAAGGTTGATTGGGACAAAATAGACTTGATTAATTTAATGAAACATCATACAATAAGTGAACTTGAAAAGATGTTAGGCATATCAAATGCTGCTATCTATAAGAGAAGAGACAAGATACTAAACGGCCCGTGAGTCAGCAGGAGTGGACACTAGCCTGTCACGCTAGGGAGAGGGGATCGATACCCCTACGGGTCGCCAGTATTTTACACTAACAGGTTATAATGCTAGTGGGCTGGTATGGCATCAGGGGACTCTCATAAGGTCTTTAAAGTTGGTTCAATTCCAACCATTAGTACCATTTAAGGATTAAGGATGACTGTTGTATTCACTCTAGAGAATTTAGATAAAACAACTATCGATCTTGAATACGAACCTTTCGACTTTGAACATTCAAAGTTGTGGTTGAAAGGTGTTGAAGAATTTTTAAACAGTGGCAATTTACTAACAGATACAGATAGACTTTTTAATTTTAATCCCGCTAGATTAGATCTTATCAAAGACGTTGAAACATGCAATGCCCTTATTGATAAAATTAATTCTCAATTAGAAGATAATTTTTTTATTCCTCATATTAGATTTGATAGTATTCAAGACGACGTTAATCATGTTCATACTAACTTTGTTGAAAGTGATCGAGAAGCAGATTATACTAAATCTGTAGATAAAGAGGATTGGTATAATTTTAACGGATTACTACATGGATTAGAAACTAAGTTAAGAAGAAGCCATAGCAAAGAACCTCAAGGACAGATATTTGTAGAGCTGTATGGAACTCGTTGGGATTTGCCTGAAAGTGCGTATCAACACTTTACTTTAAAAAACACATTTGGATATTGTTATGCTAATTATGCTCATGTCGGAAGACATGTTGAAGAAGTGTTTTATGCTAAAGATACTGATATAGACGATAGTCATATAACTCCTATGAGTAAAATATCAGGTAGTAGTAGATTATGGTTAGGAGATACAATGCCAGAAGGTATTGTAAATTATAAACTAGGCCTAATTGAAAAATGGTTTGAAGAACATAATATAGAAAAAAGAATAGGTATGAAATGGGGTGATCCTCATTTAGCTATAGGTTGGCTTCCTGTTGCTGGATTGATTACTCCGGTAACCAAAAAGGATTTATTGGATGTAATTAAACTAAAAAGCATATCATTAAAATAAAAGAGTTTGCGGCAATATATAAGTATATTATAAAATGATTAGGAATCTATCATGAAACAGCTCAAAAAGTATATACCCTGGATTACATTTGTTTTAGTCGCAGGAGTTCTGTTTGCCTTATGGCAAAACCAAGAAACACAGAGACCGAACCCAAGAGAAATAAACTTCAGTGATTTTCTTGCTCAAATAGAAGAGGGTAGAGTTCACGATGTTATTATTAGCGGTAGCGACGTTCAAGGTCATTTTAGCGACAATAGAACTTTCCAAGTTTTTATTCCAAATGATCCTACGCTAATACAAAAACTAGAATCAAAAAAAGTTCAAATTAGTGTCAAACCTGCAGGTGGAGATACTTGGACCAATATACTAATTTCTAATTTACTTCCCCTAGTTATATTCATCTTTGTCTGGATTTGGCTATCTAGATCTGTGCGCGGCGGTGGCGTAGGTGGTGCTATGGGATTCGGTAAATCTAAAGCCAAACTTATGGAAACACAAGGTACTGTTACTTTTGACGATGTTGCCGGTGTTGATGAGGCTAAAGAAGATCTGCAAGAAGTTGTAGACTTCTTGAAGAACCCACATAAGTTTGAACTTGTAGGTGGACGCATTCCGCGAGGTGTTCTACTTGTTGGCCCACCAGGTACAGGTAAGACTCTACTTGCTAGAGCAGTAGCAGGAGAAGCTGGAGTGCCATTCTTTAGCATTTCAGGTTCTGACTTTGTTGAAATGTTTGTTGGCGTTGGTGCAAGTCGAGTTCGTGATATGTTTGAGCAGGCTAAGAAGAACGCTCCGTGTATTGTGTTCGTTGACGAAGTTGATGCAGTTGGTCGACACCGAGGTGCCGGATTAGGCGGTGGCAACGACGAGCGTGAGCAAACACTCAACGCACTACTTGTTGAAATGGATGGCTTCGAAGCTAATGAAGGCATTATCATTATCGCAGCAACTAACCGAGTTGATGTTCTCGATCCTGCACTACTTCGTCCGGGTCGTTTCGATCGTCAGATCACTGTAGGCAATCCAGACTTTGTTGGTCGCGAAAAGATTCTTAAGGTTCATGCTCGAAAGGTTCCGCTTGCTCCAGATGTTGATCTTAAGACTGTTGCTCGTGGCACACCTGGATTTAGTGGTGCAGACTTAATGAATCTTGTTAACGAAGCTGCTCTACTTGCTGCTCGTCGCAGCAAGAGAATTGTTACAAAGCAAGAGTTTGAAGATGCTCGCGATAAGATCCTAATGGGTGCAGAACGTCGCACACTTCTAATGACTGATGAGGAAAAGAAGATGACTGCTTATCACGAAGGCGGCCATGCTCTTGTCAGTCTAAATATGCCAGGTTCCACTCCAATCCATAAGGCCACAATCATACCGAGAGGTCGTGCTTTAGGTATGGTTCAATCACTTCCGGAACGTGATCAAGTTTCACAGACCTATGAAGAAATGATTGCTATGCTTGCTATGGCAATGGGCGGGCGTGTTGCCGAGGAGTTAATCTTTGGACATGACAAAGTAAGTTCCGGCGCTGCTGGTGATATCCAACAGGCTACTAAACTTGCTCGTGCTATGGTTACACAACTTGGCTTTAGTGACAAACTCGGAACTGTTGCTTATAGTGAGCCACAACAGGAACAGTTCCTTGGATATTCAATGGGCCGTCAGTCGTCAGTATCACAAGACACTCAAAAGATAATCGATGCCGAAGTTCGTCGCTTTATTCAAGAAGGCTATGAAACGGCAAAACGAATTCTTACTGAGAAGCGTGATCAGCTTGACAAACTTGCTAATGGTCTTATAGTATATGAGACACTAAGCGGAGAAGAGATTGTTGATCTTCTTGCTGGGAAGGAACCTGTAAGAGAGGCATAATGACAATCTTTGTTATTTCGGATACGCACTTTGGACATCAGAATATTTTGAAGTTTACAACTGCGGACGGCAACCCGCTTCGAGTGTTTGAATCAGTGGAGCATATGAATGAAACAATGGTTGAAAACTGGAATCGAGTTGTCTCCGATAGCGATATCGTATATCATCTTGGTGATGTTTATTTTGGGAAGGGTCACGAGGTACTTGGTCGGTTAAAGGGCCGAAAGCGTCTGATCCTAGGGAATCATGATAATGGAAAGTGTCAACATTTACACCAGCATTTTCAGAAGATTCTAATGTGGAGAATGTTTCCGGAATACAACTGTCTATTGACGCATGTTCCGGTACATGCTTCTTCACTCTACAAGACCAAATATAATCTCCACGGGCATGTCCATAGGAATTCTTTGCCAGAGGAGACTTATATTAACTGTTGCGTAGAACCATTAAACTTCACCCCCACCCCTATTGAATCACTTATTCCAAAGGATTTAGTAGAATGAAATTTGCTTTCTTTAATCCTACTGCTATTGCTGTAGACGAAGTTCCTGACGAGCTGTTTACAAAGTTCAAAACTGTTGTAGATACAGCTCATAAAATGCAACAATTAAATGACGCTGGAGATCAAACAATTAGTGTAAGAGGTGGGCAACAAATCCAACTACTTCCAAATGAGTTTGGGTTAGACACTACTGATTTAACTCTCTACGTTGAAAGTCGTTGTAAAGATTATATCGATGCTGTCATGCAGCAAAGTGGACGAAATGACTTAGAAGGTTTAAAACCTAAAATGATATCTGCTTGGACCATAAAACAGTCTCCAGGAGATTACCAAGCAATGCATGATCACGAAGCACATATTAGTGGAAGTATCTTTATTGATATTCCCGAGTTAGAATCAGGCTCGAATATTTCAGATGGTAATTTAGAACTTAGGTTGCCAGTGGTTAGAAATCCTGCAAGATTTGTTTTTGTGGATCAATGCAGAATTGTTCCTACATTAAAGAGTATGACTATATTTCCTAGTTATATTCCCCATACAGTATACCCATGGAAAGGTACGGGATTTAGAACTGTAATAGCATGGGATGTTGTTTTAGTCCCAAATGACTAATCAAGTATCTTTCAATTATATTAAGAATTTATTTAAAGAAGAAGATTGGGATATAGGTTATCTAAGTCCAGATAATTTTTTGAGAGCTAACTTGCATCCAATCAAGCAAGCTATTCATCCTTTTGGAATTAATTATACAAACGATATTCATTTCTCTGTCATGACTAATGTAATTGTTTTAATTAGAAATGGCCATACTTGGGATTATACACATTACAACGAAGCTGTCGATATATTAAATCAAAGTGATTTAAAAAATTGGGTTCCTGTCTATACTAATTTTAAAGAAGCAGCGATTTTATCGGGGCTAGGAGTTCGTGCTAAAAATTCATTAATTTACAGTTATAAATTCGGATTTGATTGTCATATAACTGCAATACGTTTTACAGATAATATTATCGATGTTCCTAAAAATAAAAGAATTAATTATAAACTATGGAATAAGTGCAAAGGCTGTGATGATTGTATAAAAGCATGTCCAGTAGGTGCTATACATTTTGACGAAAAGAATGAGTTAGGACATTGGTTAAATTCTTCTGCTTGCGATAACTTTATCGGACTAAGCGATCATCCTACTATTCCGTCTATTAAAAAATTCTGGCATGAATATGTGCATCCAGAATATAAAAAAGAAGATGTTGATAAAATGGTCGATATCTTTAGTGCTAGAGAAATTCATTTTAAATATGGAATTTCAACAGATCAATCTTTACCATTTGATGCTAATGGATATTACTACGATGGTCAAGTAGTTAGAAAAAACGGCGAGTTAGTTAATGTACCTTTTTGTAGAGAATGTACATCACAACCTAGATGTAGCAAATGGAATGGAAAATATCCATATGAAGAAATATATGATCAAAAAATTAATTTAATCGAAATGGCTTTAAACAGTAAATAAACAGAAGGAGATTACAATGAAAAAGAAACTTCTTGCTTTATTAGCAGTAATTACTTTATCATTAACATTAACGACACCTGCTAATGCTTGGTATCGTGGTTACTATGGTGGATATTATGGAGGATGGGGATACGGTGGTGCAATGGCAGGAGCTGCTATAGCTGGTGCAATCATTGGCGGTGCTATTGCTGCTCAGCCATACTACTATGCACCAAGATACTATTATCCGGCACCTACATATTATTATCCGTATGGTGGCTATTATGGTCCTGCGTACGGTTATGGATATTATGGATGGTAAGTATGAAGAAGATTTTGTTAGCACTAACCTTAACATTCTTTACATCATCTGCTCTTGGGCAGGTTGTATATTATTATGATCCTCCTGTGATCGTACAACCTGCCCCTATGGTTCCAGTTTACAATTATGTGCCAACACCAGAGGCATCGAACATTTATTCGCCACCGGGATATCCAACAGATGTTCCTGTAGCAGCTTCTGGTAATTGTGCTATGTATGTTGACCCTTATGATTTGTTTGGACAAATATTCGGTGGGGCAGATTTAGTTCAAAGTTGCTGGGTGAGACCGTGATACATGTAGTAAACAATATTGCTGATCCTTTATTGTATTTGGTAAAGGACGATCCTGTCCGTAAAGACATGTACCAAATCGAAAGGATACTAGGAAACAAAGAAGTATTAGTATGGCTCGTGAATAACGAGCCCGAAGCAGTTCTTTGTGTTAGTTACCAAAATCACGTTCCAGAAAGTACTAAAGAGTTAATATCATCTAATAATCCATCTATAGCTGTCTTTTATACTATTTGGAGTTATAAACCTCGTTCAGGAAAGAAGTTGCTCTTTGCTGCAAAAGACTATATAAAAGAGAATAAGCCAAGCGTAGAACGTTTCGTTACTCTTAGTCCACAAACAGATATGGCACGTAGATTTCATACACTAAATGGTGCTATAGAATTAAGAGTAAATGAAGATAGCGTTAATTATGAATATACCTAATGGAAGGGTGGCCGAGTCCGGCTTAAGGCGTCAGTCTTGAAAACTGAAGTAGGGGCAACTCTACCGTGGGTTCGAATCCCACCCCTTCCGCCACACAGTTCGAATCTCACCCCTTCCGCCATTATCTGGATATATAATATTACCAGAAATGGAGAATTAAAATGATCAGAGCTTTAATTGTATCAGCCGCATTAATCGCAAGTCCGGCCCTTGCTACACACACTCCAAATCATGTTCCAGTTCCACCTAAGCGTGTAGATGCGTTTAAGGGATGGAAGCCGCCGCTAGAGATTCAAAACAAGGGCGGCGCTGTCGTTGTTCCTGCTCCTGTAAAGAAGTGATATGAGATATGTCCTTTTAGGATTATTAGTAGGCTTCATAACTTATGATATGGTCAACGCTAAACCAAGCGTTGGCCCACAATGTTATAGCAAAGACGAAGTTATGAAATATATTGATGACAATAAATTTCAAACATTGATTCAGTCTATAACTCCGGATGGTCAAACTTTAGAAGTACTGTTTACTCCTCTTCTTGATCAAGAAACCATAATTATCCAATACGGGTCAGGCAAGTATTGTCTAATGTCAAAAACTCATAAGACAAAAATAAACGATAGTTCAATTGATATTTTACACGAGAAGTTAGAAAAATTTAGAGGAACAAGATCATGAAGTATATAATTCTGTTATCCCTGTTCTTAGCAGGATGTAATGCTATGGACGGTGTCAGTGCCGGCCTAAGTGTTGTAGAGGCTGCGGATAAATTAGGTGTTGACTATGATACTAATGGTGTCTATTATAAAAGTACAAGACCACAGCAAAAACTTTGCGAATATAGGACAGGTCCTTATTCCAAGAAATTTGCTCCTTGCCAATAATGGAGATTTAAATGTTTAAGATTACTGAAGAAACTAAGGCTGCTGCTATGGATGCTATGAGAGAGATCCTTGGAAAATACGGTGTAACAGACGAAGAGCTATCTGAGTCATTTGAAGCCGCTGTGGATATTGTTAAGAAGCAGTTCGGAATGTAATCATGGACAAGTGGGACGAATTAAAACTTTTAATTAAAGCTGATTTGTCTCACGCCGTCCACTACTCGTTTGAGAGGTCGGCTGAGCATTCTCAGATGAATCGAGTTAAAAAATGGATGGAATACTTAGAAGAGAAAGAGGCTAAGGAAAATGAGCGAGAATCTCGAGGAACT
>JACCDX010286648.1_pt1 | contig 11609 bp, 9 predicted proteins | sample 7449681 | NCBI WGS metagenome assembly JACCDX01 (sample SAMN15323450, study PRJNA562643) | freshwater metagenome | isolation source: river surface water | place: USA:Blue River Watershed | collected 2017-08-18 | reverse complement strand
AAGTCACTGGATTAACCATTAGTGACGAACAAGCCCAACATATCCAAGATCGGGGCGTCATCGATTGCCTCCATCAAGATTGGCGGGATTTGATGACATCGACGACACACAAGAAATTCGATGCGATTTACAGCATTGGTGCTATGGAACACTTTCGCTATGAAAATTTCGACAAATTTATGCGTGTCATGATGCACTGTTTGAAACCGGGGGGGAAAATGGTGCTTCATTCAATTGTGTCTTTGACAGACACTCCCAAAAAAGCCATTGAAAATGGCACGTTCATTACGAAACATATTTTTCCGGGAGGTCAAATTCCCAAACACGAATGGATGGTGGAGTCCGCTTTGAGAAATGGGTGGAATTTGTCGCACGCCGAAACCATGGGTGGCCAACATTATGCGCGTACATGCAGGGCATGGAGAGACAATTTATTGCAACAAGAAAACATTGATTATGTCAAACGTCATTATTCGGAGAATTTATTGTTGCAATTTGATTACTATTTGGCGAGTTGTGTGGGCGCTTTCTCGGCGGGTATCATGGGTCTGGGACATTTCGTTTTTGTGGCCGATCCATTGTTATCGCTCGACCATCAATATGTTCCCACCCTGACAAATAGTGATAACGGTATACCCATTTTGAATCCGACCTTAAAAGAGTGAGGGAACATATCCCGAATACAAAATAACATTGGAGAGATTGGCAAACACGTGTAAGAATCCATGGGCAAAGGTGGACAACCATGTATCCACGGTTTCCAATTCGGTGGATAAAATGTAACACGTCATGGCGAACACCAAGATCATGTAATACAAAAACCACCTTTCGGCAAACCAAGCGCGGAATACCTGCCATACCATGGCCAACCCGACGACGACCATGTCCAAGTGGCGTTTCCATGTCGTCAAATGATCGCTCCAATAAATCATCGAGGAGATCCAGACGAAAAAGGGGACCAGTGCTAAATCATAATATTTTCTGTAGATGGCATACGAAAAAGAAACAATACACAAAAAGGAGAGTTGCCATATGAAATGGGCTTGTTCGTACGACAGCATTTTTTTGGTGTTGTGTTGTGTCGTCTTTTTATAAAAAAGAAAAAATTATCTAATATATCAATCAATCTGAATCTTGTATATATAGATAATTTTTTAGTGTCCGGTTCCGGTTCCTTTGGATACATAGGAAGGAATGGTATCGATATTGATGAACATTTGAGTGACTTGAGGATCATTCCAATCGACATCTTTCGACAATACGCGGAATTGATCGAAATAGGGGAAATTCAATTGTTCGATGGCTGTGTGCATGTGTACATGTTTCGCTATGGCGCGATACAAATCGAATCCAATATACCGATCGGATCCATCCTTGTGATACATGATGTTCTTATTTCGATCGTCATGACACCATCGGTATATGGTATCTTCTAATCCTTCGTCCGGTTCTGTGTCTTCTGCGTCTTCTGCGTCTTCTGCGTCTTCTGCGTCCTCTTCTCCATTTTTTTTTGCGTTGTTGTTGTCATCGTCGTCGTTCATGGACCAGTCCTGGTCGATGACCATATCATAAATGGACGTTCCCAGACGACACAAATCAAAGGCGAAATTGGGATCGATGCGTGGTTTCTTGGGGTCGAAGAAAGGTTCGGTGTTGTATTGTCCGTAGCCATCGCCGCCGCGTTGGAAACTATCGCTGCAAAAGATCATGCCCTTGTACCGATAGATACTCCGTCCAAAATCGATGATTTTGAAAATGCGGCCATACGTGGGCACGGCATAGGTGACACCATGTATTTTATAGTACAATGTCTCAATGTCGGTGTGTTGATACAAGATGTTGTTGGTGTGCAAATCGTTGTGGGTGAAGGCAAAGGCGCGTTGGTAAATCATCAACGTCATGACGATTTGGAAGAGAGCCGAGGCGGCCGAGTCATCATTCAATTTTCGTTGGACAAACAATTCGTCGAGGGTTCCATCGCATTTTTCCATGAAAACGAGTTGGACGGGGAAATCGCGAATATAGGCATGGATGGTATACTTGTCTTCGTCTTCTTCGTCTTCTTCGTCTTGTTCTCCATTTTGTTCTCCATTTTCTTCGTCGTCTTCGTCTTGTTCCTCTCCATTTTGTTGTTGTTGTTTGTCCTTTTTATTTTTGGATGACGAGGATGATGCCATTTCTAAATCATCGTCTTCTTCGTTGTCGGAGGAAAAAGAAGAACAATAGGAAGACGACGAATAGGAAGACGATGAATAAGAAGACGAGGACGAATGAAACGATGATGCCTGACTCTCATTGTTTTTATGATTGTTGTTTTTATTATGGTTAGAATGCCTTGTCAAGAATTCTTGAATATCAGAAACACCTAAATCCAATCCATCTAATAAATCGGCATCATCATTGTCATTGTTGTCATTGTTGTCATTGTTGTCATTGTTATTTTCGTGTTGTCCATTTGATGGCGGCGGTACAACAAAATCCATAAAATCGGGGGTATTTATTTCATCGTCCATGTCATTTTCGTTATTATCATCACCATCCTTATCCTTATCATTGTTATTGTTGGTGTCCTCGATGCGAATCCGATGACGATTGGCCCGCGAACCCGTATTCCATTCGTCGTAGAATTGGTGGTAATTGGGCGACAAGGAAACCCGTCCTTGTTTCAAACATTCTTGAAAGAAAGGGAGACTCTGGAGATAATGGACATCGTCGGTGACATCAAAACGATGCATTTTTTGGATGCCTTGGCAAGTTCCATAGAAGGAGAGACCATGGAAGACATTGTGTTGTTCTTTCAACATGTGGGACAAATACGCGAAAAAGGTATCCACATAGGCGGCATTATTGGGGTTATAAATGGTTTGTTTCAATCGTGTGTCGAGAGGCCCCGCGTGTTCTCGCAAACGGGTGGGCAGCATATGACGACTTGTTGTCACCGGCAACTGCGAAGGTGATTCGATTTCTTTACGATCTTCGAATTTGCCTTTCATTAACAGAAAAGGATCGATGAGAGGACAACTTTTCATATGTATGGGAGAGGCAGAAGACAACGACGACGACGAAGGCAATTGAAACCCAACCGATTGATAATTCGATTCATTCAAAATGAAAAATCGTTCCAAGAGAGGCGAATACCATTGGAGATGGTCGAGGTCATAGGGATTGTATGGTACAACAGGGTTGTTGTTATCCAATGTCTTTTCATTTATGATTTCTTGGATGTCTACACCTTGTTGGGGTTGTTGTAGAGAGAGGATAGATTGAATGAATTCGGCGGGAGTGACCGTTTGTTTAGCATAGGCGACAACAAAGGAACAAGAAGAAGGGGCAGACAAAGTATTTCTTTTAGGTCGTTTTTGAATTTTGACTTTCATTTGTTTTTTTTTATTTTGTTTATAAGGGGTTTTCTTTGATTGAAAAATACAAAATACAAAATACAAAAAAAATGAAAATGAACAAATGAAAAATAAAACAATAAAAAATAAATGAGCGAATACAAGAAAAAACAACAAAAAATTGGGGGTAGAGTTGTAATCCTAAAGGGATGTGGAAAATATGACTTGCAACGCGCGTTGTAAAACTAAAAAACAATAAAAAAATAGGCAAGTAAAAAGTAAAAAAAAAAAGTACAAAAACCAAACCAAAGAAAACAAAAGAAAACTCATTTTTTTGTTCAAAAAAAAAACATGAGCATTGAATTGCGCAAATTCGATATGCGATCGATTGTCTTCGATCCCAACGAAAACAAAGGTCCCGTCATCGTTCTCATTGGCAGACGTGATACAGGTAAATCGTACTTGGTACGTAATTTGTTGTATCACCACCAGGACATTCCGGTGGGGATGGTGATATCGGGGACAGAAGCGGGCAATGGGTTTTATGCGGCCCATGTGCCGAAATTGTTCATACACGAGGAATACAACACGATATTGATTGAAAAGGTGCTGCGACGACAAAAGGTCGTCTTAAAACAAGTCGCCAAAGAAAAAGAAGAATACCGCGGACGTGCCGTGACGGATCCGCGGACATTCGTGATATTGGATGATTGTCTGTATGATCAATCGTGGACGCGCGACAAAATGATGCGTTTGTTGTTCATGAATGGGCGACATTGGAAGGTCATGTTGATCATCACGATGCAATATCCTTTGGGTATACCGCCGAATTTGCGTACCAACATCGATTATGTGTTTATTTTGCGCGAACCGTATTTGACGAATCGCAAACGCATTTGGGAGAATTATGCGAGTATGTTTCCCTCACTCGAATTGTTTTGTTCGGTGATGGACCAAACAACGCAAAACTACGAATGTTTAGTCATCAACAATAATGCCAAGACCAGCAAAATCACGGATCAGATCTTTTGGTACCGTGCGGACAATTGCCCGGATTTCCGTTTGGGTGCACCGGAGTTCTGGGAGAAATCGAAGGAATTGTGCAGCGACGATGAGGAGGAATTCGACCCCAACAAACACAAGAAGAAGAGTGCGGCGGCACAACAAGTGACGGTGAAAAAAGGACGGTAAATTTCTTTTTTATTTGTTTTCTTATTTGTTTTGTTTTGTTTTGTTTTGTTTTGTTTGATCACGAAACGAAAAAGAAAAAGAAAAAAAAAACAAAACAAAACAATTCAAAGAAAACATGTAAATAAGTGTTACACCCAAAGACGAATTGAAAAATACATTGAAAGTTAAAAAATAATAATCTCTCCCCATTTTTGGCTGACAACGATGAGAGAGGCCCATCTCATTGAACATAAAACAAAATACAATTATATCGATGAGAATCATTTTTTAATTCATCGATGTGAATCAAAACAAAAATCATGATAAATAATTTCACTCAATCAAATAACAATAATACAAACAAAACACTGGAAATTGCGGCAACCGCAGCACCAAAAGAAAAATACGTCGTGGCCAAAGCCACAACGAAAACGACGTTTAAACAATGCAGTATTTGTTTAGACGTCGTTTCTGCGGAGGACGAAGCCGCCTACGATGTCACCGTGTGTCCCTTGTCGAATGAACACCCTGCGTCCAGCGGCTTGCATCGCCAATGTCTCGCGTCGTACGTGCAGAATGCCATGAACAATATGGTGCCCGGGACGTGTCCCCCTCTGTACTGTCCGCAAAGTCACGTATCACGCCGTCGTCCCATTTTGACGCACACCAAATGGAAATCCTTTTGCACGAATGAGGATCAATACGAGAAAATGGCGGAGAAGGTCTTGTCCATTACGTGTTCCAGTTGTCATAATGTCTCGTCTTTGTTGAAAACGAAGCCGGCGTCAATCAAAGATGCTCGCAAGCAATTGACCAAGAAAATCAAGTCCGCCGTACTCGGGTCGCCAGGCGGCTTGCAAAGGATTGAAGATGAACTCACCAAGTACAGTCAGGGGTTTCTGACCGTGGAAGAATTGTACGCTTTCTTGAAATCGGCCGAAGCGTTTCCTGCCCTGGCATCCGGATCCAACGACGAGTCGAGGTCGATTGTGAAACATTGTATGGCATTCGTTGACAATGTCAATCAACGCGCAAATTTACAGTTGCGTTATTTGAAAGACCGCCCCATTTGCGTGACGACGTGTTGTGATGCGTTGCATTGTTTCAACTGCAAATCCAGCGGATTGCACGAGGGAAGAACGTGTGAAGAAAATATGCTATTTATTCAACGAAAATTGAGGGTGGGAGGAGGAGGAGAAGAGGCCAACGCCAAAATTTTGCATTGTCCGTCCTGTCGGATTGCCTTGATTCGCAGTGATGGGTGCAATACGATTAAATGTGTGTGTGGCAACGCCTTTGATTGGGATCGAGAACTGCGACGCGTCGAAGCCATTGAACGATTTCTGGTGGCCATTCATCCACGAAACGCAAGGGAGGCGTGTTTCGATATTTTTCGCGGGACAATCAATCGTTATTGGTATGAAAACGAATTTGCGAATCAAATGCGCGAAAACCCGGCTTGGCACGAAGAATATGAAAAGGCGATCATGTGGTATGAATACAATGAGAAGGAAATGGACGGTCTTCTCCTGCAATATTGGCGAGATATGTTTCCCCGCTGTCCACATCAGGCTTGTTTGTTGTACTCGCCGGACTTGACAACCACCTCTTCCCCGCGGTCCGTCTGTGACAAGGAGATCCAATGCGTTGGCTTTTATTTTGCACGCAAAGTGTGGAGACGCCAACACGAAAAGGAAGTGTGGAAATGCAAAGGGGAACGGGATTCCGCTATGAAGTCGATTTTTTCGACGTTTTGTCCCACGACGGAGGACAAGACGTCGTTGCTTTCGATGCGCGAAGAAGGACAATATTCGGTGTTTTTTGACAATGAAGAGGAGGACGAGGAAGAGGATGCCGGCGCATACATGGAAAAAAGTATGAATCTATGGTTGAAAGTGGATCAAAACCATGCCTTGTTCGATGACTACAAAAAAAGGAAACCGAACGAGAATGCCTTGCAATTTTTGTATTTGCATGGAGGACATTGTAACATGCCGCAGGCGGCTTCTCCGCTTCGCTTAAAGTCGTCAGGGGGCGAGCGCCTTTCGTCCCCAAAGAAAACCTCCCGTTGCTTCGCGCACATTCAGAATTGGGAGGAGAATAGTGAACAGCGATGCATCCGTTTCGACAACGAAGATTTGACGTTTGGACGCATCGAATCTCGTGGAAGATATCCCGCGGTGGTTTTCAACATGCATGCCGGGATGGTGTCTTCACTCACCTTGCAACTGGTGTATTTTCCCTTTCGACATGGTATCTTTACCTTTGGAATTGTTCCCCGTGATAAATTTCCTTTTCTGGGATCCAACGGAGTGGGATGTGAACCGAAAACGTGTGGTATTCGTTTGGACTGTGACGATGGGTCTTACTTGAATTATGCCAATGCAATGAAGAAGAAAAAGAAAATCGAAATTTTTGGGAAGGCAAAATTGAAGAAGGGCGATTTTGTGACCGGCATCATGAATCCATTTCGTCAGGAATTCTCGATTTTGTTGAACAATAAATTCTTGTGCAGTTTCAAACACTTGAATATGAATCAAGAATATCAATTTGCGGTCACGGTACCCAATTATTCCATATTGAAATTGGTACCATCGCCCCCTTTTGCCATTGATCATTATTTCTTTCACAACGATGCATCCCGGCGCTTTGACGATTTTGTCCGTGTTGTCTCCGATTGCATTACCTTTGATGGCTTGAAAGACCAATCCCATTTGAATTTGTTTCAATCGGATAGTCCATCATCGGACTTGTTTTTGAAGTTGCGCGATTCCATTCCGAATCTTCCTGTGATACCCTCTTCCTTGGATGCCGATCGGTGGTATGAATACTGTGTTGGTTTGTTTGCGTCCTTGTATGGTGATGCAAATCATCCTCGAGTCGTAGACGAGAGGCAGCCTGTGTCACAGACTGCCTCTCCTCTTCGAGTCGAGTCTTTGGCAAGCCAGGATCGATTGATGAAGTTTTTGGATCGGTGCGCTAACGCGATGTTGCCCGTCGCGAAAAACATCCTGGATGCGAATAAACCAACTGTGGTGTATGTATCCGTGTTTGTGGCGATACAGTTGACGTGGGAAAAAATATATTGTTTTGCCTGTTGGTATTTTTTTCACGAAAGATGCAATATCGGCAGAATGGTGCAAAGATTATCGGATTCGTTTGAGAAAACCCACGGAGGAAATGCACCGTTTATTTGTGCGTTTTATTTTTCTCCCAACAATCTCATGCGATCGACACAAAAAGATGATTATATGGAAATGAAATGTTACATGGGGTTGCATCAAGATGCCTTGCAAGAATGGTACGATGACAACGAAAAAGCGAAGGATCCCATTGTCACCCCGCATCTTTTGGCTCCTTTGTGTCGCTGTATTCCGCGCCATACGCGTGAGCATGGTTGCCCCTGTCCCGTGATAAAAGAATCGTATGTGGCAATCGCCAAAAAAATTATTGATTCCCAGAAAAAAGGGTCAAAGAAAGAGACTCGAAGCGAAGCGACTCGAAGCGAAGCGACTCGAAGCGAAGCGACTCGAAGCGAAGCGATGCAAAGATTGGCGACGCAAAGACTCACTGACCAGTCCGTTGTAACAAATGCCGTTCCTTTGAAAAAAAAAGTGGTCAAAAAAATCAATGTTAGTGCGAACAGCTCTGAGCAAAACGAAGTGGCGGCGATGGAAATAACGACTCTTGTGAAGGAAAACTGGGCAGATAAAGTCAGAAATCTTGCCGCTTCTTCTGCCGCTGCTTCCGGGGGGGATTTTCTTACCGGAAATCCTCCCGAGATCAATGTCTGGAAATTTTCCATCCAAGGTAAATAAAGTTTTATCTTTTGCAAAGCAGTCAGCCGGGACTGGGGGCGTGAAACGACCAGGTGAATAAAGATTAAAACAAAGCATTTTTTTTTGTAATGAGAATTTATAATTAATTTTTTTATTTTATTTTACCCCAATCAGTTACAACACATAAAATGAAGAAATGAAATGACAAAAAAAACAAAAACAAAAACAAACAAAACTTGAAAACAAAAAAAAATAAAAATCAATTATTTCCAAACAGAATCATCGTCCTCGTCCAGGATGCTTTTGTCTGGGCCATTTTCTCTTTCGAATGCACTTATAAATTCGTGGAGTTTGGACGGAGCATATTTGCGCTGGGCGACGCGTTCGATTGCGCGAAATGCCCATGCACGCAGTTTGCCTTTCAGACGCAAGGCATAAAACAACGTCATGAATCGGTAGTAACAACGAATTTCGTCGCGATGATTCTGAAGGGTCCACGAATGACCGCGGCTCTCACTATTTTCGTCATGAAATTGAAATTGAATATGAGCAAAATTCTGCAAGGAATAGGTAAGCAATTTCATGGTCGACGGTATGTTTTTGAAAGGGGAAAAATACATCAAATCAGCGTAACCGTTTTGGTTTTTGCGCTTGAAAGTGGACTCATCGTATACGAGGGACACGTGCAAATCCTCGATGCCTTCGGGAAGGCAAATGGATCCGGGTTTGAAATCATAGCTTCGCAGACTCATGGATTGAATGGACGGGGGAAAACGAACGGGGACAACATTGGGTGGTTGTTTCACGAAGGAACCAGAAATGGTATCTTTCGATGCCAAAGACAAATAGCTTAAAGATGTAAGCAAATGCAGGTTTTGCAATTGGTCCCATGGTCGAAATCCGACAATTTTTAAGTACCGCAGGTTGTGGAAAGGTGGGAAAGTGGCAAAGTCCAAGACCAAATTGTCCGTGCAATTTACCTCCGGTTGCCTCTCTGCTTCGCTCCGAGTCGGTTGATTCGGGATAAAATACTTGGACAGCAATATCATTCCGACAATGTTTTTGTCATGTTGATACACACATTCCAAATTTTCATGCAACGTTTGCTGCATGTTCCATTCGTATTGATATAAAGCGTTGGAATCGGTTTTTCCCACTGCGAATATGAACTGATTCTTTTTGTGTTGGTTTTGCAAGATGTTGAATGCATACCGGTCTGAATCGACAAACTCCATGATGTTTTTTCTTTTGTTTTGTTTTCAAATTTGTGAAACCATGTCGGAAAACAAAACAAAAATAGTCCAATCCAATCAATAATGTCGAAAAGGGGAGTGTGAGAGACAAATGGTTTTCTTCTTTCTCTCTTCGATACGATGACTTGTTTGAAAAATAATATGTATTTTGATATATATTATTTGTATGATAGGGAGTGATGAGTAAAAGGGGAATGAATATTTATTTGGTTTGCCCCTTTGTCACAGACTGCCTCTCCCCTTCGGGTCGAGGACTTGTCACGGACTGCCTCTCCCCTTCGGGTCGAGGACTTGTGAAAACTCCATTTCCCCTTTTAGAATCCACCAGGGAATCTAACGAGGTTGAAGCCGATACCGAGGCCGGCACCGTTTCTGGCACTGGAACCCATGGCCGGGACGAAAACGTCGAGGACGGCGAAGGTGGCGGCAGCGGTGAAACCGATGATGACGGTTTCCTCGACACTCAACTTATCTCTCTTGGGGATGGCATAGCAGGCAATGGCAACGACTAAACCTTCAATGATGTACTTGATAGCACGTTTGACAATTTCACTTAAACCGTACATTTTTTGGTGGGTGTTTGGTTGGTTGGTATTGATTTTTTTTTTTAAATGTTAAAAAAAAAGGCGAAAAGGAATCGATGGTTGTAATATTTTTTATAATATAGAAAAACATAAAAAAAGGGCCAAAACCCAAAAGCCCCCTAAAAAAAATGCCTAAATGGACTTAAACCCATGGGAAGAGAGAAGAAGCAATTATCCCCCCCTTTCCTTGCCTTTCCTAAAACTTTATTTTCAATCAAAAACAAAAAAAAAACATTTTTGTTAGAAAGTACCAAACAACCGACAAACAAACAAACAAACAAACAAAAAATGCCAAAAAATTCAAACAATTACAAACAAAAAGAAGGTCGTGCGGATCCATCGACATTTGACCATCAAACCTTGCCCAATGGGAAACCGAATCCTAAATATGTGGATTTGTTGGACGAAGACACGCCCTTGCCGGGTCAAAAATACGGTTTGTTTTCATTTTTGTCGCCGGAGAAGATTTTAAAGAAACGCGAAATGTATTTGTTTGACGAATTCGTGAAACAATGGGATTTTGCCCGTTCGATGAACAAATTCGCGGATTTCCTAAATTTCATTGCGTACAAATACAACATGTCGATTGAGACATTGCAAGCGGATTTCACGGAATTTGTGCAGGACGAACGTCCGCGTTTGTTTGCCGAGCAGACAGTGGAGGACGATTTCAAGACATTTCTCGATCGCAATGAGGACGAATTGAACGCTAAATTCAACAAAGAACACGCCTTCCAGACATCGGTGCGTGGATTCATGTTTCGTGGGGCGTTCGATACGGTGGAAGAGGCCAAACAGTATTGCGCACAATTGCAGGAGAAGAATGCGGACCACGACATTTTTGTGGGGAAGAGTTTTGCTTGGCAGATATGGCATCCGGATGCCTACAAGACGGGCGACGTGCAATTCTTGGAGGAGGAATTGAACCAACTGTATCACGAGAAGATCAAGAACGAGATGAAGGCCAAACAGGAATTCGACAATCGTGTGAAGGAGACCAAATTGAAGGCGATTCAGGAGAATGTGGAGAAGGCGAAGAAGAGTGGCAATACGCTGACGCAAACGATTGATGAGGGGGGCAATTTGGTGGGGGTACGCGAACAAGTGAATTTCGAGGAACGCGACGCGGCCGAAGCCAATACGGCGAGTATTCATGAGGAATTGTATCGCCAGGCTCTTTCCAATGCGGAGGACACGACGACAACGATCGATCCTACAGTGGATTAGTTAGTACTTGGTCGATCAGACTGTGTGTCTGCATTTGTTTGAAAAGTGATTGATGATTGATTGATGTTTTCATCTTTTTTTTTCACCTTCTACCAAGAAGGTAAAATGGAAAAAAGAGATGAATATGAAATATGAAATGAACATCCCTTCTTCCAAGAAGGGAAATAGATTCCCACTTTCGTGGGAATATGCGGAAAATAAAATGTTTAGGAAAAATATAAAATTTTTTCTTCCATACTTTTTCTTTTCTTTTTTTTT
>JACCDX010103553.1_pt1 | contig 11610 bp, 12 predicted proteins | sample 7449681 | NCBI WGS metagenome assembly JACCDX01 (sample SAMN15323450, study PRJNA562643) | freshwater metagenome | isolation source: river surface water | place: USA:Blue River Watershed | collected 2017-08-18 | reverse complement strand
CGGTCGATCTTCCCCGCCGCGAGTGGATGCTGCTGCGTCTGCTGGTGGAAAATCCGCAGCGAGTCTATACGCGATCACAAATCGAAGATGCTCTGTATGGCTGGGGCGAGAGTACCGAGAGTAATGCTATCGACGTGCATGTTCACCACTTGCGCAAAAAAATCACACCCGACATCATCAAAACTATCCGGGGCATCGGTTACCGGTTAGGTGCGGTCACACCATGAACACCCGTTACTCAAGCCGCAAACAAATTCTTCTCGGTATTCTGGCCGCGATGCTGCTGATTTTGGGCGCCGTCGGATGGGTCGCCAAAAAAGTCAGCGAACATGAAATTCAGCAGGTTTTCAGCGCACGTCTGGCAACCTCGGCGCGTGTGCTGGAAGCGCTGGTCGCTCGCCAGCTGGAGCAGGCGACGCTGAGCAAGCCCATCATCATCAAGCTTCCGCCGGAACTGGAGCAACCCGGGAACGACCATGCACCTGAGCTCGGGCATCCTTACGAAAATGAACTGGTTTTTCAGGTGTGGAATAGCGAGGGTGAGCTGCTGGCAAAGTCTCAATATGCACCCGATGAGAGACTCGGAATAATCAGACCCGGTTTTCAGACGGCAGAAGCCAAGGGTTTTCTCTGGCAGGTGTTCATGCTGGAGTCGGGCTCCGTCTGGATTCTGGTCGGCGAGCGCGATGATGTGCGCACCAGTATTTCAAAAGATATCAGCATTGGTATCATCCTGCCGCTTTTGGTCGGTGGTTTGATTTTGATTGTGATCGTCAACACGCTGGCGATGAAAAGTATCCGGGCCGTCGAGACGTTGTCGGAAATTATTGCATCGCGTGATCCAACCTCAGATGCGCCCATTTTGGCTCGTTACATGCCCATCGAAATCGAGCCGGTCATCAAAGGTATCAATGCTCTTCTGAAAAAGGTAAGAGAAGCTTTCTGGCGAGAGCAGCAGTTCATCGACTCGGCAGCGCATGAGTTACGCACGCCGATTGCCGCGGTTCAGTTGCATTTGCAAAATGCCTTGCGGGCCGATTCACCCGTTGAAACACAAGCCTCTCTCGAAAGTGCGCTTACGGCTTCGCGTCGCGCAACCAAATTGGCGGAACAATTACTGGTATTCAGTCGGATTAATGCGGCCGACACTTCTGTAGAAAAAGAACGCGTTTGTCTGTCGGATATCTGTCAGGAGGTCGCCGCACTAATGCAGCCTTTGCTGGAAGCGCGTCAGCAACATATCGAGTTCGACGGACAAACCCAGACCAAGATCCTCGCTGACAAAAGCCAGATCGAAAGACTGACACAAAACCTTCTGGAAAACGCCTCCAACCACGGGGTTGCGCCAGGCATCATTCACTTGACAGTCCGGACAGCATCCGAGCGTCTGGAGTTGGTGGTCGAGAATGACGGTGAACCAATACCGGACATCGAGAAGGAACGGATTTTTATTCCTTATTATCGCGTCCTGCGTAAAGAATCCTCAGGCAGTGGTCTGGGGCTGGCGATTGTAAAGGAAATCGCTAATCAGCATGACGCCACTTTAACTGTCGAGGACAAGACGCCAGGACAGGGAACGCGTGTACTGGTCAGTTTTCCCATCTGAGAAACGAAAGACGCTGCAAAACAAAAAGCATCGATAGTTAACCATGCTTTTTACTGCAGCCAGCCTTACAGATCGCCGAGCAGAGTTTCAATAAAGATCTGTACAGACTGGCTGGCATCCCTCACCCAGATTTCTCCATCCTGAATTGTGACTTGCAGTTGCATGGTCCGCTCGCACAGTTGCTCAAGATCTTTTGCAACCTCGGGCGCAATTTGAAACACCTGCAGGTTGTTCGCTCGTGACACTTTGGATTGCGTCTGTTTCCACCAGACCGGGCCCGTACCCGCATACAGGTAGACGCGTACTTCGGCGGATCTGCCGCAGGCTTTCAGGATGCGGCGCTCATCAGGTTGCCCAACCTCAATCCATTGTTCAATCGTGCCGGTCAGATCTTTTCTCCATAAATCGGGTTCATCGGTATCAGAAATCCCTTTACCGAATTCCAGAGCCTCGTGTGCATTCAGCGCAAAGACGAGGATACGAATCATCATCCTTTGCAATGTCTCTGAAGGGTGGCAGGCAATATTGAGCTGGTGATCCGCGTAATAATGGCTGTCCATATTGGCGATCTGCAGGCTTGCTTTGTAAATAGTGGATTTCAGAGCCATGGGATAAAAGAAAACTGGAGACAGTTGATCAGTGAAGCCTATGAGAAACGTGCACTTTTCCGGCGCGGGCCGATCATAGCATTCAGGTTGGCTACCGGCGATGGTGCACCTGCGGTTACAATGGCGCGTCCATTTTTTTGAATAGTCATGATTAAACACCATCACGAATGGGACGCCGGTGAACTTGGCTGTGGTGAACTTGTTCTGGGGGTGCGCAAACGATTGCGTGCGCATCCGGATCAGGTGCTCAGACTGATCGCACTCGATACCGGTGCCGCCGTGGACTTGCAGGCATTCTGCAACATGACCGGTGACGAGCTGCTCGCCGTTGATCCTGAAAGCAAAACCTACTGGTTGCGCGGCAGGACAAAATAATTTTTATTAATAACCTGTTATCAGAGGAAGGCATTATGGCCGGTAAATTCTGTATCAATCTCACCTGCAGTACCGACAATACCGATCGCGCTACCGTTGCCTTTGTCGTCGCGAATGCGGCAGTGGCCTCCGACAAGGACACCCTGGTATTTCTGTCGATTGAGGCCGTGCGTCTGTCGCAAAAAGGTGTGGCTGACACCATTCACGAAGAAGGTTTCGCACCGCTCAAAGATCTGATGACCAGCTTTGTCGAAGCAGGCGGAAAAATCTTTGTCTGCTCACCCTGCTTCAAGAAGCGTAAGCTCGACGAAAACAATCTGGTCGACGGCGCGCTGATCGTGGGCGGCGCCAAGCTGGTTGAATTCATGGGCGAAGCTTGCCCCAGCGTCAGTTACTAATCTTTCAGTCCGAGTCTGATTTATGCAAGCAAGCCCTTCCCATCTTCATCAGCCCGACGTCAGTTTTGACGGTGGCGATCTGGACTGCGGAAATGGCTTGCTGCTGCTGATCCGCAAGCACATTGATCCTCTGCCCCGAGGTGGCTTACTGGAGATACGCTCGTCTGAGATCTCAGTGGACGAAGATCTGCCCGCCTGGTGCCGGCTGACCGGTAATGAGCTGCTGTCATGGACCAGGCAAGACAAGCAACGGAGTTTTCTGGTCGCCAAGGGAAAATTTTCGGAGCGCGCGCCTGTCGTTACAGGTGAGGCCGGCGCAACAGGTGCGACATCGGTACCGTCTTTGACTTTGCTGACCGAACCGGTCAACGTGTCGATCCCGACCGAGCTGCCCGTGCCGGCTGCGGCACCCGCCATCGCGCCCTTGTCAGTGATGGGTATCGGCAGCTGGCCTCGTCCCCGCTGGATGCTTCAGGCGATGCACGACCATATGGAATCGCGTCTTGATGCAGCGGCGTTTCAGGCGACCGCTGATGATGCGGTCCGACTCTCTGTCGCCGCACAGTTGCGTGCTGGCGTCGATGTGGTCACTGATGGTGAACAGCGTCGTGACAGCTACGCCAGTTTTGTCGGCGGCATTCTCGATAACTGTCAGCTGATTCCACTCACCGATTTGCTGCCCCTGGTGGATGATCCGGAAGAATTTGCACGAGAGCTGAGAGCGCTGGATGTGCCCGCGGCCGAGGTCCGGCATCCGGCGGTCTTTGGTCCGCTGGGGCGCAGCAAGCCGCTGGCAGTGCATGAGGTGGATTTTGTTAAAAGCCTGACTGACAAGCCAGTCAAGGTCGCGCTGCCCGGGCCTTATCTGCTCACGCGCACCATGTGGCTGGAGTGTGTTTCCGACCGCGCTTATTCAAACCGCGAGACGCTGGCCGCCGATATCGTGCGTGTGCTGCGTGAAGAGCTGGCCCACCTGCTGGCCGCCGGGGTTGCGCTGGTTCAGTTCGATGAACCGGTGCTCTCCGAGGTGGTGTACTCCGGGTCGGTATCGAAACGCAGCTTCATGTGCGGTGCGCTATCTGAAAAAAACGAAATACCGGCAGAGCTGGGCTTCGCTCGCGAGCTGATCAATGCGGTGGTGGCTGGCTTCCCGAGAGAGCGCATTGCGCTGCATATGTGTCGCGGTAACTGGACGCCCGATGAGAGTGCCGCACTTTCAGGCGATTACACACCGCTGATCGAGACCCTCTCAGGTTTGCAGGTCGGCAGTCTGTTGCTGGAGTTGTGCACGCCTCGTTCAGGCGAGATGGAAATTCTTCGTGCGATCCCCGACGATGTACGTATCGGTGTGGGTATCTGTAATCAGAAACATGCGCACATCGAAAGTCTGGAAGACGTGCTGAGCAAAGGTGAGCGTGCGATTCAGCTCTTTGGCAAAGAGCGGGTCTTGTTCACGCCTGACTGTGGATTTGCAACCTTTGCCGACAATCCGCTGGCGTCAGAGCAGATCGCTGAGCAAAAATTAAAAGTGATTGCCGATGCCAGCCATATTCTGCGCCAGCGGCACGGTGTATTCGCTTAGGATTTCCCGGATTTTCCCCGCACTTTGCGCCAGAACCACGGCCGAAGACTGCTGACTAATCGTTTGGCGCTGTTTTATTACTCGCGCGAGCGCCGCGCACCGGACCAAAGCTTCGGTTTTGTGCGCCGATGTCGCCATGCGAGCGCATCGCATCTCCGTTAATTGTTGCCCGGACGGTGATTTGACGCGCACAATCATTCATGCACGTTGTGTTAGCGGTATCGGGTTGGCCCCGATAAGTGGCAAGGCCGTGGTTTCGAGTCATCCCATTGCGATTCGGTAGCCGAGCTTGTACCTCCTGGATATTCTGGTCTGACAAACGAAATTCTTCCGGCACGATCTCCGCCAGATTCAGAATGTAGGCCGTGACAGCGTACGTATCGTCAACAGACAGTGATTTCGGCGCATCCCAGGGCATGGCCCGGTAAAGGTAATCCCAGAGTGTGCTGATCGTCGCCAGTTTCATCATCGTTGACCTGAGCACCGTGTTCGGATTGGACAGCGCGGCGACCTTGCCCAGCCGGATGTCTTTTGCAGTGGTGCCGCCAATGATCGGTGCCGACATCTGTGTCAGTTCGCCGAACGTACCGTGACAGGATGCACACTTCGCATCCCATACTTGCTGGCCCTGCAGTACCGTGCCCGAGCCTTTCGGTAAGCCTTTGAAATCCGGCCTCACATCGATATCCCATGCTTGGATTTCTCTGGCGGTGGCTGCTCGTCCGACACCAGCGAAACGCGGCTCATCGGCATGCACCTGCTGAGAGAAAGCAAGCGACACCAGGATCATCAGCACAAGCATGGGCTGACGCGCGCGCTCAGTCAGTCTGAACATTCAGGACCTCGCCGGATGGAGTGATCTGCCAGGACTGGATGGCATTGTTGTGGTAAGTGGAGCGGCTGCCTCTCACTTGGCGTAATTGCGCTAGCGTCGGTTGCACATGACCGCTTTCATCGACAGCGCGCGATTGCAGAATCGCTTCGGTGCCATTCCAGATCCAGTCGATATTGAAACGGGTGAGGGCTTTGTTTTGTATCGGTCCGTCGATACGCGCGCTGCGCCATTGACGGCCTCCGTCAAACGATACATCGACCCGTTTGATTTTTCCGCGGCCTGACCAGGCCAGCCCGGTCACATTGAAGACGCCTTTGGAGAGTAACTGCTGTCCACCCGAAGGCGAGGTAATCACCGATTTGCATTCCTGAAGTGACGTATATTGCCGATGACTGCCATCGGGCATCAGATCGATGTATTGAATTGATTCGTCTTTGCTTGCCCAGGGCTGATCGCCGACTTCGATGCGCCGCAGCCACTTCACCCAGGACACGCCTTGCATGCCCGGCACGACCAGCCTCAGCGGATAACCATTTTCGGGTCGCAGCATTTCACCATTCATGCCCCAGGCGACCAGCACATCATCAAGTGCGTGTTCGATCGGAATGGTGCGCGTCAGGCTGGCACCGTCTGCACCTTCGGCAAGAACGAAACGTGCGCGTTTTTTGTCATAGCCACAATGGTCCAGCAAGACAGACAGTGGCACACCGGTAAATTCGCAGCAGGACAGCATGCCATGCGTGTACTGCACCGTCGGTACGGATGGATGGCCCCATTCCATCGCGGTATTCGCGCCGCACTCCAGAAAATGAATGCGCGACACATGAGGCAGACGCATCAGATCGTCCAGGGTATAAATCATCGGAGTTTTGACCATTCCGTGAACCATCAGTCGATGCGTTGAAGGTTCGATGTCGTGCCAGCCCTGATGGTGTCGCTCGAAATGCAAGCCGTTCGGGGTAATGATGCCGAACAATCCCTGCAGCGGTGTGAAGGACACCGATGATTCCTGCGTTCGGGTCAGTCCTGGCGATGATCTTCTGAGGATCGCGCCTTCATGGCGCGAGGGCAGTCCGTAGCCTGCCTGTGTCACGGGTTTACCAAGGCGGGTTGAATGCGCTGGCAGCACCAGAATGTTCGGGTCGCCATCCGCCGAAGCATCGGTCGCCATGGCTTCAGCCGCCAGAGTCGTTGACGCAGGCAGGGCAGAACCTGCGGCAGCGAGCATAAAACTCTGCCGTAAAAAACTACGCCGCGTCTCGTCGAGCCCGTGCGTCTGCACATCCTGCAAGAAATCACCGTTCAGAAAATTTTCGGGTGCTTTTCTGAGTTGTCCGGGGTAGAGGCTGTCTGTCGTCATTCGGAGGTTGACAAGCTCAGGGTTTCACGAAGCGCAGTGTCATCCGATCGGATTCGCCAATGGCGCGATACCTCGGTTTGTCGCTGTCGGCCACGCCTCGCAGATTGGGTGGCAGGTTCCACACACCGCCCGGGTGGTCTTTCGTGTCCCGTGGGTTGCTGTTGATCTCGGCACGGCGATCGAGCCTGAAGCCAGCGGCTGTCGCTGCTTCAATCACGAACTGCTCGGTCATGTAGCCGGATTCGATTTGTTTAGCCAGCGGCGTGTCCGGTTTCGCACGGTGTTCTACGACGCCGAGTACGCCACCCGGTTTCAGCACCTGATAAAAGCCTCTGAACATCGCCTGCGTGTGCCCCGCTTTGGCCCAGTTGTGCACGTTGCGAAAGGTCAGCACCATATCCGCAGAGGCTTCCGGCGCAAAGACCGGGGCGGCGGCGTCATAGCTGTTGATGACGGGCTTGCCGTACAGGTCGGGTGACGATGCCAGCATCTGACGATAAGCCGCATCCCGGCGCTTCATCGCTTCGGGCATCTCATTCGTGAGTGCGGGGACGGCTGCGTAAAACTGTCCCTGTTTTTTTAATAGGGGTGCGATGATTTCGGTATACCAGCCGTTGGCGGGCGAAATTTCCACGACGGTCAGGTCAGGACGCAGACCGAAGAATTGCAGGGTCTCTGTCGGATGGCGGTATTGATCGCGGGCGCGGTTCTCATCGGAGCGATGGGGTCCTTGTATCACTGCATCCAGCAAGGGCCCTACATCATGAGCCAGTGCAGGAGCGACACTGACCGGGCTAATGCCCAGAACGACTGTCAGCATCGCCGTTCGCCACATCCATCCTAGGCTTGTCTTTTTACTCATGATTGATTTCCCGTTTCTTTGAAGCGGTTAGTGTGCCAGATTACAGGCGAGGCGATAGCCTGCGCCTCCTGCCGGAACCGCTCCAGGCGGGAAATGTCAGCCAGGCTGCCTTCTGCGACAATACGACCGTGTCTCCGCCAACCTGCCCGCTCATCATGAAAAAATGGATTTGTCTGTGTCTTTGTCTGAGTGCAGTGCCTGCCTTCGCCAATAACTGGATTCGATATGCACAAAACGATGACGCCTTTCGGTATTACGACAAACTCCGGATGATCAATATGAGCGGTACAGCCTACATCTGGGATATGCAGGACCTTAAAAACCCGGTGACCGATTCATCAGGCCAGTCTTATCGTTCGGTGCTGTACCCAACGGAATTCAGCTGCCGTAAGCAGCTGCGTCGTGTGCTCAGCACACGCAAAATGTCGGGCGGCATGGGTGAGGGATCTCTGGTGAGTGAGGAGACCCTGGTCGGCCCGTGGCTGGACGTGATGCCGGATACGCCCGACGAGCATCTGATGAAAGCCGTCTGCGAGAGCCAGTAATTCGCTGAATAAAATGTCATCAGCGGTACAGGCGCCTGGCTACCAAGCCCTTTGCTTTGCACCGTTCGTTTTTTTGCAGCCCTTGCGTTTTTTACATAGTTAACTTTTATGACCGCCTACCCACTCACTTCGCTAATCACACTCCTTGTTGTTTTGCTGATGTTCGTAACCTCCGTCTTTGTTGGCAAGGCGCGAGTGAAATACGAAATCAAGGCGCCCGCGACCTCCGGCCATGAAATGTTTGATCGTGCGTATCGCGTGCAAATGAACACGCTCGAGGCTGCCGCCTTCATGCTGCCATCGTTGTGGATTTATGCGATCTTCAATGGCGAGGTCGGTGCGTTTGTGATGGGCATCATCTGGCTTGCAGGCCGCGCCTGGTACGCACAAGCTTATCTGGCTGACCCGGCACGGCGAGGCATGGGTTTCGGGATCGCTTTTGTTGCGCTGGCCGGTTTGTGGTTCGGCGCGCTGGTGGGTCTGTCGATGCGTGGCGTCGCGCTGGTCTGATCAGCAGCAGCAGTATCTTCACTGCTGACTAAGAGGCCTTAACAAAAAGCCGCTAGCGTTGTTGCACTCCTTGCAGGGCGCGTCCTGGCTTGCGAGCCAGGACCGTTCCACGGGCATGCGGTACACCGCATGAAATCTCCGTTGCACCCTTTCCGTACAAGTGCACTGTCTGTGGCGATGCGCTTGACCAGCAGCTTTTTTTCAGCCTCTAAATAAGACACATGGCATCGCAGTCAAAGTTACGACTAGCGATATTTTTATCATTCCGAGTCAAACGAAGAGAAGCAGCGGAACCAACTCATTAGAAATACAACAGAGTCTGGGCAATGTTTTGCCAATCAATCGATTTATAAAGGAATGGTCAATGTCAAGATATGCATTGCTTACGACTTCTGGGACTCACGCAGAAAGATATTCGACGCCAAATACTTCCACCGCTACCGAGTCTGAAAGAACAACGACGTCAGATAAAAAACAAACGCAACAGACTGAAATAAACGAAGTCATTTCAAAAAAACCTGTTATAAAAAACAAGGTGTCGAGTCCCTCACCCGACCTGATACCTGAGCAAACGAGTGAAGATAAAAAATTCGAATTATTCATGGCGAGAATGGAAGAGGCGCTTTCTCTGACATTTTTTCCTTCAGATCAAAACAATACAAAGTCAGATGAAAGGCTTCGCGATGATGCAAGGTCATCTTCTTCCAGAATTGATGGGCTGGCCATTGCTGAACTCCAATATAAAGAATTACAAAAGATTTTCGAGAAATTTTTCTGGCGCCGGGATGAGGCAAGCTTTGAAAATCTTCAGAAAAAAATACTTGAATTAAAAAATTCCAATGTAAATTTACAGGGAATTAATGCGTCATCTCTGGTCTTGAGAGTGGCTGCGGGGCAAAAGAATGACAATCATGATTTCAGTCCGCTGATTATTACGCTGGCTAATCTCGGAGCAAAAATCTCTTGTCGGGCAACTAATCGCCGTATGCTTGCCAGTACCATCGATAGAAACTGGCCGCATGTCTTGGAAATCCTTGTTAAGAAATTGCGTGATGGGAAACGATTGGCGGCGGTGACGGAGGATATGTGCAATTTTGCACTCAAACCCGAAGTTTCATTCGAGTCCTTTGCGAACTATCTTTATTTTTCATTAGACAGGGAAATATTGAGCAGTGCGCAAATAGAGACACTGATAACAGACGCAATGGAGAGTTGGAGGTCTGATCCGGAAAACACGAATTTCGGCAAAAAATTCGTCCTGCTGATCAAACTAACGGACGCCGATATCAATAAAATGAAAATAGGCCGTTATGCGGCAATTGATTGGGCAATAAAACGCAAGCATACGAAGATGATTGATGCTCTCCTGGCTCTGGGCGCACAACCGAAAATCATTGGCGAATCGAAAAAAACCGATTAGCTTTTTTATCTTTTTCGTTATCCGCCATTTCTCTGTTAACTTCTGCACCGGGCTGTTCTATCAGCTACTTGAAAATTAAATAATAAAACGATGAGCGCTGCTATCAATCGCCAGGTCATTCTGTCCAGCCGTCCCGAGGGTATTCCGGAGGCTGAACACTTCCGTATTGTCCAAACTGCCGTGCCGCAACCGGCGCCGGGTCAGGTACTGATTCGAAATCATTTTCTCGCCGTGGAGCCGGCCATGCGCGGCTGGGTGAATGCGGTGGCCAATTATTCCCAGCCAGTGGGCATCGGCGAGGTGATGCGCTCTTTTGCTGCCGGTGAAATCATCGAGTCGCACGATCCGCATTGGCCGGTCGGTACCCGGGTGACGGGCATGTTTGGCTGGCAGGACTATGCGGCGGTCGATGTGAGCGTGATTGATTACCGCGTTGATCAGATCGACTTGCCCCTATCAACCTCGTTGGGTGTGCTGGGCATTAATGGCATCACCGCGCACTACGGGCTAATGCGGATTGGTGAACCGCGCTCAGGCGAGACCGTGCTCGTTTCCACGGGTGCCGGCGCGGTCGGTTCCTGCGTCGGGCAGATTGCGCGCATTCAGGGCTGCCGCACCGTCGCGATCACAGGCGGCGAGGTCAAGCAGCGCTTGTGCACCGATCGTTTTCAGTACGACAGCGCAGTGGATTACAAGCGCGATGATTTCGCTGAGCAGTTGGCTGCCGCTTGTCCAAAGGGCGTGGATGTCTATTTTGACAATACCTCCGGTCGTATCAGCGATGCGGTGATGACGCATCTGAACGTGGGCGCGCGTGTAATTATTTGCGGTACGGCTTCCATCGCCAACTGGAATCCCGTGCCGCTCGGCCCCCGCATAGAAAGGACCTTGCTGGTCAAACGGGCCCGCATGCAGGGTTTTGTCATTCTTGATCACCGTGATCACTATGCAGTCGCACGGGCGGATCTGGCTGATTGGGTCCGGCAGGGACTGATTCAGTATGAAGAGGACATCCTGGACGGTATCGAACATGCACCGGACGCCATTGCCGGGCTTTACCGGGGCGAAAACCTCGGCCGCCGACTCATCCGAGTCATCGACTGATCGAATGTTGTCTATTTAGCAATACCCCCCCCAACCGAGGGTTTGTCTCATCTTGCCTGGAAGTCAGTACTTCACCAGCGATTGTTCAGTAAATCTGAACTTATAGTGAAGAAATATTTATTTTCACTTACTTGAACTCATCAGTACAGTTCGATTCCAGACGGTATTAAACGCGCTTTCGCGAGATGCCTTCCCGCGCTGGTCTGAATGTTAGCGCCTCATATTGAGCAAGCCCGGCAGCGCGTCTGCCGATTGGCCCGGTTCAACACCCTGATTTTGTACAAGTATGGGAAGGGCGACGCAGATCGCCCGTGAAACTCCAAAATTCATCAATACCAGGAGATCAACATGGCTGGTCGTAATTTTCTGTTTGTACCCGGTCCTACCAACGTGCCTGATCGCGTG
>JACCDX011875851.1_pt1 | contig 11611 bp, 3 predicted proteins | sample 7449681 | NCBI WGS metagenome assembly JACCDX01 (sample SAMN15323450, study PRJNA562643) | freshwater metagenome | isolation source: river surface water | place: USA:Blue River Watershed | collected 2017-08-18 | reverse complement strand
TTCGAAGGCGGCCCAAACATAGTCACCTTCTTTTATTGATGCATAAATCGAATTGCTCGATGACAACAAATCATCTAAGGAATCAACATTTAACACCACATCGTCATATCGTACATACCCTGCACTTCGTAACAATTTCGATGTTGTTGTTAATGTTGGCCAGAAATCGTATTGAAAATTTATTGGTTTCAAATATATGTCGCTGGAATTTTGTCTAATAACAAAGTCTGGATTCTCAACTGTTTTGTTGCTGGTAAATTCTAATGCTTGAGGATTTATTTTAAACTGTTCTTCGTCTAATGTAAATTCAATTTCTTCATAGGCTGCACTGCCGCCATATTGGCCTACACGCACAGCCCATTCTTCGTCAAGGGTTAGACTTTCTTGATTGTCTGCACTAAGAACATCAAACAATTTGTTAAGAACATTCTCTGTGCCCTTTTCAATGATCATGCCTTGATAAAACTTGTATTGGCTAACATCGTCTTTGATAATGTTTTCAAGGTAGGTTCGATTTTGATAACCAATTAGATGCTGGGCAATCTTTTGTTGATTGGTGTCAAAATTGTCGGTGTTCAGATCATAGAAATCATTGAACTGTTCAGCTTTATAATCCCAGTTAGGCAATAGGCCTTTTTGCGGCTTTTCATTTAAGATATTCCAATTGTCGTTGTTAAACTCTAAGCTACCTGGAATAAATTCTTTTGCTGCATAATAATATTGCTTGTACTGTATAACATCACCAAGATGATAATCAGTCCATGGTTTCCAAATTTCAACCACAGCTTGATCATAGATAAACCCTGGAACATTAAATCCGCCGTCCCAGTTATTAGACAAATAACCTAGTACTTTAATTCTTTCTTGTCTATAACCTGGTTGAAGATCATAGATTACATCATTGAACTGTGTAACATTGTCTAGCAATAAGACGTGTTCTTTTTGTATTAGATAGAAAGTTGCACCATAAATTCCCTGTCCAGTGTTCTTTGGTGATAGAGAATAAACATTATCTTCTCTATTTGTGTTAATAAAGTCTGACGACAATGGTTGGCCGTCACTTTGTAAAATAGAATAAGGATAGAATATATCAAAAATATTATTAACTTGTGCTAGTTCTGTTCTCAGCGAGATTTTATATGCACTTGGGCTAAGGCATAGTACACTGCCTACTGTCCAATTTTGTGTTAGCCAGAATGCATACTCTTTGGCACTAGTTTCCCAATTTGTAATTGTGTTGAGGGTTGCATTAAACGTGTCAAATACAAATCCTAATACTTCTAGACGTTTGCCGTAGCCGATTAAAAAATCTACAACATCTTGATATTCTACAAATTTTGTTCCGTAAGGTATTCTAGTAATAGAGTTTGAAAAATATTTTTTAATTGAAATATCTTTGCCGCCATTTATCGGCAGAGATCCTAATTTAGTAAACTTAGTTTGATCGAAACTATCTTCGCTAGTGTGAGATACTGTGCATCTATAATATTGATTATCATATCGAACAACAACTTGTGCTCGATAAATTTGACTAGACGCCCAGTTAACAAACGATTCACTGATTCCGCCAATGTTTATAGTTCGACCAGGTCCGGATGGTTGATAATAATCAAAATACGGATCTTCAAAATTATAACCCCTAACTTCAAAACCGTCAGCGAACTTTTGTATGACTACGCCGCTGTAATTTATCTTTTGTATTGGAGAATTTGTGTTTAAGAAGATATCGTAGTTTTCTTCAGGAACAAATATATTAGAAGTACTTGACGGACTCTTGCTGTCTAACAATAATCTAAATTTCTCTTTGCTGGTAAATCCACCTAACTTACTAGTTAATCCACAGGTAAGATTTTGAAGATCATATTTGTATGCATTGTACAACTCAACATTTGGCCCTGTTTGTAGATCAACAATCCAATTAATAATACCAGCAGAATATGTTCTAACACTAGATTGTACTGTGGCCGGAAGTACCATGTCTTTGAATTTTGTTCTTAGGTTAGTGTCAGAGTATACAAACTGGCCTGTTAAGTTTTTAACAGTTCTTGATCTATCAAGATACAATCCTAGTATTTTGTTAGGATACAGTAACAATGCTGTCTGTATCAAACTAAAAGCATAATAACTAGATCTTGTCCATGACGCTTCTGTAGGTGCACCATCGCCGAAGACAAAGTCGTCATTAGAGTCTGTTTGAATAAAACCAAAGACTGAATTGCTAATTAACGGGCTTATCAAGTTTCCATATTCGTCTACTGGAATTCTTGACAACAGTCCAGGTCTTGCAAACTTTTCTCTTTTGATTATTGGCTTGTTAGGTTCTCTAACAAATCCTTCTTGTAAATCTTCCCACATAATCAAGTTATTATTTGTATATGGGCGTGGTCCGTAAACAGAAATCCACCAATCTGGCTCAATAGAATAACCTAAAATTTCCCAAGGATGAGTGTGAGGTCTGTCAGTATCTAATAGATATCTATAAATTCCTCTCCAGTAACCCGGACTATCTTCTCCGTTGGGTAGTTTATTTTCATTGTAATTGAAAGTAAAAGAATCTAATCTATCAAAAAAATCATTGACTACAATGTTACTGTCTACTAGCGTAGACCATCGATAGAAGTTACCACTTAATACATCTAAAAATTCTTGTCGAGAATAATCTGTTGTACGAGAATAACCTGGAATAATATCATAGATATCAACTATTTCAGAATCATAATTTACTTTTATATTATTGTAAATTCTTTTTTCTAGTTCTAATAATAGCTCATCTCTATAGTCATTAAATGCCAAAGTTATACTACCGTCGTGCCCTTGGATAACACGAGTAGTTTCTAAATAGGTATCGTCTTCGTAGATTTCAGGAACAAATTTAGGATATAATCCTAGTTTAGTAGGAGTAGCTGGAATATAACACCCATCTGTAGAATCGTATTCTGCAATGTCAATTATATCACCTTCAGCTAAAGCTGTAAGAATATCTACAAAACCTTCACTGCTAAACACATAATCTTTTTCAAAAATTAGTTGTTCGCCATTTAGATAGACCAGCACTGCTTTGTTTGACAATGTGGTAAGATCAAAATTAAAAGATAAAGGATATGTGGAAATATCAGAATCTAAAACTTCAAATTGATAATTTTTCAAACCTGCATGAGGTACCATATCGCTTAGATAATATTTTTCAGTGTTAGATTTTGATTTGTTAATTTCATTTAATATTAAATCAACTAGATCTCTTGGAGTAGTATCAACACCAAGATTTTCTGCTGTCATTAAAAAGTTTCTTTTGAATTTGCCGTAGTCATCTCTGGCCGATTCAATGGCTTTGACTGCATTTGATGTTCTGCTACCAATGTGATATAAACTGTTAGACAAAGGTCCGCTATGTTGTACGAATCTGGTCCCGTATTGAGAAACGGCACCTAGGTCTCTAAGATTATTGTCCCCGGGAAATACGCCCACAAAGTCTGTGAGATTATTAACAATGCTGTCAACGTGATCGTTTACTTGTCCTAGTGTGAAAACATTGATATTTTCGTTCAGCGGATTATTTTGAAGGCTGATCGGTAATTCGTAAAATCCATTGTTGTTCTTAGACTGTGCTGCTAGAGATTTAATTACAAATATATCATCTACACCGATATCTGTGTTTAGTACAATATACTTAAATTTGATGCCGTCCTCGATAACATATTGACTAGGAGACTGTCTAATTCCATTTACATAAACTCTAACAGTTAAATCGCTGAGATTAGATATGTCATCATAGACGTCAATGTTAAAATTATTTGTTTGGTCTGCACCTTTGTAAGTTCTAACAACTCTTTGAAAATCATCATAATAGTTTGTTATCCAACCATTGGCGTAGGTAATTGTATTATCTAATACAACTTTTAAATAGTTTTTAGAAACACTAACAGTTATTAATTCTGCAGCTTGTTTGTAAGAAAAAGTGTCTTTGTTATAATCAAAACTAAAAACAATATCACCAATGTTACTGATATTTCTATAAGTTAACGGAAACCCTAGCTCACTGTCATTGGTTCCAGTTCCCCGTTGATATGAAAAAATCTTTGTACCTGTGAAGTTACTACCTTCGTAGGTATTAATGTTAGATATACTAACACCGTTGTTATCAAAAATATCAAATAGGATGTCTTGATTAATTTGAGTTTTTTCTTGTCCTAATTTCCAAGAAGTTCCATCGAACCAATACATCTTTCCTTGATTAGTTCCTAGTTTAACTAAGACTGTTTCATCTTGTTGAGGTTCGCTATCATCAACTTCGATCAATGTAATTTGTTTGCGGCGTGCAAGTCCTACTTGTATGTCAATAAATTTTACTTGAAAAATTCTACCTACTACTCTTATATCAGTGTCTGCAGCCACTAGTAGTCTGTGTCCATCTGCTAGATCAATACCGTCTACATTATAACCAAGACTACCTTCAATGGTACTAAACACGTCTGTGGTAAAAGTATCAATCAAGTCAACATTCTTTTTAGCGGTGGTTCCAAAATTGTAGAGTTTAACTCCTGCATTAAATTCAATAATTGGTCTCTTTGCTCTTACACTTTGATCTAAATCAATTGATGAGCCGTTAATCTCGGCAGCAATGTTAATAATGTCTTTATGGAACCAACGATTGTAACGACTCCAAGGGTTTCTGTCTGGACTTGATCGATTAACAGTGATATAATCTTTAGTGCCAGCATAGGCACTAGCATCGTCAAATGGCAGCACATCAAACGACGTGTCATCAAACAACACAGATTTTTCTTGACTATAGCCGCTGATAATTTCTAGATCAGATGCAGCAACTAGTCGAATCTTGTCTCCGACACCTTCGACATACCAATATCCGCTGGCGTATATTTCCGGAGTAACTTCGCCTACAAAGTTAATCTTCATTCCATTGCTCAATGGATATCCGCTGCCAATGGTGTAATTTTTCTTGCCAAGAATTTCTTCTTCAACATTTATTTCTGTGTTTTCTTCTACATCTTGTATTTGAAATACACCACCGATATTAGCATCGTTTTCACTGACATAGAACAGCACATTAGGTGCATCTAAAGGAATTTCGAAAGTTAATACTCCGGACTCAACCACGGCAGCACCGCTGTCATCTGTAGAAACTCCAAGTGTATATCGACTCAGTGTACCTGCTACTCTCTGTGTCTTAATACTGAAAGGTTGATTTGGTGTGGTAATGTTAAACTTATAAGTTTGTCCTCTGTATAATTTTAACACAGGGTTTCGAGTCAATCCGTCTGGACTAAAGAGGTAGGCAAAATTATCGCCTTCATCTACTAGACGTACAGTATATTCACTTTGTATTGTTTTTTGTTGTCCATATACTGGAATAGAATCGGGACCGTAAGGTAACCAGTAGTACTGTTGAAAATTTACAAATTTATCCCAATCTATCAATGGGTTCCAACTATAAAATTCTTCTTTGTTTAATCTACGATGGTTGTTAGTAATCCCGCCAAGAACACTGATATGGTTAATATGATCTAAATAATCTTTATTAAAAATAACATTGTCTAACTCGTCTTTGACAATGACACTTGGCTCTAATTGATAGTTTTGTCTATCGATAGTAGAAGCTTGAACAAATATATCTTTGGCTGTAGTTGCTTTACTATCTTGACGGCCGATATATCCGTTAACTTTTTTAACCGTGCCGGGCTGTAACAATTGATCTAAAGTAGCTTGAACAAACTTTTTATTACTATCAGATCTATAAAAACGAGGCAGTAGACTAGAAATTTTCCTTGAAGAAGGATCTAATGGTACCGGGTATTCGTTTTGATCGTTATTATATGCCATTTTTTACCTTTAAGAGCTAGAAATTTGATTTTTGCTTGCAATTTTTTCTGTTGTAGTAATTGCACCTATGGCTTTAATCTTACTTGCTGTAATACTAGAAACAATTTCAATGTCGTCAACATTAGCACCATTTACAAATATTTCATCTTTTTCACAGGTAATTTCAAACAAACTACCGAAGTATAAATTATCAGCTTTAGGTACGATGACAAAGCTGACAATAAACGGTGATAATTCTGCAAGTACGTAAGTTGATAGTTCGCTAAAATAAAAAGTGTTTCCAAAATCCCAATTTTCAATTGAGAAAAATTTCGTCATAGAGTTTAAAATTCTTGTTTTGACATCATTGTCACTGATAACTTGTTCTGGATTTTTGACTATTTTGAAAGTTGCCTGCAAATCTATCTTTGCAAGACTGCCAAATAACACTTTAAACTTCACTGGATGATAAATGATTTCATCACTTATAGATTTAATTTTTCTAAGAGTTGGATGTAGATCATTATAGAGGCTGTCACTGCTTGGCGGTAAAGGTTCATCCTCAACTGTGCCGTTAACATATTGTCTAAATGCAGTGTCATATTCTTTGGTTAATACAAAAATATCAATAATGTTTGTAATACCTGGATCGATCCTAGTTTCATAATCTGCATTATGAATGTACTGGAATTTAAGATTATCTCTACCCACTAATACTTTGTACTGTAAACTTGGAATCAATGTTGAAGCAACTTTGTCTAATTTTTTAACTACATCTGTGTCAATAAAATAAAAATGTTGCCCGTCTACCCATTGTCCAAACGGAGAAGCTTGTGCTTCTGTATTATAAATTTTAACTACAGGATTATTTAAATCGTTAAACACATACCTATAATCTTCTTGTCTTTCACCGATTGCATATTTTTCTTGTACAATATATTTGTCCTTGGGATTAACTGTAGGTGCTACAATGTCATTAAACACATCGGGATTATCTACAACACTGTCTTCGTCTGAATCAGTGAATGTAATCTCAATTTTTTTAGTATCAACATATCCATCTAGACCACTATACTCTTTAAGAATAGACCAATCTCTGTCAAATGTATATGACCGAGTCTGAGGAGCCGGCAATGTGTTAATACTCAATACTTTGATTACATCTTTGGCTATTGTGTTAGTTCTTGTGTCATAAATTTTATCACTGCTGTCATAATAAAATCTTATCTGCTGGTCGCTTTCAAACACATAACGTAGTCTTCTTGAATCAACTGTGTAAAATTCATCGTCTGGAGTGAACAAAATTAACCAGCTAGAATCTAATTTCTGATTAGACTTGTCTCCTGCTTTACCTAGACTAAACAGGCTAGATAAATTTAAATTTGATTCAAAAACAATTTTCCAAGTTCTAGTAGCCCTATCGTATCGAAGGCCAAACGGCTTGTTGTCAAATACTAGATCGATCATAGTTGTTACAGTACTAGATTCGATTGTACTTCTATATTTAGGTATAATCTTAGACAATCTAGCACCGTTAGGAACAAGGTCATTTAAAATAATAGGACCAAAACCTGTTGATAATGTACCGGTACCATTAGCTGTGCCGTCACCGGTCACTGATACAATTTTTGTCCAAATATATTCTGAAGTGTTCGGACCGCTGGTAGTAACTAGGCTATTGTTATTTGATCTATCAAAATACTGAACTTGCCCTGTAGTTGTTAATGGTGCTGTAAACTTAACCAATGCACCAGCTTCAATATAGGTTAGGTCAGTGCTAGTAAACTGTCCGGTGGTATATGGAGTTGCATCTAAAATATCACCAAAAAATCCGCTGCTTTGATTAGTATCATTAGTTACATAATACCAACTTGTGATAATTGTTGAAGATGTATCAATCTCATAATTTGCATAAAAATAATTTTTTAAATTATCATCTTTGATAATGTCAAATACTTGATTATAAATTACATACTCAATGTCTGTTTTAGTTACATAAGAAAATCTAAAACTATCATTGTACAATTCTTTGTAGACTACGCCGTCATCGGAAAATAGATTTGTCTTGCTATATTTTCCAGTTGGATCAACTAGATCAAAATATCGACTAATACCGCTGGAACTTCTATTGACTGATTTAATTTTTAAAATTTGTTGGCTTACTGCTAGTGGACTAATGTTATAGTCCTCGCCAGTGATCATCCTGTTCTGAGTGTAGTAAACGGCTGGTGCATTAGTTTTAATACTTTCATTTGTTTCTGTCACTGCAGAGTTAACCACTGTGGACAACAAACTCATGTTGAGTGTTAGTACTTCTACCTGTCCAGTGTTGCTTACATAGGAAATATCTACGCTTACAGAACGAATATCTTTGGGATTAATTGTATAAGAATACCCATTGCTGGTTCTATAGTAAACTTTGAAAGTGCCTAATGGTAGAGTTCCGAATACACCATCTGAAAAATTTAAACTGATTCTATCGCCCACACGGGTAATAACACTATAGATATTTCGTATATTTTTTTCTAAGCTATTATAGATTGTGTTGTTACCTTTGAAACTAGACACTGGCGACCAATATTCTGATTCTCTGCCATTTTTGTCTAATCTATAAAGCCAAACATCTGTGTCATTGATGTTTACTGCATCAATGTCAATAATTTCATTGGAGCCTGGTTGATCCAGTGTAAAAGTTCCAGAGTTTAACTGCCCTTGTCTAAAGTGCATGAAGAATCCAGTGTTGCTAGATCCTGTACCTTTGCCATCATCTTTGTAGATAAACGCAGGTGTTACACCAAGAGCAGGAGGCTCTTCTTTGACTATTTCATTTAATGTGTCAATTACCGTGCTGGTAATTTCAAACTGCATGTTTCGGCCGTCAACTGCTTTAGTAAATCCAAAAACAGGAACATCGGTGCTGATGCCTTTGAATCTGTATTGTTCAGTAGGGACACCAAAAATTGTAGCTTTGGCATCTGGTTTTCCAAATTGTCTGTTTGGCTCTAAGGCTGCATTGATTACTTTGATAAATTGTTCGTACCAGTTAGCATTAGTGGCATCATTCCAAGTAACAGTAACTCCTGAAAGATTTCTATTGTTAGAGTCAATGATAGCTTCTGTGGTTTTAACACTGGTAAATTTTAAAAATCCATTGCCGGCTTGATTGCGTTTGGCATTATAACTCAATAGTCTTGCTAGACGCAACACACTTTCTCGACGCTCTGCTAGTTCTAAAAAGTTATCACGTGCATTTAAATCTACACGGAAGGCAATGCTTTGTCCTAAAAATGCAATTAGATCAATTAGAGCTAGATACTCAGAACTTTCAACATAGTCGTTGAAATCTTCTGGGTAATTTTCTCTGATATACGATATCATCACCCTACGAAGATTTTCAAAGTCATAGCTTTGGAAATCAGCATTTCTAAAAGTCTGATATATGCGTTTCCAGTCTTCGGCAACTAGTAATCGATTTTGACGATCGGTAGATGACATCTTTTATCCTTATTCTGTATATTTATTTTAAAAATTAACTGCGTGGTTAACTTACTAGACCGTTGTCTTGATCAAATTTAAACTGTAATTTTTCAGCTATGTTAAAGTTCAAATATAATAATTCACACTCAATTTGTATCCCGCTTTCGTATTGAGTTACAATTACTTGATCCGCTTTGACTCGAGGATCATAGTTGATAATATCTTCAACATTTTTTATGATAGCATTGCGAACTTCCGGAGTAAACGGTTCGTAGAGTAAGTCCCAGATAATGGTACCAAAAATAGGATTCTCTAATTTTTCACCTTGGCGAATATGAAAATGATTGACAATATCTTGTTTGATCAAAGCTAGATCGTATAAGCCGAAATTTTCCGTAGCATCACTGATTGTGCTAAAACCTTTGTAGATTTTTGTATTTGGTGTCTGCTGGGCCTGAGATGGGCCCTTGACTGTTATTCTGTTATATAATCTGTTGTTGATTGTCATTATTCGCCCCCACCTTTGATTTTAGCAAAAGTATCTGTAATTGTAGTATATGTTTTCCATAGTTCTGCAGGATCGGCAATAGAACTAGAATTTCCTTCATTTCTGCCATCAATATCTCTGTCAGTTTGATCTGGTTTAAATTTAACAGGATCTAAATTTTCATGATGTGGCCATGGCTCATGAGTTGGAACTCTACGCATGATTGTTTGAAATAATTCGTTGCCTTCTTGATCAGGCAAACTATGCGTCTGTAAAACTTGAGGCAGTTCTGCATCAGAAGCTACATCAGCTTGGGCTGCTGAGGCAGCACCTGGACCGTTCATATGAATAGCACTGGCAGTTTCGATGTGTTGTCCGCCACTCTTAATGTTAGTTGAGCTGCCAGCAGTAAAATTATTTGAACTTCCTGAATATAAGTTCATGCTACTACCGGTGGTTATTTTGCTGCCACCGCTGACATTCATGTCATAATTTCCAGCAACTTTGTGCAGATAGTTGCTGTCAAATTTTACATTAACATTGCCCTGTACATGATGTAAAAATTCTGTGTCATAGGTAACATCTACTTTTTGTTTGACATGTATTTTTTGATTACCATCAACAATTAAAATTTGATCTGCTAGCACATTGGTATGCATTTCTTCGGCTACTTTGATGTTAAGATTTCTACCAGCTTCAATGTTAATATCTCTGTCTGCATAAAAATTTAAATCTTGCTTGGTGTGTAAACTAACACTGTCTTCTGCATAGATATCAATCTTACCATCGCTGGTCAATTCAATCCAGCTAGTTCCTCTAGCATTACCAATATAAATTAAGTCTTCGCTGTTGTGCAGCAATATTTGATGTCCGGTTCTAGTCTTTAGTCTAATAAGTTCGTTGTGAGGTCTATAAACATCGCCGTCAGTTTCGTCTTGCTCTACGGCTGCATATTCTGGCGGGCCTTCTGATGGAGATGTTTTACGTAGAAATTTGTCATCTCCGTCGTCCATGACAAAGCTACTACCACCTAGTCTGCTAATAAATGCATCCGGCACTGCATGTTCAAATTTTCCAATTTTGCCTTTAGGACCTTTTTTGTCGATGGGTCCGGGCGTAGATATACCAAACACTGCACTGGGAATTTCTCTTCTAGCACTACTTGTAGTAATTCCTCGAATATCATCTTCTAATAAACCTTGCTCAGTATAGACATCTTGCAAAAATTTATGAAAGGGTTTTTGTAATTGTGTGGTATCTTTGGCACTAATGTCGTTGGCTTTTTTATTGTATTCTACTACTGGAACTCGTTCTTTCTCACCGTCAACCTGATATGATGTGGCTGCATAGCCGGGCATCATAAAATTCATGTTAGGATCTAACACACAACCAATCCAGAATCCTTTTTTAGGATCACCGTCAATGAATATAACCACCACGGTATTTCCAATATCAGGAGGAACCATCCACATGCCGTAACTTTTTTGCGTGCTGTTGTAATCATTGTTTTCGTCGACGTAGGCCACACTGGTTACTCCAGCAAAAGGACTTAGATACTTGACCTGATGTACTTGACCCTCTCTAGCATTTTGATTGCCTGAAGAATGTAGAAGTTCGACTTCTAAAATTCCCATGTAATAGGGATCAGTTATACTCACTACTCTGGCCAAGAACGGGCCCGGACGTGGTTCTTCTTTGGCACCTTCTGCTTGTCTATCTTCTATATCACTCATTATCCGTTCCAGTCGCCTAAAGCGGCATTATTGTCTGCTATTTGCTGATCAGTTATACTTGACTCTGTTCCAGCGGCCCATTCTTGAAGTTGTGCAT
>JACCDX011526542.1_pt1 | contig 11611 bp, 6 predicted proteins | sample 7449681 | NCBI WGS metagenome assembly JACCDX01 (sample SAMN15323450, study PRJNA562643) | freshwater metagenome | isolation source: river surface water | place: USA:Blue River Watershed | collected 2017-08-18 | reverse complement strand
GGGCGAGTTGACGTCGGACAGGCCCCCCGAGACTTGGCAACCGCCGACGAGGAAAGTGAGCGTGGCGAGCAAGGCCGCGCCGCCGAGCGAAAGCGGGCGACGGGAGGAACGGGGCAAACCGCGGGGCGAGGGGTGGAGAGGCATGGCGGCAGAGGCGAGAGGGGAAGACGCGGGAGATGTGCGAGACGCGGAAGTCGGGGAAGAAGGCGGAAGTGGAAAATCGCGAAATCGGAAAATTGGGAAAGCGGGAAACGGGGGAGACGGAAAAGTGGGAAACGTGAGAAAGAAGAAAGAAGAAAGGCGGACGGAGGAGACGGGGAAGACGCGGAGGGCGGAAAAGAAGGAAGGGGCAAGAAGAAGGGGCGGAAGGCGGAAGGCGCATGTGCGCGGCGTTGACGACAGAGGTCGGACCGGTGTGATCGGGGCATGGCTTACCCCTTCAGGTCATGGATTGCGGCGGCGGGTGGACTTTTGACGGTGCTGGCGCACGCCACGACGGCGCCGAGCGGTGCCGGGATTAACTCATTCCAAGAACCAATCGAGAATCCGATCCTGCACCTGAGCGAAAAGGTCTTATTGTCGGTGCGGTTCGTGGGCGGTGTGCAGGTGGACGACAATATCTTCCTGCGCGAACAGGCGACGAGCGATACCTTGTTCACGTTTACGCCGTCCGCCCGGATTGCCGGGTTGTTGACGCCAAAAACCAGCGGGAGGCTCACCGTGGCGCACGAATTCTCCTCCTATGCGCGGACCAGCGGGATCGGGGCGGGGCTGTTTTCCGCCGACCTTCGTGGCACGACCGAACTCCATCAGAGGACCCAGCTACACACCGAGGCCGGGTTTGCGGAATTGAATCGGCCGACGGTGGAGCTGCGCGGACTCGTGCGGCGTGCGCAGGCGCGACTCGGCACCGCCTTGGATCACGAGTTCTCTGCCGACGCCCGACTCAACGCGGGCGTCCACGCGGCACGCACCGACTACCGGAGTCCCGGCTATGTTGATGCCGACACGGTCGAGGTGCCGGTGGAGTATATCCAAATCTGGTCGGCGAACGTAGTTTTCCAAGTCGGCTACCGGCACCGGGTGACCGAGATCGAGCGTGGGCCGGAGGCCACGGATCGATTCTACAGTCTCGGAACGAAATTGGCGTTCGATACCGATGAAGATAGCGATGATGATCGCGTTGATGTGGGCAAGCTTTGGGCGACCCTCAAGGCCGGGCTGAACACCCGCACGCAGGAGGGGCGGGGGACGCGGTCGGGGTTGGGACTGGCGACGTCGCTGGACTACAAAGCGGGCTTCGCGGATTTCGGGCTGACGGCGGCGCAGGATTTCGGCACCAGTCCGCAGGGGTTGTCACAGGAGCATCGGGATATCGGACTACGGGCTGCGACCAACCTCGGGGCCAGGACGATTCTGCGGGCTGGAGTATTGACCCGGCGGATCGCCTACGACCGGTGGACGGACCGCTACGTCGAAGTGGACGCCGGCGCGACCTACCGCTGGAACAAGTATATCAATCTCACGGCGGGTTACACGTGGCGGCACAACGCCTCGGCGCTCCGGAGCAGCCGGTTTTCCAACAACGTGTTCTCGGTGTCGGCAGACTTGCGGATGTGACGGGGGCGGGGCCCGACGTTGGGCGCAGCGGGGCCGGATCGTTTTGCCTTGGGCGGGCGCGGATGGATTCGGATCCGGCCGGTTGGAAACTAAACGTGCCGGGGAATTCCCTGTTTCCACGCCTCGGTCCGGACACAGGATCCGGCTCTGTAGCCCATGCAGGTGGCAGGAATTGTTCGATTGCCGCGGCGAGGGCGAACGAAGAGTGGGTGCGAGTGGCGTGGGTCGGGACGGCGATGCCGGGGCGAGTCGGAACGAGACCGTCAACGCTCCCGGGTGATCAATCTCCAGGTTGCGGTCGCGGTGTCCTTGATCAGATTGCGCGACGTCGAGTCGGGTTTGGCACCCTCGACGAGCACGGCCCGCAGATCGGCGAGCACGGATTGCACCTCGAACGGATAGCTGTGGTGCAAGCCCACCAGACTTTTGTCCGCGCCGGTGGCGTTGATGGTGTCCACATCGATCGAGCTGAATATGCGCGGTCCCGCCTCGCCGATCCGTTGTATACTGCTGAAAAGACGCGCGAACAGCAGGGCGCGGTCGTCGGACACGTAAAGGGTGATACGCTCTCCGAGTTCCTTGATCGCCGCGGCGTCCTCGGCTTTGAACAGGAGGTTCGATACGTCGGGGGCCGCGAGCACGATCTCGCCGAACAGCTTGTCGCGGCCGGGGCGCCATTCGAGGGTGTGGCCGAGGTCTTTGCGCGTCTGAGCGACCAAGGCGAGTTCCTTCAACGCCCCGATCAGGGCGCGGTTGCCCATGCTGTGGGCGACCAAGTGGAGCTTGCCGGCCGTCTGTCGCTGGACGGTTTCGACGAATTTCCTGAGTTCTTTCACCGTGGCAGCGTTGACGTCCTGATCGTGCTGCATGCCGGTGATCATGGCGGAGCCCCGCGAGGCCCAGCTGTAGACGATCGGGGCGCCGAGGAAGCCGAAATCATACGCCATCTGGGCGGCGCGCATCACGGCTTCGTTGAAGTTCACGTTGAAGCCGTGAATGAAAATGAAGGCATCCTTGCCGTTGGGAAAGCCGCGCGCGGGGTCGGGCAAGGTGAGTTGAACGATATCTTTTTTGAAAAGGTCTTCGCTGAGTTCGGTGATGCCGCGCAGCATGAAGTGCGATTGGATTTTCTCGGACGCAAACGTCCCGGGACGTTCGATTTTCCCCTTCCGATGCACCGGAAGTGTTTCAGTCCCGGTTGGAATCGAAACGTAGCACCGGCCGTAGTGGAACTCGGATTTCACGTCGTCGCGTTCGCGCCCGTAGAACTCCGGCTTGGTGCTGTCCTTGGCGGGGTCGAATTGCTTTCGCCACTCTTCGTAGGGCATGGTGCGTTTGCGTTCCGTGCCGTAGAGGACCTTCAACGTAGCGAACTCGCGGTTCCGGAGGATGAAGCCGAGGTCGATCTTGCCGGCGGGTGGGCCGCCGGCGGACGAAGCCTGTGCGCTCGTCGCGACCGGTGGAACCAACTGAGGGGCGGTCGTCGAACCGGGCGCCTGGGTTGGCGTGGTGGCGGTGGTGCTGCTGCTAGCGACGGTCTGTGCCAGGGAGGCGGCGCTGCCTGGGGTGAGGGAGAGGGATTTGAGAGTTTCGAGGGTTGCGAGTGGCAGCCCAAGCGTCGTGGCGGTTTGAAGCGCGGCGCCCTTGATGAGTGCAGCCTGGGCTGGCGCCAACGAGATGACGAATGTCGTGAGCGGCGCGGCGACGCCGGGGCGAGCGGCGGGCGGAAAGGCCTCGATGGCGGCGGACAGAATCGCGGGTGCCTGTTGGGGGGCTGCCGCGAGGGCGGTGGACAACCAGTCGGTCACCAGATCCGGAGCTTGGCGGACGGCAGCAGCGAGGAGGCGGACGGCGTCGGCCGGATTGGTGCGGAGCCCTTCTTGAAGCGTCCGGCGCGACCACTCGCGGTTGGCCTGGGTCACGACGGCGGCGACAGAGGCGGCGTGATTCGTGCCTTGGGTCGAGGTGGTGGCCGCGGCGACGATGGCCGGATGTTCGGCGGGAGCGGCCTGCAGAGCGACGCGCAACAACGCGGCAGCCTGATCCGGAGCGCGCTGGATCGCCGCCGTCAGCTGGGCGGCCGCCGTCGCGGGGTCGGCCCTTACCGCGCGTTCAAAAGCGCGGAGCGTCCAAGCGGTTTGGTTGGCCGCGAGGGCCTCCGTCAGGACGGTCGTAATTCGCTGCTGATCGAATTGGTAACCGGCCTTCCGGGCGGCGGCGATGACGGCAGGCCAAACCGCCGCGGCCCGCGGAGCAGGGCCGGCCGGTCCGTCGAGGCCGCTGAGAATACCGTTGGTCAACGCGGTTCCGGTCTGGGCTTCCAGCTGGCCGTTCGAGACGAGGGAGGGCGGCGCTTTGGCGTCGAGGGTTTGGCCGAAGGCGGCCGTGGCTGCGGCGGCGAGGGACGGTTCATCGGCGACGAGCGCCGCTTGGGTCGCGGCGGCGGCGGCAGCGGTGAGCGCGGCCAAGGCGGTCGTGTTGACCTCGGGCGACGGCGTGCCGTCCGGGTCGACGAAGTCGGCAAGGCCGCCCCCGTCGCGGGCGAAAAGTTCGCGCAGGCTCGGAAGGTTGACCCTCGAGTTGCAGCCGCCGAGGGCGAGGGCGAGGACGGTGAGGACGGCGGCGCGGCCGAGCGAAGGCGCGCGGCGGGTGGGACGGGGCAAACCGCGGGGCAAGGAGCGGAAGGCGGTCATGGGCGTGGAGACGGGGAAGGCGCGGCCACCAGAGGTGAGAAACGGGCGAGACGCTGCGCGCGGCCGACTGGGGTGATGACCGCGAGGAAGCGGGCGCGGTTTACGCGGTGCCTTCGGCCAGGGCGTGCAGGGCGGAGAGGCTGGGAATGAAGAAATAGCCGCCGCCGCGCAGGGTGACGAAGCGCGCGAGGTGCATGCGCCGGGTCTTGCCCTCGTTGTCGAGGAGACGGAAGCGGGCGCCTTCCTTGCGCTCGCCGACGAGCGGATCGACGTCCGCCGCGTCGAGACCGGCGAACTCGCAGTTGTTGGCCCAATCGCGCTGCAGCACCTCGAACTGATGCTCGATGCTGGCGTTGATCGCCATGAAGGCGACGCCGCGCTCGACGCCGTCGTCGGGCGCGCCCTCGGGCAGTTGGGGGCCGTAGGGCAGGCCGCGGCGGACGATGCGGTGGGTGCGAGCGAGGCCGGTGATCTCGGCGTCGCGCGGGTTCATGCGGCGGATGTGGGAACCGATGGGGCACTTCTGGCCCTTGGGGTCGTCCGCGTAGCTGAAGTTGTTGTTGAGTTTCCAGTCTTTCACCTGCGCGGGGTCGTCCTGGTCGGGCGAGCGGGAGAGCGGGCAGCCGCTGCGCCAGCGGCCGACGAGCTTGGCGGCGAGTTTCTCGACGTTTTCCGGCGCGTCGGAGTGGTAGACGCGCTCGGCCTGGCTGCGGAGAAAGGCGCGGAAGGCGGGCACATCCTGCGCGAGCTGGCGGTAGACCATGAAGCTGCCGTTGTGGCCGAAGGTGCCGCCGGGCACGGGCAGGGCCTGGCCGGTCTCGCCGACGTAGCCGAGGACGAATTCGCCCGCCTTGAGCGGAACCCAGCCCTTATCGGTGAGCGTGCCGGCACCGGGAAACTCTTCCTCGCCGCTGCCCTCGATGCTGGGCTGGCCGATGCCGTCGGCGTAACCGAAGTGCTCGCGGTGGGTGGGGAAGGCGGCGACGTCGAGGCGGTGGGTGACGACGACGGCGGGGCCGACGGCGGCGAGCTCGGCGTAGAGCTTGGCCACCATCTCGTCCTTGGCGTCGGGGGTGAGGCCGCAGACGGTGACGAAGACGTGCGTGTCCGCGGGGTCACGACCGAAGGCCCAGTGTGCGGGCGCATCGGGGCCTTTGTCGCCGAGGTGATCGGCGCGGGCGGCCATGCCCTGGATGAACTCGCGCGGGAAGGTCGCGAGTTTCTCGGGGCTGAGGCCCATCGCGGCGAGGCCGGCGTGGGTGAAGGAGACGTTGATGGCGGAGGTGGGCTTGTTGGCCTTGGTCTTGTCCCACGTGGCGGCGGACAGAATCAGGTTCTGCTTGAGCAGCGCGGCGAGCAGACGGCGAGCGCCGGCGGGGTTGACGACGCGCAGAATGGAGTAGCGGGCGTAGCGGAAGCCGTAAGCGCGGAGGATATTGCCCTGGATATCGGCGCGCTCGGTCTCGTTGAGGACGGGCATGGCGTCAGCCGAGTTGATCGACGAAGTCGTCGGTGAGTTTCTTTACCTCGAGCGCCCGGAGCACCGCCTTGACGGAGGCATGCGGGTAGGCGGAGTAGAAGAGATTGGTGGGGACCTGGTTGTCGCGGGCGAATTGCTTGAAGGCCTCGAAATCGCGGCAGCCCTTTTCGGGATAGCCCTCGCAGGCGTTGAAGACGGCGTCCATCTCGTCGGGCGCGTCGAGGGAGAAGTCGCGCAGGTAGGCCTCCCAGGAGCCGTCGAAGTTGCTCGTGAAGAGCAGGCGGGTGTCGTTGTCGAAAACCACCCAGCGGGCGAAATGGATGGTGGGAAGTTTTTTGAACAGGGCGGTGTTGGGGGAGGCCTGGGCCTTGGCGAGCAGGGCCTTGTAGGCCGGTGCGCGGCCGGGCTTGAGCTTGGCGATGAGGGTGAGCTCGGTGACTTGACCGATGGTTTTGCTGAGGACGGGTTCGGACATAAGGGGGCGGGGTGGGGACTCGGCGCGGCGGGAAGGGCGCGGGAGCCCGGGGAATCTTTTTTGATTGGGACGAGAGCGGCGGGGGAAGCGAAAACCGGAGGGTGTGAACCGGCGTTGGCGCGGAGAGGGAGCAGGTCGGGCGGTCACGCGCCGGAGGAAGCGGGCAGCGCGCGGTTCCGGTCGGCCCGCCAGCGGTGGCTGGCGGCGTAGGCGGCCTGGCGCAGGCGGCCGGGCCAGCCGAGTGGGCGGTGCTCCGGGAGCGCCCGCCACGGGTTGAAGGAGAGCGCCTCGCCGTCCGATTCCTGCAGGGGCGCGGAAATTTGGGCGAAGGTGAGATCGGCGACGGGCACGAAGGGACCGGACCACGGCACGGTGGAATCTTCGAGCGACTCGCGGGCGGGGTCCTGCTGCAGCTGCACGCAGAAGTGGAAGTGCGCCTCGCCGGCGCGGAGGGAGTGCTCGAGCCGGTGCCGGAGGAAGTGGTGATCGTCGGGATCCGGAGGGGTGTGGCTAGCCGGCGAGACCGCGGGGAGGAGCGCGAACTTGCAGGCGCGATCGCCCCAGGCGTAGGGCACCTGCGAAAAGTAGGAGAGTTCGAGGAGATGGCCGACGCGTTTGAAGATCGATTGGAGAAGCAAGACGGTCAGCCGCAGGTGGATCGTCAGCAGGCGACCGACACGGCGGGTGATGAAGGAAAGCAGATGGCTCGGCGTCGGGCTGAAAAACACCGGATGATTGGCGAAGACGAAGTCGTGCTCGGTGGACGTCTCCTCGCCGGCGAGGGCCTTGGGGCCGGGCACGCCGTGGAGCTTGAAGGCGAGGCCGCGGATATTGGGCTTCTTGTCATGGGCCGTCGCCGACAAGGCGCCGTTGGAAAAACGGGCGACGACGTCGTAGGTGCCGGGGCGGGCGAAGAGACCGACGCGGAGTTCGGAGGGGAGGTCGGTGCGGACGGTAAAGCGGCCCTTGACGGTGCCGTGCGACTTGGGATGGAGCGCGCGGCGCGCGACTTGGCCGGGGCGATGTTCCTTTTCCTGTTTGCGCAGGGTAGCGGCGACGATGGCGGCGATGAGTTGGTCGTCGGTGGGCGAGACGGTCGGGGTGGACGGCATGGGGAGGGCGCGGCTGGAGGAGGGTGCGGCGGCTTCCGTTGGTCCGGACGGAAGCCGGCACGACAAACGTGACGGGGCGGGGTGGAAGGAAGAGTCGGTGAGCGGCGGTTCAGGCGAAGATGGTGCCGATGCGTTTGATGAACGCGGCGCGGGCCTCGGCGGTGAGGTAACGACGGGGCAGACCGGTGCACATGAAGAGATCCGGGTCGGCCGCCATGTAGGGCAACGACGCGTCGCATTCCTCGTAGGCTTTCTCCAACCAGACCAGGGCGGTGGCCTGGTCGCCGAGAAAACCGTGCAAGATGGCGAACACGTAGGCGGAGACGTATTCGGTCTGCGAGCGCCGGACGAGCTCCTCGAGCACGAGGCGCGCTTCGTCTTTGCGGCCGAGGTGCGCGAGGGCGCAGCCGACGCCGCCGGTCATGAGGGGCAAATTGCCGGAGAGCGCCTTGGCGCGGCCGAGGGTTTCGAGGCCCTCGGCGGCTTTGCCGAGCGAGACGTAGGCCTGGCCGAGCAGCCAGTGCGCCATGAGGAACTTGGGCTCGAGCTCGAGCACGTAGTGGAGCCGGCGGACGGCTTCCTCGGGACGCTCGGAGAGCAGCAGCATCCACGCGAGGTGGACGTTGGCGAAAAGGGAATGCGGCTCGAGGCGCACCGCTTCCTCGTCGAGGGCGACGGCTTCGGCGTAGCGGCGGTGGCCGATGAGCAGCGAAGCGAGCCAGTAGCGGGCGGGCGCATAGGTGGGCTTGAGCTCGATGGCGCGGCGGAAGGCGCGCTCGGCGGGCGGCAGATTGCGGTCGAACGAGAAAAGGACGAACGCGTGGGCGGTCTGGGCTTCGGCGAGATCGGGATTGAGGGCCACGGCGCGCGCGGCGGCGGCGCGGGCTTTCGCGGCGACATCGATCGGCCGGACGAAGCCGTAGAAGCCAAGCAGCGTGCAGGAGTCCGCGAGGCCGGCGTGGGCGAGGGCGAAGTCGGGGTCGTGGGCGAGGGCGGCCTCGAAGAGCTGCAGGGCCTTGCCCAAGCCGGCGCCGCGCTGGTTCCAGTGGTAGCGGCCCTGCAGGTAGAGCTGGTAGGCGTCGAGGTTGTCGGTCGAGGGCAGGACGAAGGGTTGTTCGCGGCGGCGGGTGAGGCCGGCCTTCAGTTTCTCGACGATGGCGCGGGCGATCTCGTCCTGCATCGCGAAGATGTCGTCGAGGTCGCGGTCGAAGCGCTCGGACCAGAGGTGGAAGCCGTCGGCGGCGTTGACGAGTTGCGCGGTGATGCGGACGCGCGGGCCGGCCTTGCGCACGCTGCCGGTGAGGACGGTGCGGACGTTCAGCTTGGACCCGATGGTGCGCAGGTCGTCGGGTTTGCCCTTGAACGAAAACGACGAGGTGCGCGCGGCGACCTGCAGATCGGGCACCTGCACGAGGGCGTTGATGATCTCCTCGGTGATGCCGTCGCTGAAATATTCCTGGCCGGGCTCCGCGCTCATGTCGGCGAACGGCAGCACGGCGAGCGATTTCTCGTTGGCGGCCGGCGACATCACGCTGAGCGCGGCCTGCAACGAGGCGAAGGGGGCGGTGGAGGCGCCGGTGCGGCCCGGAACGGCGGCGGTCAGGCCGGTGCGCGTGGCCCAGAGGTTGAGGAAGCGGGTCTGGACGTCGGTGGAGACCACGCCGCCGGGCAGGCGGGTCCACTGCACGCGGCGGAAGCGCTCCGGCACGAGGGCCTCGAGCTCGTTCGTGTCGTCGATGACGATCGGGAGAATGAACGGCACGCTCTGCGCGAACCCCATCGAACGTTCGGCGGCGAGCTCCCACTCGATGCGGAAGTAGCCTTCGTGGCGCGCCTCGGTGCTGGCCGAGATGATGGGAAGGAAGAAGACGCACTCCTTGATCTGGCGGCGGATCTTCGCATCCCACTCGTCGCCGTGTTCGATGCCGCCGTCCTGATCGAGCCACACCTCGATCTTCGCGGCCCGGAGCGTCTCGCAGATCCGGCGGGCGGCGGCGGCATCCTCCGAAGCATAGGAGAGGAATACGGCCTTGGTGGGATCACTCATGGCAAATCATTTGAAAAAGAGGACTTCCAGAAGTTGAACTGACTGCAGTGTCGGCGGGGCGCGGATGTCAAACCAACTGGGGGTTGGTCCGCGGTGCTTCTGCAAAAAGTGCGCCGGGCCGGTGCGGATTCACCTCTTTTGCTGCGAAAAGAGCGGGCCTGAATGGGCCTGTGCGGTGGCTGCGGGCACAAAGTGTGGAAGGGGAGGCACCGGCGCCAGACGCGGCGCGCGGGCGGAGCGTGGCGCCGGCCTCGCCGGGCGCGGCCGGTTACTTGGACCGGAACAGGTCGCTCTGCACCACCGCGTGGACCAACGCGCGGACGCCGTAGTTCTTTTCTTTCGCCGCGGCGACGATCGCGTTGATGGCGGGGCGATCGGCGAAGCCGACGGGGGCGCCGGTGGCGAACACGACGAGCTGGCGCGCGAGGTTGCGGGCGAGCAGGGCGTCCTCGGTGCGTAACAGGTTTTTGAATTCGCGGATATCGGCGAAGGGGCGGCCGTCGGGGAGCGTGCCGGCGGCGTCGACGGGCAGGCCGTAGTGGAAGGCGAAGGGGTGGCCGTTCTTGCCGCGGCCGGGCGCGGCGGGTTTCGCCTCGTCGACGGCGCGGTAGCGGTCGCGGAAGCCGCCCATGACGTCGAAGCTCTCGAGGGCGAAGCCGGGCGGATCCATTTTGTTGTGGCAGGCGGCGCAGCTGGCGTCGGCGCGGTGCTTCTCCAGCTGCTGGCGGATGGTGACGGCGCCGCGGATATCGGGCTCGACGGCGGCGACGGGCGGCGGCGGCGGAATCTCGAGGCCGAGGATGCGCTCGACGATCCATTTGCCGCGGAGGACGGGCGAGGTGGTGGTGCCGTTGGCGGTGACCTTGAGCACGCTGGCCTGGGTCATGAGCCCGCCGCGGACGTGGCCGGGCGGGAGCGCGACGCGGCGCATGGCGACGCCCTTGACGTCGGTCAGGCCGTAGTGGAGGGCGAGGCGCTCGTTGAGGAAGGTGAAGTCGGCGTCGACGAGGTGGCGGGCGGGGAGATCGGCGCGGAGCAGTTCCGCGAAGTAGAGTTGCGTCTCGGCCACGGCGGCTTCGACGAGGGCATCGTCGAGGTAGTAGTCGTTGTAGAGGGTGGTGGACGGGGTGGAGTCCTCGATTTTCCGGAGGTCGAGCCAGTAATCGAGAAAGGCCTCGCGGAAGCGGGCGGAGCGCGGGTCGGAGAGCAGACGCTCGGTCTCGGCGCGGAGGACCTCGGGGCGGCCGAGCTCGCCGCGGTCGGCGCGGGCGCGGAGGGCGGCATCGGGCGGCGAGTTCCAAAGGAAGAGCGCGAGACGCGCGGCGAGCGCGTGGTCGCCGAGCGGGCCGGGTTGCTCGTCGAGGAAGACGAAGCCGGGGGAGGCGAGGACGGCGGTGTAGGCGGCGACCATCGCCTCGGTGAAGGAAAGGCCGGCGGCGAACCGCTCCTCGAAAAGCGCGACGAAGCGGGCGGAGTCGGCCGGCGTCACCGGCCGGCGGTAGGCGCGGGCGACGAAGGCGGGGATGAGGCGGGCGGCGTCGCGTCGCGGGTCGGTGGATACGACCTCGACGGCGGCCTCGGCGAGCTCCTGGACGCGCTGGCCGGCGTTGCGGCCGCCCTCGCGGCGGTCGACGCGGTCGACCACGGGGACGGTGACGCCGGGGGTGCCGGCCTTGAGCCGGCGGATCGGGAGGTCGCCGAAGAGGAGGCGGTAGCCGGCGGCGGTCTCGGCGTCGTAGAGCGGGCCCTCGATCTCCATCCAGCGGAAGGCGACGCTGGGCGCGCCGTCGGGCGTCATGAGGGGGTTGACGAAGTTGCTCGGGCGCGAGCGGTAGAAGCGGGAGGCGTCGGGAACGAGGGTTTCGTTGGCGAGCAGCCAGACCTCGCCGAGGTCGTGGACGGCGGGTTCGGGAGTGAGGTCGAAAGCGCCGACGCGGCGGTTCATGACGCCGTTGCGCGTGTAGACGGTGACGGGCTCGACGGTGCGGCCGGGGGAGAGGCGGTCGTAGTCGGGGGTCCTGGGATTGGGCGGGCGGAATTTGCCGACCTTGTCGGAGCTGTGGGCGAAGCTCTTGGTGACGCCGCCGGGGGCGGTCCACATCGTGTAGCCGCTGAAGCGGACGCGGTAGCGGCCGGCGACGGGGGCGCGGAAGCCGTCCCAGCGGTAGGTGAACCCGGTGACGT
>JACCDX010351123.1_pt1 | contig 11612 bp, 11 predicted proteins | sample 7449681 | NCBI WGS metagenome assembly JACCDX01 (sample SAMN15323450, study PRJNA562643) | freshwater metagenome | isolation source: river surface water | place: USA:Blue River Watershed | collected 2017-08-18 | reverse complement strand
GGATTTGTCGTCATCAAGTTGACACATTTTTTTCACATCATGGACGGGTAGCTTTGGAGTCCCCTCCCATGAACACGAAATTACCCGTCAACGATTCCCACTTGCACCGGCTGCATGAAGACTTCATGGACAGCCTGGATGAAGAACTCGAGATGGAGCTCGATGATTTGCGAGGCCCCGACGCCATGAGCGATCAATCCAGGGGTTCCCGAATCAGTTACTTCAAACACTTGTTGCACTTGCAGGCCGAGTTAGTCAAGTTACAAGATTGGGTGGTGTCTTCAGGTCACCGCATGGTGATTATTTTTGAAGGGCGCGATGCGGCCGGCAAAGGCGGCGTGATCAAACGCATCACTCAAAGACTTAACCCCAGGGTGTGTCGTGTCGCCGCCCTGCCCGCTCCGAACGACCGCGAGCGTTCTCAGTGGTATTTTCAGCGCTACACTGCTCACCTGCCCGCCGCCGGGGAAATGGTGTTGTTCGACCGCAGTTGGTACAACCGTGCGGGGGTGGAAAAGGTCATGGGGTTTTGCTCAGACGAAGAATACGAAGAGTTTTTCCGTTCGGTGCCCGAGTTTGAAAAGATGCTGGTTCGCAGCGGCATCCAGATCATCAAATACTTGTTTTCCATTTCAGACGATGAGCAGCACGCCCGCTTTCTGGGGCGTATTCTGGATCCCCTCAAGCAGTGGAAGCTCAGCCCCATGGACCTCGAAAGCCGCCGCAGATGGGAGGCCTATACCCGGGCCAAAGAAATCATGCTCGAGCGCACACACATCGCTGAAGCCCCCTGGTGGGTGGTCCAGGCTGTGGACAAGAAAAAAGCCCGCCTGAACTGCATCGATCATTTGTTGTCGCAAGTGCCCTACCACGAGGTCCCTCATGAACCGGTGGTGTTGCCAGAACGGGTGCGCAACCCCGATTACATCCGGCACCCCGTGCCGCAGAGCATGATCGTGCCGGAGAAGTACTGAGAAAGCACTGCAATGCTCGCCGCATCCACGACAGCCTCATCGGCTGGATGCGGATGGATCACATGAAATCGGGAGACTGCACCGTGATCAGCGTGGTCTGGATGCCCTGCTCCCGGACTTTGGCACGCAGCCACCAGACGCTGCCTTTGCGCACCGACACATCGATCCCCGGCAAGCCCAGAATTTGAGCCAGGGTATGACCCAAAGCGGGTTGATGACCGACGATCAGCACCGTCATTTTGGCCGCTGGCCACTGAGCCATGGAAAGCAAATGGGTGTGGTCGCATTGCGGCGACAATTCATCGCGAATTTTGAATTTTCGCCCCAGCGCATCAATGGTCTGCAAGCAACGTTGAGCCGGGCTGGAATAGATCTTGGCACCCTCAGGCAATTGACGATCCAGCCATTTGGCCATGCGCCCAGCCTGACGCTCGCCGCGCGCAGTCAATCGACGTTGCAGGTCATGTTGTTCATCTGCAGCTTCTTCGGCTTCGGCGTGCCGCCAAAGGATCAAATCCATGATGACTGTCTTTCAGAGAGAGCTTTAAACACCCAGAAAATGTTTGCGGTACCTTGGGGGCATATCGGCGATGTGCATGATCATGGGCAAATCAGCGGTGTTGAAATCCGGATCCCAGGCTGGCGCCCCCATGATTTTGGCCCCCAGGCGCAGATAGCCTTTGATCAGGGCGGGCGGATCGGCTGTGACCCCGGCAGCTTGCGCCCGGATCGGCAGCGGCAAGCGGGGTCTGACTTGTTGATCAACGGGGGCCAAATGGGCGTCTTTGAGTTGCAGCCAGATGCTGGCGGCCGCATCGGCTGAAACCACCCCTTGATGCAACATCGGAATGCTGGCGCAGCCGATCATGACATCGAGTTCGTTGCGCACCATGAATTCGGCCAAAGCCCCCCAGAGCGCCATGATCACACCGCCGTGCCGATGCTCAGCATGCACACAACTGCGACCCAATTCAACCATGCGACTTCGCAATGCACGCAAGCGGGTCAAGTCAAATTCTGTGTCGGTATAAAAACTTCCCACGCGTTTGGCTTGCGCCGGAGTCAAGACCCGATAGGTTCCGACCACTTGGCCACTGACAGAGTCACGCACCAACAAATGCTCACAGAAATCATCAAAGAGGTCCACGTCGTGCCCCTCAATCGGTGATTTGAGTTGTGCCCCCATTTCGGTGGCAAAGACCAAATGACGCAGGCGTTGGGCTTCTCGAATTTCACTCAGGCTTTGAGCCCACTGAACTTCGATGCCAGCGCGCTGACCCAACGCAGCTTGTGAAACCAGGCTTTTGCGTGTTTCATCTGACCGATGAAGCGACCCCCTGGGCAAAGAAATGGGCGACAGATCCAGGGTGGGGGTAGGCAGTTCTTTCATGCAGGCTCCTGTGTTGACCCCTAGAGTTTGGCCAAACCGAATGAAACATTCGTGAAGTCTGAATGACATTTCCATGACAACGCCCGGTCGGATTTACGCATCATCAAATTGTCATGTTTTTGTCATCAAAAAATACCGGTTGACTTGCTAGGATCGATTTAGAACATGACAGGAGTCCCTGATGAGCGCTCTCAAACAAGCTCGAAAATTGATCGAGAAAAATCCGGGCGGCAAGGAAGCTCAGACGCTGTCGCGTTTGGTCGTATCGCTCGAATCCGATCAGGATATTTCGCTGAAAGAAATTTACGATTTGAACTATGAGGCCTTTCAGTTGGCCATCGAAGTGATGCGAGATTGGCGCATCGACCGCTATTACGCCAGCAAAGTGAAATTACTAGATTTGTCTTTGCAAATCCGTTGATTCGGGTCGGGGGGACGGCACCCCGTCCATCGGGACGCCACTGGCGGCATGCCCTAAGTGGTCATCAAGTCAGTGCCTGCGCCAAGGCTTGAGCAGATTCGCGAGCCAAATCATCTTGCTCGGCCTCAACCATGATCCGCAACACGGGTTCGGTGCCGCTGGCGCGAATCAGGATGCGTCCACGACCTTGCAATTGCTGCTCCACCAGCTGGCGTGTTTGAGCCAAACCGGCATGGGTTTTCCAGTCCACGCCAGGCCCCAACCTCACATTGATCATGTGCTGGGGGTACAGGCGAACATCCTGCAACGACTCGCTCAGATTGCAACCCCGGCGCACGCAGGCTTGCAAGACTTGCAAAGCACTGACAATGCCATCGCCGGTGGAGTGTTTGTCAAGCACCAACAAATGCCCCGATCCTTCGCCACCCAGCATCCAGCCCTTGGCCGTCAAGGCCTCCAGCACATATCGATCGCCCACCTGAGTACGCACCAATTCGACGCCACGTTGTGTCAGTGCACGTTCAATGGCCATGTTGGTCATCAGCGTCCCGACCACTCCAGGCACGACTTCGTCGCGCCCCAACCGGTCGTCGGCCAACACATACAGCAACTCATCGCCGTTGTAGATGCGACCTGCGGCATCGACCATTTGCAAGCGATCGGCATCGCCATCAAGGGCGATGCCCAAATCTGCACCCGACTCGCGCACCGCCCGAACCAGAGATTCGGGATGAGTGGCGCCTACGCCGTCGTTGATGTTCAGGCCATCGGGGCTACAGCCCACGGACACGACTTGGGCACCCAGTTCATGAAACACCGCCGGCGCGATTTGATAGGCGGCACCATGAGCGGCATCCACGACCAGCTTAAGGCCGCGCAAACTGAGAGCAGCGCCGAAAGTGCTTTTGCAAAGCTCGATGTACCGCCCGGCAGCGTCATCGAGTCGTTTGGCTTTGCCCAGATGGTCAGAAGAAGACCAGACAGGTGCCTGCTCCATCATGGCCTCGACTTGGGATTCCCAGGCATCATCGAGCTTGGTCCCCATGTGTGAAAAGAACTTGATGCCGTTATCGGCATAGGGGTTGTGGCTGGCGCTGATCACCACACCCAGATGAGCCCGTTGGGCACGTGTCAGGTAAGCCACGGCAGGGGTTGGAACCGGTCCCAACAAGACCACATCCACCCCAGCCGAGTTAAAGCCCGATTCCAGCGCCGACTCCAGCATGTAGCCTGAAATCCGGGTGTCTTTGCCGATCAGTACGCGGGGGCGGGAGTGCGATGACTTCAACACCCGACCGACCGCATGCGCCAATTGAAGGACGAAGTCAGGGGTGATGGGGAACAGACCCACGGTGCCCCGAATGCCGTCTGTGCCGAAAAATTTTCTTTTCATCTTGATGATTTTATGGATTCTGATGCGGCCTGCCAAACCGCCAAGCCCGCCAGGGTGGCGGCGACGTCATGCACCCTGAGCACCGAGGCCCCGCGCTCAGCCGCCAACACAGCAGCGGTCACGCTGGGAACCAGCCGCTCTGAGACTTCGAGCCCGGTGACTGCCCCCAAAGAAGACTTGCGTGACCAGCCTGCCAACACCGGACCGAGCGACGTCAATTCTGACTGGCGGGCCAAGAGACTGAAGTTTTGCGCCACTGTTTTACCGAAGCCGATGCCTGGATCGAGCACGATGCGCTGAGCCGCCATGCCTTGCCCGAGCAGGTCGGCTTGGCGTTGGGCCAGAAACTCCCTGACTTGAGGGACGGCGTCCCCGTCCATGGGTTGGGTTTGCATGCTGACCGGTTCACCGTGCATGTGCATCAGGCAAACGCCGGCATCACTGGCCAGGCAAGCGGCTTGGGCGCCAGGTTGGCGAAGGGCCCAGATGTCATTGATGATGTCCACACCCATGTCCAGTGCTTTGCGCATGGTATCCGCACGATAGGTGTCGACCGAAATCGGAATCTGCCATGTCAGGACCTCGCGCAATACAGGTTGCAAGCGAAGCCACTCCTGGTCTGCTCCCACAGCGGACGCCCCCGGGCGGGTGGACTCAGCCCCCAGGTCGAGGATATCGGCCCCTTCATCGAGGAGGCGACGCGCGTGGTCTATGGCACGCGCAGGGTCAAGAAAAAGACCCCCGTCCGAGAAAGAATCGGGGGTCAGGTTGACGATGCCCATGACCCGGGGGCGGGTCAGGGCAATCTCAAATCGGGTGGTCTTCCAAACCAGCAAATCAGGCGGCGCTGGGGGCAGGGTTGGCGCTCACGGCGGGGTCACCACCACCGGGACCCGATGGAGGAGTGCGCGGGGTGTAGTCTTTGGGCGGGCGGGGAGGACGACCCGCCATGATGTCATCGATCTGATCTGTTTCGATGGTTTCCCAGTCAAGCAAAGCCTTGGCCATGGCGTGCATCTTGTCGGCGTGCTCCTCGATCAGACCACGCGCCAGTTGGTACTGGGTGTCAATGATGCGGCGCACTTCAGCGTCGACTTTTTGCATGGTCTGTTCGGACATGTGTGTGGTCTTGGTGACCGATCGACCCAAAAAGACCTCGCCTTCGTTCTCGGCGTAAACCATCGGACCCAGCGCCTCGGTCATGCCGTAACGCATGACCATGTCACGGGCAATTTGGGTGGCTCGCTCAAAGTCGTTCGAGGCACCGGTGGTCATCTGGTTCATGAACACTTCTTCAGCGATGCGCCCCCCAAACAGCATGCTGATCTGATTGAGCATGTACTCGCGGTCGTAACTGTAACGGTCTTTTTCGGGCAAGCTCATGGTCACCCCCAAAGCTCGACCCCGAGGGATGATGGTAACCTTGTGGACCGGGTCACACTTGGGCAACAACTTGCCGATCAGGGCGTGCCCCGACTCGTGGTAGGCGGTGTTGCGTCGCTCTTCTTCGGGCATGACCATGCTCTTGCGCTCGGGGCCCATGAGGATTTTGTCTTTGGCCTTTTCAAAGTCTTGCATCTCCACCACACGGGCGTTGCGGCGCGCAGCCATGAGCGCGGCTTCGTTACACAAATTGGCCAAATCGGCACCGCTCATGCCGGGTGTGCCACGGGCGATCACAGACGCGCTGACGTCTTGACCAATGGGTACTTTGCGCATGTGCACGTTCAGGATTTGCTCGCGGCCACGGATGTCGGGCAAGGTCACGTAAACCTGTCGGTCAAAACGACCGGGGCGCAACAAAGCCGCATCGAGGATGTCAGGGCGGTTGGTGGCGGCCACCACGATCACACCCAAGTTTGTCTCGAAGCCGTCCATCTCGACCAGCATCTGATTCAGGGTTTGCTCGCGCTCATCGTTACCGCCGCCCAGGCCAGCGCCACGTTGTCGACCCACGGCGTCAATTTCGTCGATGAAGATGATGCAGGGTGCATTTTTCTTGGCGTTTTCAAACATGTCACGCACACGGGCCGCACCGACCCCGACAAACATTTCGACGAAATCAGAACCCGAAATACTGAAAAAGGGTACTTTGGCTTCACCGGCGATGCCTTTGGCCAGCAGGGTTTTGCCCGTGCCAGGAGGTCCCACCAACAGCAAACCACGGGGGATGCGCCCACCCAGCTTTTGAAATTTTTGCGGGTCCTTCAGGAAATCAACGACTTCCTTGACCTCTTCTTTGGCTTCGTCACAACCGGCAACATCGGCAAATGTGACGGTATTGTTGTTTTCATCCAACATGCGAGCCTTGCTTTTGCCAAAGCTGAAAGCGCCGCCCTTGCCGCCACCTTGCATTTGGCGCATGAAATACACCCAAACGCCAATCAACAGCAACATGGGACCCCAACTGACCAACAAGGTCATGAGCAAGGATCCTTCTTCGCGGGGCTTGACATCGAACTTGACGCCGTTGGCGATGAGGTCGCCCACCAAGCCGCGATCCAGATAGGTGGCGTTGGTGCGCACCTTGCGGTCGTCTTGCATGACGGCCACGATCTCGGTGCCGCCCTGCCCCTCTTGGATGGTGGCCGAGCGAACGCGCTTGCCCCGGACTTCTTCGAGGAAGTCAGAGTAAGCCATGTAGTTGGAGCCGCCCACGGCGCGACCATCAAACTGCTTGAATACGGTGAACAGCACCAATCCGATGACCATCCAGACGGCGACTTTTGAAAACCATTGATTGTTCAATGCAAGCTCCAGGTTAAGGACACCCCAGGTGCCCTAAAGCATATGTGACCCATTTTAGGGGTTTCAAGGCGAGAAATGGATATTTTTTGACCTGTCCCTGTCAGTTTCAGGGTTGTCTCGGTTGTTTCAAGCCGATTCCGACAACAAACGTCTCTGCAGACCGATCACGACTGGCCTTGGGCTTGACGGCTTTGACCACTTTGAATTGCTCTTTGAACATCTTGATCCACTGGCTGTAACCGCTGCCATGGAACAACTTGGCCACCAAGGCGCCTTGGGGTTTGAGGTGGTTTTGCGCAAAGTCAAGGGCCAGTTCGACCAGATGCTCAATGCGAGCTGTGTCAGCAGAATCAATGCCTGAGAGATTGGGAGCCATATCGGACACCACCACATCGACATCGCGCCCTGCCAGAGCTTGGGCGAGGACCTGAACCGATTCAGGCTCGCGAAAATCCCCCTGGATGAATTGCACGCCCTCAATCGGCTCCATGGGCAAGATGTCGAGCGCAATCAGTGTGCCATTGAGTGCGCCCACAGCCGCACCATCGGGTGCCATGCGGCGGCGCAGGTATTGGCTCCAGGCCCCAGGGGTCGCCCCCAAGTCGACCACCACCATGCCGGGGCGGATCAGACCCAGGCTTTCGTCGATTTCTTTCAGTTTGTAGGCGGCACGCGCCCGATAGCCATCTTTTTGGGCCATCTTGACATACGGGTCGTGAACATGGTCATTGAGCCATGCCTTGTTCACTTTCTTGCTTTTGGTCTGGATTTTCATGAATGGGGGGATAATACCCCCTATGCCAGCCATCGTCCTGACCCCTGCGCAACGCAAAGAGCACCGCGCCCTCGCCCATCACCTCGAACCCGTCGTCATGATCGGAGGGGATGGTCTGAGCGCAGCTGTGCTGCGCGAAATTGACGCTGCCCTGAGCGCGCATGGCCTGATCAAGGTGCGTGTGCTCGGCGACGATCGCACCGCGCGTGAGGCGATGTTCCAGCAGATTTCAGACCAACTCGGTGCGGCCCCGATCCAGCACATCGGCAAGTTGCTGGTGTTGTGGCGTCCTCAGCCCGAAAAAGAGCGCACAGTCGACGAAGACCGCATGCCAGGTCCCAAAGATGTCAAAGTGCTCAAATACAGCAAGCGTGGTGGTCAACGACCCGAAGTGCGAACTTTGAGGGTGTTGGGCAATCAGCGGCTGACGACGGGCGGCAAAATCAAGCGCGCCAAACCCCGCAAAACTTCGGTCAAGAAGAAGAGCCTGGGTTGAATGTCTCGGGCGGCAGGGCTTGCGCCTGACGCCACAACACCACGGTGGCACATGCCCATTGCAAGAGCAACATGGCGCTGCCCACCGCATGCCACAAGGCCAGGTTGTCGCGGGCTTCAATGCGAGGTGATACCGCCCATTGCAAGAGCAAGGCCAAAAGCAACCCGCCCACGATCCAGACCAAGTCCTTGAATCGGCTGTTGACGCGCACAGACAACAACAAGATCACGGCACAAGCGGCGCCCACATGGGTTTGAAATTCAAACAATCGGGCGGCCATCGGACCGGCCATGGAGGGCGTTGCCAGGTGTTTGAACAACAGGGGGACGACCCACACACCCAGCGCCGTCAGGCTGCCCCACCAAAGGGCAGCGGCATAAAGAGGCAGCCACTTTTTCATACCGGTCAGCGATAAGACACGGCCACGATCTCGTAGCGTTTGACACCGCCGGGGGCCTGCACTTCAGCCAGATCGCCCTCTTCTTTGCCAATCAGGGCACGGGCAATGGGACTGGAGATGTTGATCAAGCCTAACTTCAGGTCGGCTTCATCTTCACCCACGATCTGGTAGGTGACTTGCTCGCCCGAGGCCTCTTCTTCCAACTCAACCGTAGCGCCAAAAACCACCCGCCCACCCGCATCGATGGATGCCGGGTCGATGATTTGGGCGACCGAGAGCTTGCCCTCGATTTCCTGGATGCGACCTTCGATGAAACCTTGCCGATCCTTGGCGGCATCGTACTCGGCGTTTTCGCTCAGATCGCCCTGAGCTCGTGCTTCGGCAATGGCATTGATGACCGCCGGTCGGTCAATCGTCTTGAGTCGATGCAGCTCTTCTTTGAGCTTTTCGGCACCGCGCTTGGTGATGGGGATGGTGGACATGGTCTGTATCCTGCTTCAGGCCAGTTGGGCGTGCATTTCTTGAACCGAGATGACGTCGAGCGAGTCCAGGTATTTCATGCCCTGGACGGCCGCTTCAGCGCCGGCGATGGTGGTGAACGTCGTGACCCGATTGAGCAGGGCCGAGGTTCGGATGTGGCGGGAATCGGCGATGGCATTGCGGCGCTCTTCAACGGTGTTGATGACCAGCGAAATATCGTTGTTCTTGATCATGTCCACGATGTGCGGGCGCCCTTCGGTCACTTTGTTGACCGTTTCACACTCAAGGCCGGCGGCGGCTATGGCGTTTGCGGTGCCCTTGGTGGCGATCAGGCGAAAGCCCATGGCGGTCAAATCGCGCGCAACCTCCACGGCGCGCAACTTATCGCTGTTTTTCACCGAAATGAACACTTTGCCAGCCAAGCTGCCATCCGGGTTCTGGGGGCGCGGCAAACGGGTGCCCGCACCGAGTTGACTTTTGACAAAGGCTTCGCCAAAGGTTTTACCCACGCCCATGACCTCGCCCGTCGACTTCATTTCGGGACCCAAAATGGTATCGACGCCGGGAAATTTGACAAAGGGAAACACCGCTTCCTTGACGCTGAAGTAAGGCGGGGTGACCTCAGTGGTGATGCCCTGTTGCTGCAGGGTCTGACCCGCCATGCAACGCGCTGCCACTTTGGCCAGCTGAATGCCGGTGGCTTTGGAGACATAGGGCACTGTGCGAGATGCGCGCGGGTTGACTTCGAGGACGTAAATGACGTCCTGGCCGTCTTGTTTCTGGATGGCGAACTGCACGTTCATGAGGCCCACCACATTGAGCGCCCCCGCCATGGCGGCAGACTGGCGCTTGAGTTCGGTGACGGTGTCGGCGGACAAAGAATAGGGGGGCAAGGAACAAGCCGAGTCACCGCTGTGTACGCCGGCTTGCTCGATGTGTTCCATGACACCGCCAATGAAGGTGCGACCAGAGGGGTCGCGCAGGCAGTCAACATCACACTCGATGGCGTCGTTCAGGAATCGGTCGAGCAAGACGGGGGAATCGTTGGAAACTTTGACGGCTTCGCGCATGTAACGCTCGAGGTCGCGCTGTTCGTGCACGATTTCCATGGCACGCCCTCCCAGCACATAACTGGGACGCACCACCAACGGATAGCCCAGTTCAGCGGCCTTTTCGAGCGCTTCGGCCTCGGTTCGGGCAGTGGCATTGGGGGGTTGGCGCAGACCCAGGTTGTGCAACAGTTTCTGGAACCGCTCGCGGTCTTCGGCGGCATCGATCATGTCGGGACTGGTGCCGATGATGGGCACGCCAGCGGCCTCCAGACCCAGAGCCAGTTTGAGCGGGGTTTGGCCGCCGTACTGAACAATCACGCCCGCCGGCTTTTCTTTGTCCACGATTTCGAGCACGTCTTCGAGCGTCAGAGGCTCGAAATACAGTCGGTCGGAGGTGTCGTAATCGGTCGAGACGGTCTCGGGGTTGCAGTTGACCATGATGGTCTCGTAGCCGTCTTCGCGCATGGCAAGTGCTGCGTGCACGCAGCAATAATCAAATTCGATGCCCTGACCGATGCGGTTGGGTCCGCCGCCCAGCACCATGATTTTTTGACGGTTGCTGGGCTCGGCTTCGCACTCTTGATCATAGGTCGAGTACATGTAGGCGGTATCGGTCGCGAACTCGGCAGCACAGGTATCGACGCGCTTGTACACCGGTCGAATGCCTAATTCGTGTCGGCGCGCGCGCACCTCGGCCTCAGTGGTCTTGAGTTGCCTGGCCAGGCGGCGATCCGAGAAACCTTTTTGCTTGAGTTGTCGCAGTTCATCGGCGCTCAGGGCAGACAAGGAGGTGGTTTCAAGCTCAAGCTCGATCTTGACGATCTCTTCGATCTGGGTCAGGAACCAGCGGTCGATCTTGGTAAGCTCGAACACCTCGTCCACAGTCATCCCCTGGGCAAACGCATCGCCGACATACCAAATGCGCTCGGGACCGGGCGCACCCAGTTCTTTTTCGAGCACTTCACGGTCTTGGGTTTTTTCGTTCATGCCGTCGACACCGACTTCCAGACCCCGCAGGGCCTTCTGGAACGACTCCTGGAAGGTGCGCCCCATCGCCATGACCTCGCCCACCGACTTCATTTGAGTGGTCAGGCGACTGTCGGCCATCGGGAATTTTTCGAAGGCGAAACGGGGAATTTTGGTGACGACGTAGTCAATGCTGGGCTCGAAGCTGGCCGGGGTGGCGCCGCCAGTGATGTCGTTGCGCAATTCGTCGAGGGTATAGCCCACGGCGAGCTTGGCCGCGACTTTGGCGATCGGAAAACCGGTGGCCTTGGACGCCAGGGCAGATGAACGCGAGACACGCGGGTTCATCTCGATGACGATCATGCGCCCGTCTTTGGGGTTGATCGAAAACTGAACGTTGGAGCCACCGGTGTCGACACCGATCTCGCGCAACACGGCCAAACTGGCGTTGCGCATGATCTGGTATTCTTTGTCGGTCAAGGTCTGGGCCGGTGCGACGGTGATCGAGTCACCCGTG
>JACCDX010149547.1_pt1 | contig 11613 bp, 9 predicted proteins | sample 7449681 | NCBI WGS metagenome assembly JACCDX01 (sample SAMN15323450, study PRJNA562643) | freshwater metagenome | isolation source: river surface water | place: USA:Blue River Watershed | collected 2017-08-18 | reverse complement strand
CATGAGGGCGACGCCGCCCGCGATGTGCCAGAGCGTCATGGGAGAACGAGGAAGCGCGAACTACGCGTGGAAATCGACCGTATAGGTCTCCGTTTGTTCACCGTTCTCCGCCTTGATCAGCGTCAGGAAGAGCTTGAACGAATACGGTCCGCGCACGAATTCCGGCGCGATGAGGTATTTGCCATCGGACGAGAGATTGAGGACCGTGCGGTTGTTGCCCGGGCCGTGCGGATTCGGCCAACGGGCAGCCGCGCGCAGGACGTCGGGCTTCGTCAGCTTCTTGTCCTTGTCGTAGAAGCTCAGCTTGAACTTCCCCTCGACCAGCGTGAGGCCGAGAAACGAACCGTCGGTCCGCGCGATGACAAGGCCGTCGATTTTCGCCGGAGCGTCCTTTTTCTTCGCGTCGGCTTTCTTGACGTCAGCCTTGGCCGGGGTCGTCGGAGCGGATTTCGCCGGGGTGTCGGCGAACAGCAGCGGAACAGAGAGCGCCAGCGCGAAGACGAGCAGCAGCCGGGATTTCATGGGGGCAACCTACGCGCGACACCCGGCGCCGCAAGCCCGCGGCGGCTCGCCGGCGGGTTTCGCAGGGATTTCGCGGACTAGCGGCGGGCCTGCGCGCGCAGCTCGCGCCAGCGCGCGAGGCGCTCGGCGATCTTCGCTTCGTGGCCGACGGCCTTCGGCACGTAGAGGGAGAGCGGTTTCTCGAGGTGCGTCTGGCCGGAAATGTTCTCCGGGAAATCGTGCGCGTAGAGGTAGCCCTTGCCGTGGCCGACGCGCTTGCTGGCCTGTCCGCCCTTATCGCGGAGATACGCCGGCACGGGCTGCACCGGCTGCTCCTTCAACGCGCGGTGGGCCTCGCCCAGCGCGATCGTGGCCGAATTGCTCTTCGGCGCCGCGGCGAGGTAAATTGTCGCGTGTGCGAGCGTCAGCTCCGCCTCGGGTAAGCCGATGAAGTCGCACGCGTGGTGCGCCGCGACGGCCAGCGGCAACGCGAGCGGGTCGGCGAGACCGACGTCTTCGCTGGCGAGGATGACGAGACGACGCGCGATGAAGCGCGGGTCCTCGCCGCCGGCGAGCATCTTGGCCAACCAATACATCGCGGCGTCGGGGTCGCTGCCGCGAACGCTCTTGATGAACGCCGAGATGGTATCGTAGTGCTCGTCCTCGTCGGCGTCGTAGCGGATGCGGCGCTCGCGGGCGAAGACCTCCAGTTCGCGCTCGGTGATCGGCGCGCGCTCGGGCAAGGCGAGCGCGATGACTTCGAGGGAGTTCAACGCCCGGCGCAGGTCGCCGTCGCAGAGCACGGCGAGGTCGAGCAGCACCTTGTCTTCGGCCGCGTGGCCGCGCGCGCCGAGTCCGCGTTCGGCGTCGACCAGCGCACGGCGGAGCACGCCGGCGACGGCAGCGGGCGCCAGCGGCTCGAGTCGGAACAGATGGCTGCGGCTGAGGAGCGGCGGGTTGACGTAGAAACCGGGGTTGTGCGTCGTGGCGCCGATGAGGCGGACGTTGCCCTCCTCGACGTCGGGCAGGAGGAGGTCCTGCTGCGATTTGTTGAACCGATGGAGTTCGTCGATGAAGAGCAGCGTGCGCGCCTCGGGCCGGCGGCGGGCGACGGCGAGGATGTCGCGCAGCTCGGCGACGTTGCTCATGACGGCGTTGACGCGGACGAAGCGGCTGCCGGTCTCGCGCGCGATTGCTTCGGCAATGCTCGTCTTGCCGCAGCCGGGCGGGCCGTAGAACAGCAGGCTGCCGAAGCGGTTCGTCGCGATCAGCTGCGGGAGCAGGCTGCCGGCCTTGGTGATGTGATCCTGGCCGACTACCTCGCTCAACTTCTGTGGGCGCATGCGGGCCGCGAGCGGCTGGTGTGCGGCGGGGGCGGCTCCGGCGGACGATGCGGCGGAGTCGGCCGGTTCGCTGGAACCGCCGAAGAGGGAGCCTTGGTCATCGTCGCGCGCCATGGAGCCGTCACTCTGCGCCGCCAGAGGCGCGAAACAAGAGCGAAGGCGTCCGCCGCCACCGGGAGGAGGAATCGAGATTGAAGGCGCCGCCGCCGCACCTTTGCTGCGCGGCATCTCCTCACGGGCCGAGGTGTGCATGACTCACTCGACCCGCGCTCCCCTTCTCTGGTTATTGCTGCCCTTCATGGCGGGGCTCGCGCTGGCCGAAGCGACCGCCGCGACGGCGCGCTTCACGTGGCCGGTGGCGGCGGGGCTCGGGACCGCAGTCGCGACGGCGGCGATGGGACGGAAAAAGGAAAGCGCGTGGGCCGTCGCGGTGGTGCTGTTGGCCGGAACGGCCGGGTATCTGTGGTTGCCGCTGCGCGACCCGGCGGGCGGCACATGGGAGTTTCCGCCGCGGGAGGTCGACGTGGAGATGGAGGTCGAGCAACTGTTCCCGCCCACGCCGCAGCGGAAGACGTTCAGCGGTCTCGCCCGCATCATCACCGCCGAAGGGCCGGCGGCCCCGCTCGCCGGACAACGCGTGTATTTCTCGGCCATCAAACGCGTCAGCGTGCTGCCGGACGTCTCCGGGCGCTACACCTACCGCGGGTTGATCGAGAACGTGCCGCGCGGCGCGGCCGCGGAGGGATTTGACCGTTACCTCGACGGGCTCGGTGTCCGGCTGCGGCTCGCGCGCGGGCACGTGATCGCGGAGACGCGGCCACCGACGGCTTTCCGGCAATTTTGCGAGCGGGCCCAGGCGCGATTGCATGGCATTCTCCTGCGGGGGCTGGAAAAGCGTCCGGACTTGGCGTCCGTCTACGCGGCGATGTTGCTCGGCGAAAAAGCGCTGCTGTCGCCGGAACAGGAAGCGGCGTTCATGCGCAGCGGTGTGTTCCACATCTTTTCCATCAGCGGACTCCACGTCGGCGTCATTGCGGGGGCGATCTTGAGCGCGATGAAGCTCCTGCGGTTGCCCGCGCGCGCCGGACGGATCACGGGGCTCGTCGTGCTGTGGCTCTACGTCCAGGTCACGGGCGGCAGCGTGCCGGCGGAGCGGGCGTTTCTCATGATCGCATTCTACCTGCTGGCCAAGATCGTGCGGCTGCCTGGCAACGCGCTGGCAGCGTTGGCGGGCGCGGCCCTGGTGACGTTGCTCGGCGATCCGCGCCAGCTGTTCAGCACGGGGTTCCAGATGTCGTATGCGGTGGTGACGGCGCTCGTGATCATGGGCGCACCGCTCGCCGAGCGGGCCCAGGCGGCGTGGCGACCCTGGAGCTTTTTGCCGGAGGCGGAATGGGGTTGGTGGCGGCACGCGTGGCGCTGGATCGTCCGCTGGCTGCTGGCGGCGCTGGCGGTGACGTGGACCGCGACGCTCGCGAGCACCCCCAGCAGCATCGGCAATTTCGGGCTGTTTTCGCCGGGCGCGTTGGTCGCGAACCTGATCGTGATCCCGCTGTCGTCGCTCGCGCTGGTCGCGGGGTTCGTGGCGTTGCTGGCGGGGCTGCTCGGCGCCGGGCCGGCAGTGGTCCTGATGAACCACGCGGCGGCGCTCGTCATCGTGGTGATGGATTGGCTCGTGCGGCGCGGGACGGCGCTGCCCGGCGTGTATTTCGAGGCGGAGTTCCGCGCGCCGTGGCTGGGGGCGGCGGCGTTGGTCGCGGTGTTGGCCAGCATGGCGGGGGCGACGCATTCGCGGTGGCGCCGGCATGCGTTGCTATGGCTGCCGCCACTGGTCGTGGCATCGCTCCTGATTTTCGGCGTGAAATTCCGCTGAGCGCGACAATCGTCGCGGGCATGAAGAGCGCCTACGAACTTGCCATGGAACGTCTCGCCAAAGCGGAAGGAGCTTCGCGCCCGCTGTCCACCGCGCAGAAACAGCGACTGGCGGAGATCGACCGCGTCTATCAGGGCAAGATCGCCGAACGGGAGATTTTCTTGAAGCAACAGCTCGAGTCGGCGCTGGCCAAGCAGGAGTTCGACGAGGCGGACAAGATCCGTCAGCAGATGTCCGGTGAGAAGGCGCGGCTCGAGGCCGAGCGCGAGGACGAGAAAGAGCGCGTGCGCCGCGGTTGAGCGGACCGTCCGCGGCGCTCAGGCGAATTCGAATTCGCCGATGACCACGTGGTGGTCGGAGGTGGGCGTCGGCACCACCGCGTGCCCCACGGGTCGCAACGCACCGTTGTGGAAGATGTGATCGAGCACCAACGGGCGGCGGCGCCAGGTGATCTCGGTCGATTGCACCGTCGCGAAACCCGCAGCGCTGAACTGCGCGATGAGCGAGCCGTGGTTGCTGACGTTGAAGTCGCCGCCGATCAGCGTCGCGCCCGGCGCCTGCCGGACTTCGTCGACCACGCGCTGGCGTTGGCCGGGGTGGGCTTCGCTGCTGGAGCGCAGCATGAAGAACGCGAGCAGGTGGGTGTTGAAGACATTCACCTCGCGGCCGCCGATCACGGTGCGCGCACCGATCAGCAGGCGGTCGGTCGGCGTCTTGCGCTCGCCGTAGAAATCGAACTCGACCGGCGGGGACGGCAGGTCGACGCGGCGGTGGTTGTAGAGCGGCGTGCGCGAGAAGATGGCGAGGCCGATGCCGAAGGGCAGCTCGCGCGGGTCCTCCTTCGGGAAGGCGAAGTAACCGTCGTAGCCCGGCAGCGACTGCTTGATGCGCGAGTAGTTCGGCGGGAGCGGCGGCTGGGTGCCGCCCGGCTGGGCGTGCTCGACTTCCTGCAGCAGAATGATGTCTGCATCGTGCCGTTGGATCTCCGCGATCGTCGCCGCCAGATCGATCGGCGCGTGGTCCGGACGCGCGTCATCCCAGCGTTGGCCGAACTGCATGTTGAACTGCAGGACTTTGAAGCGAACCGACATGGCGGGAGCGCGAGCGGCAGGGACGAGGCCGTCGAACCCAGGGAGGAGGCGTCCGAGCCGGCGCGCCGATGCTTGCCCGGGGAGAGGGCCCAGCAAGCCAATTTACTCAGGTTCGGCCGTGCCTTCCACGACCCAAGCCTTCGCCTCGGGCACTTGCGCGAAAAACTCGCGCAGCACCGCACTCAAGTGCTCGGCGTAGCGGAAATGCGCACCCATGCCGGTGCGGAGCTCGGCTTCGTAGATGAACTTGTCCGCCTGCGTCGTGTGCTCGAACGGCGTCTGCGCGCCGAGGAGGAGCGAGTAGACGTAGGCCGCCGAACCGCGCTGCATGAGCTCGCGCGTGAGCGCGGCCTGTTCGTCGAGGAGGGCTTGGTGCGAGGCGTGGGCGATCTCGGGCGGCAGATAGAAACCAGCTTGGATCAACGGCGTCCAGCGGTGGCCGGTGCGGTGGCGGTTGAGGTCGCGGAGCTCGGCGACGGCCATGTTGTTCCAGGCGAAGGTCACGCGCATGCGGCGCGTGGCGGTGCCTTGATAACCGTAGCGGTTGGCGCGGTGGCGGAGGGCTTCGGCGAGCGGCTGCTCCTCGCGGAGCCACGGCGGCGAGTCGCGGTCGACCTTCACCCACACTTGATCGGCGAGCGGAGCGGACGAGAGGCGCTCGAGACCGAGGCGGCACGAGAGGGCGAGCTCCTGCTGCGCCTGCGCTTCGTAGGATTTCTCGGCCGAGCTGTGGCGCATGAGGCGCGGCGACTGTTTCAGGAGTTCGTCGCGGATGAGTTTGGCGGCGGCCTTGGCCTCGGGGTGCGCGAGGGAGTCGAGGTGCTTCACCGTCGTGGCCCACATGCGCGAACTCTGGACGAGGCCGAGGTTGGTGCGCGTGGCGAGCGGGATGAAGTAGCGCGCGCGGTCGAGGGCGAAATTCTTGCGCAGGCGCGTGACGACGGCGGGCTTGGCGTCGGCCGGGAGGCGGATCAGTTCGGGGCGCGCCTGGCCGAGCGCGTCGAGGCGGGCGTATTCGGCGTTATAGGCGGCGAAGGCGCGGGCCATCACGGCGGTCCAGCGCGGCGCGAGGTCCGCCGGCACGCCGAGTTCGGCGGGCGTCGGCAGGTTGGCCGCGTCCATCGTGATGTAGCGCGTGCTCGATTCCTGGCCGTCGGCCATCTGCGCAATCTCAAAAATCTTATACGCGAGCCACATCGAGACGCCGTCGAGGGCGATGGCGAGGCCGCCGGTGAGGCCGCCGATGGAGGCGTGGCCGTAGTCGACGAACTTCAGGATGCGGTCGATGGACTCATCCGGGTGCGCGAGGTCGACCTTCGAGAGGATGGCGGCGAGGCCGTCGTTGCTGCGCGAGTAGCGGGCCAGCACGGAGGCGAGCAGCTCGGGGGTGACCTTGGGGAGGTCGGCGGCGGTGGGTGGCGGGACGAGAGCGATGCCAGTGACCTTCATGCGCGGGAAAACACGAAAGGGTTTCGCGGACCGTGGCGAAGCAAATTCCCGGGAAAGACAGCCGCCGCTAACGCGCGAGGCGCGACCGGAGTCGCGCCTCGGGGAAATGGATGATGGGGCGGCAGGCTTACTTGAGCACCAGCCAGCTCGTCAGCGGGCCTTGGAAGAAGCCCAGCACGACGGTCGCGAGCACCAGCGAAGCCAGCACGACGGCGCTGAAGGCGGTCGGCACGGCGGCGATCGAGGTCGGGGCGGCTTCGCCCTCGGGGCGCCAGGTCTCGAACCACGCGGCCTTGATCCAGCCGAAGTAGTAATAGATCGAGACGACGACGGCCACGATGGCGACGGCGAGCAGGCCGTAGAGGCCCGCTTGGAAGGCGGCGAGGAAGATGAGGAGCTTGCCCATGAAGCCCGCGAGCGGCGGGATGCCGGCGAGCGAGCCGACGCCGACGGCGAGCACGGAGCCGAGCAGCGGACGCTCGCGCGCGAGGCGGTCGTAGCTGTCGAGTTCGTTCACGGTGTCGTCCGCGGCCGAGAAGTGCGCCATGACGCCGAACACCGCCATCGAGGCGAAGAGGTAGGTGAAGAGGTAGAACCACACCGCGCCCTGCGCCCACGGCACGGTCACCGAGGCGATGACGCCCACGAGCAAGAAGCCCGCGTGCGACACGCCGGAGAGACCCATGAGGCGCTTGGCATTGCGCTGCGTGAGGGCGGCGAAGTTGCCGAAGAGCAGCGTGGCGGCGGCCAGGAGCGAGAGCGCCGGGAGGATGACAGCGGAGAGGCCGGCGAAGACGTTGTTCACCAGCGTGAGGAGCACGGCGAAGCCCGCGGCTTTCGAACCGACCGCGAGGAACGCGGTGACGGGAGTCGGAGCGCCCTGATAGACGTCGGGGATCCAGATCTGGAACGGGAAGGCGCCGATCTTGAAGGCCACGCCGCTCAGCACGAGCAGCGCGCCGAGGAGGCCGAGGAAGTTGTCCGGGTGGGCGCGGAGAAAGTTGGCCAGCGTCTCAAACTCGAAGCCCGTGTGCACGACGCCGTTGGCGCCTTCGACGCGGCCGACCGCGCCGTAGAGCATGACGATGCCGAAGAGCATGATGCCGGAGCTCAGGGCGCCGGTGACGAGATACTTCAGGCCGGCCTCAAGCGTGAGGGCGTTGTCGCGGAAGTAGGAAACGAGGATGTAGAAACCGATGGTGATCGTCTCGAGCGCGACGAAGAACATCACGAAGTGATCGCTCTGGGAGAGCAGCATCATCGCCGCGGTGATGACCAGCACGAGGTGGTAGAACTCGACGCGCGGCATCTTGCTCTTGGGCAACACGAGTCCGGCGAGGAAGCAGACCAGCAGGCCGGTGGTGACAAAGAACACGCGCGCGATCTGACCGGCCATGGAGTGACGGATCAGGCCGCCGAAGGTCGATTCGCCGAGCCACGCGGTGTGGAAGTTGATGGCGAGACCCACGAGCACGGCGCCGAGGGCCATGACGGCCGCGATCGGGATGTAGCGGTGCTGGTCCTTCGTGAGGATGATCTCGAGGGCGAGCAGGGCCAGCGCCGCGCAGCCGAGGATGAGCTCGGGCATGATCGCGAGCCACTGGTTCGATTCGGCGGCGGCTTTGAGGAGTTCAGGCGACATGGCGGGCGGAAATCAGCGTTGGGAAGCGGCGACGGCGGCCGGTTGGGACAGCGCGGCGTTGGCGGCGGTCGAAAGGGTTTTCGGCCAGAAGCCGAGGACGAGCAGCGCGACGAGGAGGACGAGGGCCGGGATGCGCTCGTTCCACGCGAGGTCGGCCGGCGGGTTCTGGGCCAGGACGGCGTTGAGTTGCTCGGAGGGCGGGCCGAAGAACACGCGGGCTGCGGCGCGCAGGCCGTAGATGGCGGAGATGACGACGCCCGCGATGGCGGCGGCGGTGATCCACGGGGAGAATTTCCAGAGCGAGACGAACACCGTGAGTTCGCCCCAGAAGTTGGCGAAGCCGGGCAGGCCCACGCTCGCCATCGTGGCGGCGACGAAGAAGGCCGCGAGGACGGGCGTCTTCTGCGCGAGGCCGCCCATCTCGGCGAGGTCGAAGGTGTGCGTGCGGTGATGGATGCTGGTCGCGAGGAGGAACAGCAGCGCGACCGACAGGCCGTGCGCCACCATCAGCAACACGACGCCGCCCGTGCCGACGACCGACAGCGTGGCGAGGCCGAGGAAGCAGTAGCCCATGTGCATGACCGAGCTGTAACCGAGCATCTGCTTCAGGTCGCGCTGGGCCATGGTGACGAAGCCGATGACGAGCACGTTGCCGAGCGCCGCGAGGAGCGCGAGCGGCCAGGCCCACGCCTGCGCACCGACGGGCAGCAGCGGGAGCGCGATCTGGATGAGGCCGTAGAGGCCGAACTTCTTGAGGACGCCGGCGTGGAGCATCGCGGCCGAGGAAGGCGCGGCACCGTAACCGAGCGGAGCCCACGTGTGCAGCGGCCAGAGCGAGACGAGCGTGCCGAAACCGAAGAGCAGGAGGCCGAAGATGTATTTCTGCGCCGTGTCCGCCAGAGGACGGGCCGCGAGCTCGGCCTTGAGCGTGAGGAGGTCGAAGGACTCCGCGCCGCTCTGCGTGTAGATGGCGATGAGGCCGGCGAGCGAGAGCATGGCGCCGACGGTCAGGTAGATCGTCATCTTCATCGCCGCGTAGTTGCGGTCCTTGCCGCCCCAGATGCCGACCATGATGAACGTCGGGATGAGCGCCAATTCGTGGAAGAAGTAGAAGAAGAAGATGTCGATCGACGCGAACGTGCCGAGGAGACCGGCCTGCATCACGAGCAGGAGCGCGAGGTAGACCTTGAGACGCTCGGCGTTGGAGCGCAGCGCGTAGAGTCCGGCGGCGAGGCCGACGAAGGCCGCGAGGAGGAACATCGCGAGCGAGACGCCGTTGAGGCCGAGCTTGAGGCTGAGGCCGAAGGCCTGGAGGCCGGTGTTCGTGTTGGAGACGAAGTGGTAGGTGGCGCCGTCGGCCGCGGGGAACTGCGACCAGAGCCACCCGGCGATGAGCGCGGGCCAGATGAAGGCGACCGCCGCCAGTTTCGTCGCGAGGCGCTTCGGCAAGCCGAGGCCGATGGCCAGCGCGCTGAGGAGCGGCGTGGCGATGGCGAGCTGCAGGAGGAGGGCGTTGGAGGAGGCGTCCATCGAAGTGTGTTAGAAGATCCCGACCGCGAAGCCCCAGAGGAGCACGGTGCCGAGGAGGAACCAGTAGACGTAGGCGTGCAGGCTGCCGACGTGCAGCGCGCGGACACCGAGACCGACGAGGCCCGCGAGACCCGCGAAGCCCCGGATGATGAGACCGGCGAGGAAGATCTGCTCGAGGAAGTTGATCAGCATCGCGAAGCGCTGCTGGACCTTGGCGACGTAGTAGTCGTAGACGGCGTCGAAGGACTCCTTGAGCGACGTGAGGCCGCGGAACGCGCCGGCGGACTTTTTCTCGAGGGCGTCTTCGCCCGAAGTGGAGTAGAACAGCCACGCCGAGCCGCCGCCGACGAGCATGACGGCGAGCGAGACGAGCAAGATGGTGGTGTGCGCGGAGCCGTGCGCCTCGGGGATGAGGGCGGCGACTTCGCCGGCGATCTTCGGGTAGAGACCGAAGCCGAACCAGCCGGTGGCGCCGAAGATGGACAGCGTCGCGAGCAGCATCAGCGGGAGCGTCATGACGAGGCCGCTCTCATGCGCGTATGCGGCGTGCTCCGAGCGGGTTTCGCCGAAGAACACGATCTTCCACATGCGGACCATGTAGAACGACGTCAGCACCGCGGTGCCGGTAAGGGCGGCGAAGATCGGGGTGCTCTTCTCCATCGCGAGGTAGAGGATGGCGTCCTTGGAGAAGAAGCCGGCGAGGAACGGGAAGCCGATGATGGCGGCGACGCCGATGGTGAACGTGAGGAACGTGATCGGCATCTTCTTCCGCAGGCCGCCCATGAGGAAGATGTCCTGCTCGTGGTGGCAGCCGTGGATGACGGAGCCGGAGCCGAGGAAGAGCAGCGCCTTGAAGAAGGCGTGCGTCGTGAGGTGGAACATCGCGGCGCCGACGCCGGCGGCGATCATGCCCTCTTGCGTGCGCAGCGCGCCGAGGCCGAAGGCCGCGATCATGTAGCCGAGCTGGGAGAGCGTGGAGTAAGCGAGGACCTTCTTGATGTCGCGCTGCGTCACGGCGCAGAGCGCGGCGTAGACGGCGGTTACGGTGCCGATGCACGCGATCGCGTTGAGCGCCTCGGGGACCATCAGGAAGTTGATGCGGCAGAGCATGAACACACCCGCGGCCACCATCGTGGCGGCGTGGATGAGCGCGGAGACCGGCGTCGGGCCTTCCATGGCGTCCGGGAGCCAGACGTGGAGCGGCATCTGCGCGGACTTGCCCATCGCGCCGCAGAACAGGAGCAGCGGCATGCCGGCGGAGATGGCGCCGACGGTGGGAGCGAGCTTGGCGAGTTCGGTCAGGTTGGTCGTGCCAAAGGTCCAGTAGCACCAGACGATGCCGAGGAGAAAACCGAAGTCGCCGACGCGGTTGACGATGAAGGCCTTCTTCGAGGCGTCCGCGGCGGATTGCTTGTGGTGATAGTGGTTGATCAGCAGCCAGGAGCTGAAGCCGACGAGCTCCCAGAAGATGAAGATCATGAACAGCGAGTCGGCGACGACGATGCCGAGCATCGAGAACATGAACACCGACAGACCGCCGAAGAACCGCGCCCGCGCCTCGTCGTCGTGCATGTAGCCGAGCGAGAAGAGGTGAATCAGGAAGCCGACGAAGCCGACGATGAACAGCATCAGGCGCGCGAGGGCGTCGATCTTGAAGCCGAGCGAGAGCGAGAAGTCGCCGAAGCGCAGCCACTCGACGGAGGCGTGGACGTCGGTGCCGTTGGCGACGAAGGCCAGCGAGAGCGCGCAGACCACGGCCGCGGCGGCGACGGAGAGCCGCGAGGCGATGGCGCCCTGGCGGCGCAGGAACAGCGCGATGAGCGCGGCCGACGCGAGCGGCGTGAGGAGAAGGACGAGAGCGGACTGAACGGGAGACATGATCAGTGCTTGAGCGCGGTCAGCTCTTCGACCTGCACCGTGTGGCGCTTGCGGAAGAGGGCGACGATGATGGCGAGGCCCACGGCGACCTCAGCGGCCGCGATGGTGAGGATGAAGAAGACGAAGACCGAGCCGTCGAGCAGCCCGTGGAAGCGCGAGAAGGCGACCAGCGCCAGCGTCGAGGCGAGCAGCATGAGCTCGAGGCACATGTAGATCACGAGCGTGTTCTTGCGCAGGAGCACGCCGGTGAAGCCGATGACGAACAGCAGCAGGCTGACGAGGATGTAGGCGTTGAGTCCGATCATT